>Ga0307378_10006033_pt1 | contig 16704 bp, 5 predicted proteins | sample UN1MG_FD_202238 | JGI IMG/M metagenome (GOLD analysis project Ga0307378, IMG submission 202238) | Soil microbial communities from Risofladan, Vaasa, Finland - UN-1 | ecosystem: Environmental > Terrestrial > Soil > Coastal area > Acid sulfate soil | place: Finland: Risofladan, Vaasa | collected... | reverse complement strand
GTAGCTTTCCAATTCTTCTGAGTTTGAATATTCTTACGTTCAGTCTGCATATGATCCTGAAACCACCTACTTTGAAGATTTGCTTCTTTTACTAATGAAAAATTAGCATCCCAATAAGGATTACTCATTGCTAATTCTTTAGTTTTAATCTGACCAAACATTGTAGTATATCTAGATCTAACTTCATCTTCATATAACATTCCTCTAATAGCTTCAGGATTACTATATGCAGTTTTGTTTAAATCATCATAAACAGTAGTAGCTCTAGTTTGTGCTTTTTTTAAGGCATCTATTTCTTCTTGAACATCTTCTCCTGCAGAGGACTTAATAGTGAGTCTTTGTAATTCTTTGTCTAGTGCATTTAATACATTTTCTTTTTGAGTAACTATCTTTTGAGATAAACCATCTGAATTAATTCCTTGATAATTATATTCTCCAGTAATTTGTAATTGTTGTGCTACTCTAGGATCAGAAAAAATTTGATTTATAGTTTGTTTTACTTTTTCAGGAAACCTTCCTTCCTTTACTAATCTTTTCATAGCAGGAGCATAAATAAAGTCTCCAGTTTTTTTATCTATTACTGGGTTACCCTTTCCATCTAATTCAAAAACCATATCAATTGTCATCTCATCAGGAAGGACTTCATCAAAAGTTTCTTTAACAAATTTAAATATATCAAAGTGAGGTTTATACTGACCATTAAAAGCAGCTCCTACTTCCTGATCATCAAAATATGTTTTTACTTGTTTCTGGTAGTGTAATAAATTGTCTGGGGTAAGAGTACCATCTTTCTTAGCAGCTTCAACATATTGTTGTTCTTTTTTATATCGTTGCGTAGCAGCTACAGAACCACTAATACCTTTATCCTTAATAAGACTACTAGCCATTCCTGCTACAGAATTACTTAATTGAAAGTTTGAAAAATCAGCAGCAGCTACTCCTTGTAATTTTGTACCTAGTTCATTTAACTTAGTTTGTAAATGTGCTTTATCTTGAGGACGTATAATGTCTAAACCTGCAATATTGTCAATACTATCTTGGATCTTTTCATACCCTGCTTCATATTGAGCTTGTTTTTGCATACCCACTTTAGCCATAATCTCTACAGGTTTCTGTGCTACGTAAGGACTAAATGTTGGAGCTTTATCTGTGTAACTGGCCATAGTGTTTATTTTAAGTGTGCAAATTTATCAAATTTACGTGTTATTATATTTATATACAATTACTAACTAACAAATCTAGTTAATAATTTCTAACTAACTTAGTTATTATATCCTTTGAGTGCCCTTACTAATGGTATTTTCTTTAAAACTCCACCATCTTGTGTAGTACCAGGAGGTGCATAGCCCGTATTACGATAATCATAACCTTCATAAGTATTTCCTGCTGCATCTCTTTGTTGTTTGTAATACTTCTTCATCTCCTTAAGACGCTCTTCTCCATATAATATCTGTTCTCCCAAGGAGCCAGCTTGTGCTCCAGGACTTCCTTGCATATTAAACTGAGCAAGTGGATTCATATTCTGTGCAATTTTATTTGCACCAAAACGATAGTTATATAGATTTTCAAGATAAGCTAAACTGCTGTTTTCTAACTTATGTTGAAGTTTTTTCTCAGAACCAGAGTTTAATGCAAGTTGAGTAGCTTCTTTAGTATTAGATCTAGCTATCGATTGACGTTCAGCTTGTTGATCTAATATACCTAAGTTTGTTATATTAGCAGCATTTACAGTATCTGTATTTTCACCATAAATTTTATGTTCCATTGCTTGATTTTCTCTAAATTCATCTGCATTGATTTTATTTAAAGGTTCATAAGATTGTTGTGCTATCATAGCTTGAGCTGCAGGATTATAACCTGCGAACTTACTTGCTGCTCTAGTTGCTGCTGTAACTTGATTTCTTTGGTCTTGAAAAGAAACTTTATAAGGTCGTTTAAAACGTGGATCAAACTTCTGAGCTTTTACAGGCTCTAGTTTATTGTGTGACAAAGCATACATCTCTCCATAAAGTTGACTATAATCAAAATCATCTTGATCACTAGGTCTGACATAAGGAAGTATTCCATTAGCAATACCCATAGCATCTCCTAAACCAAACTTCTTTTTTTCCTCTTCATCTTCAGCAGTAGCATCCTGTAGATACATATTTTGATCTGGGGTACCAGGAATAGTTTCATACTCAGCAGGTGTAGCTGGTACAGCAGATTTAGTAATTACTTTTTCTGCTTTAGTTCTATAACCTTCTCTTTGTTCTCTGGCATAACGTTTCTTTTTTTGTTCAGGAGTCTCATTTTTTAAATATTCCTTCCAATCAGCATCACTCATTTGATTTTCATAAGTCTTAATAATTTTACCTCCTTTAGTTGTACTTTCTTCATTACTACCTTCAGTAGCATCTTTTACAAGTTTTTTACTTTCTGCTGTACCTTTTAAAGTAGCTGTTTTTCCGTCATCAGATATTATCCAACCTTCTTTTTTTAAGTTAGGTATTTGTTCTGTAGTAAATGTTTTCTTTTCATCTTCAATTTTTCCATCATCCTGAGCTATAGGGATTTCAGCACCATACTGTGCAGTAGTAGCATTTGAAGGTACAAAATTACCTTTATCTACTTTCACTTTACCTCTAGCTAAATCATTAGCTACAATACCAAATTTATCTGCAGTCTCAGTAACAGCATCTTGAAACAATCCAACATTTTTCATTTTATCAGCTCCTATTTTTAATCTCATATCATGTCCAATTTTCATTGCTTTTAATCCATTTAGGTTTGTTTTATCAAAAGAAGTTCTAACATCTAAATCAGCTAACATTTCAGCGTTTTTCTTTAAAGCCTTATTAGATGTTTCTACATTCTCAGAAATACCTTTAGCATAATTTTTTACTTTCTTATTAGCTGCCATAGGATCTCCTAAAAATTTATCTGCAGTAGTTTTAGTTATAGGAAGATTTCCATATACTATTACTTTATCTTTAAATTTAGTAGCTACTTCTCCATCTTCTACTTCAAGACTAGCATTAGCTTGTCCACCATCTTGCATAGAAACTCCTATTCCACTTTGACCTCTAACATTACTACCATTGTGTGGTTCACCATAAAATTCTACAGTTTCTCCTCCACCTGGTATAGCTGGGTTATAAGATATAGTTTCTGCTCTACCTCCCCAATGTGTTTTCAATTTACCATCCATTGGAGCTTCCTCTAGAGGGAATGATTTACCATCCTGAACAGTCGCATTATGACGTTGTTGTACTTTAGAGCCTACACCCATACCAAACATTTGAGACTCATAACGTTCCGTTTGTTCTACATTATCTTCAATCTTTTTAGCATTTTTATCTAATGCCTGACCAATTTTTTCTCCTGCAAAACCAAGTATCTGACTTGCTCCTGGAATAGGAACAAAGTTACCTACAATAGAGCCTGCTGCTTTACCAAGAGTACCTCCTGCATTTTTTGTTCCACCAGTAAGTTTACTAGCAAGTTCACCTGCATTATTCCAATCTTTCTCTTCCATTTTAAACTTAGGCTTTTGTCCTACTTGTACTCCTACAGGATTTCCAACATTCGCAAGTTGTTGGCTATTAGTGCCTATCATATTGTTATTTACGCCTTGAACAAAAGGTCTTTGAGGTTGTGTATATTCATTATAATTATCTTGCCACATTTCACCATAGTTTTGAGCTTTAGGAATATAATCACCATTTTGTCCAATACCATAACTTTTAAAGTCACCACTACGTAATCTATTTTTAAATCTATCTTCTTCTGATATATTATTACTTTTAGGGTTAAAAACATTTCTCATAAAATTGCCTGCACCTGTTCCATTGCCGTATCGTGCACCCTCACCACCATATCTTTTTCCAAAAAAGTTAGCCCCATCTTGTCCTACAAGACCTCCACGGCCTACACCATATACTGGATAAAATTCATCACCAGAATTTTCTATATCTTCAGGACGTACATATTCATTTTCAATTTTCTCTGGTATCATTGCCATAGCTTCAGCATTGATACCAGCAACTTTCATATTTTGTTCAGTCACTTTTACTTGTTTTCTTTCGTCGAGTGCTTCTGAAATACCCCCTGCTAAGTTAGATACACTAGAGGTAAGACCAGCTACTCCACCCATCTTATCCATAAATCCACCATCAGCAGCTTTCTTAAAAGCCTTACCATGTTTCTTCATAAAAGATGCCTCATCTGGGAATAATTTATAAAATTCCTTATCATTCTTAACTCCTGCTAGTTTAAATGCTAGTGCTCTCATTGTGTGTAGGTATTAAATTATATTTATTCAAAGATAATCATTTATCTTAATTCTTTTAGATTAATAAATCTTTGTGCTCTTTTGATTCTGGCATAATAACCTTTTCCATGATTCCAGGAATAAGCTAAACTCTCTGCTAATTTATTAGGATCTTTCTTACCTTTAATTTCATTATTATATCTATTTCCTAATATTATTATAGAACCTATTGCTGCTTTCTTAGCATTTTGAAAGTCACCAATTTTTGTAATTCCATATTTTTTCAATAATTTCTTTTCTGTATTTGTTATTTGATCCCAAACTACTTGTGTTAGTCCCATAGAACTTGCATTTTTAGACTTAGGTTTATAAGTATGTCTCATATCTGACTCAAATCCTGAGTCAGGGGCACCAGTAGGTCTATACAAACCTGTTCTATCTCCTATAATTCTAACACCTGCTTTAAGAGTATTAGTAAAATCACTATTATCATCTCCAAAATTACTCTCTACACCATATACACCAAAGATAGTTTTAGCTATTTCATTATAAACATCTCCATCTATTTGAATATCTTTCATTAAAGATTGTTTATCTTTAGAAAGTGCAGCTATAAATGGTTTAGTACGCCCTTCTAACTCTTCAGTATCATTAGTATCTGACCAAGTAAATTTATCTTTTTTAAATGCTTCTTCATCGAACTCTATCTTAATAGGATTGTATTTTAAAGAATTTACCGTTCTGTTTACACCTTGTCCTTTTTGTTTTTTACCTCTGCTATCTACATACTCATTATAATTCTTTCCTGAATTACTATCAAAAACTAATTTATTATTTCTTAACCTAAATGAATTACCTTCATCCTCAGGAAGAATATATACTTTATCTCCTGTAGTTAAACCATATGTATCTAACAAATCTGTCATATCTTCACACTTACCATTAATACAACCATTAGATGCTTTAAAACCACTTGTACCATACTTGCTTCTCCTAGAAGGTAAAGCATGTATAGTAGTAGCTACCTCTGTACCACTATCATTTTTTAAATTAAATAAAGGCATATTAGCATATAACTTAGACTTAGGTTGAATAGTACTAACTGTATATTCTCCTGCTCCAGTAGTTTTGTTACCTGCTTCCCAATCTGCTTTAGCTACTGATGCTTCCTCGGAGGTAATAGGTATACCATCATCAGAAGGATCTTTTACTTTAGTCACAGTTTGTGCATCCCCTGCATTTTCTCCTACTAATATATCAATACTGACAATTTCTTTTCCTCCTCTGTATAAGTGAGCTTTTCCTGTTTTCTTATCTACTATTAAATATTGTTTAGAATTTTTAGATGCCTTATATATTTTTAATTCTTGTTCAGGATGAATAACATCTCCTTTTAGATTATTAATTTTCTTCAATTCTGCCAGAGACATACCATTATTTTTAGCTATGGTACTTAAGTTATCTCCTGACTTAATTTTATAAGAAGATTCTACTGTGCCTCTATCATGATATTTTCTGATCATCTCTGCATTATCTACTTTATTAAGTTCAGCATCATGTTCTTTAATATCTTCCCAATTCTGCCATTGAGGAGTAAGGTTAGTAGGAGCTTTCTCACTTACAACATAAGGGGAATTTATTTCTGCTCTTCTTACTTTAAGTCTCTCTTTTACCTCAGCAGTATCAATCTTAAATTTCTTTAATTCACTATCAGAAGGATTAAAATCTTCTCCTTTAAGATTAGTACCATAAGTTTTTCCCTGATATTTAAATATTTTATTAGGTCCTAAAGATTTCCTAGCACTAGCGAATGCTTCTTTATAAGTACCTTGTTCATCATTAATAGGACCATATTGAGGAGTATCAGGTATTGTTTGTGCAGGCTCTCTATCATACATTCCAGCTTCTAAGTCTCCCCTTAACTTTATATTACTCTCATAAGAACTATCAGTCAATCCACGTTCCTTAGCCTGAGCCCAATTAGTTCCCGTAGTTTTCTCCCATAATTCCCTAACTGTACCACCATCTTGCATCTTATCTAACCAACCACCATCTTGTTTTTTATCTAATACTTTTTCATTTAAAGATTCAAAAAATTCTTCTTTATCTGCATCCTCCCAAGCGTTTATTTCATGCTTTTCATCATATAGTGGAAGACGTTTAGGTGTTGGTGCAGCATTAAAAGTAGAATCCATATATCTCATGACATCTGAATCTTTTTTAAGTATATTCTCTTTAAGATCCATAATTTGTTTCCCATACAAAGGATTCTCTTTCATATCTATCCCTTCTTTTGGAATAGGCACACCATAAATACTATCCATCTCATAGCCATGAAATTTTTTCTCTGTACCAGGTCTGATTATACCTGTACCATTATATATTTGCAAACGTTTAATAGGATCAGTAATTCCTAATCTATCTGCTTCTGCCATCTTATGAATATATGCTTCCACAAAATTCTCATCCATATTTTTACCACCAAACTCACCCAAAACATGTCCGATAGTTCCTTCAGATCTATTCCCCCATCCTGTCTCCTGCATATCTATAGTAATCAGATTCCATATATCTTCTTGAGATAATCCCTTTTCTTTAGCATAATTAACAAAATTATCCAATGCATTGAAATCATAATAACCAGAAATTAAATCTTTAGTAGGTCTAATCTTTTTTCCTGTGGTAGCTCTAACCTTTCTCCTATCTGTTATATAAACTTCAGGTTGTTCTGGAGGAAGTCTTTTTTCTCTTTCTTCTCTAGTCCAATCCTCTCCATGTACCATCTTAGTCACACCTGCTTGAGCTTTATCTAACCACCCTCCATCTTGTGCCATAGGATACTCAGTAACTTTATTACCTTTAAATTTATAGTCTTTATTAGGATACATCATTTGTTTATCACCTGTATCAGATATTCCTAGGACGGGATAATGAACACCTTTCATAGTTATCTGATTACTATCAATTTCAGTGATCTCTCCTGGATGATCCCATTGTCCACGGTTATCTTTTATTACTCCACCCTCTTGGAAATTATCTAACCACCCACCATTCTTATAAGAACCTTCTCCCTTATTAGCTAACACTGTTCCTGTTCCTATAGGAGCAGCTACTCCAGCTAATTTATTAAGAAGTTTTTTTAAATTTGCTGGACTATTACCTATAGCTTCTTTAAATGAATCAGACAAATTATTAAACATTTCTGCTGCTCTTTTATTATCTATAAAATCATCAGGATTTAAATCAAAATGTTTTCTCACTTCCATTATTCTGGCATGTATCTCTGTAGGATTTGTCATATAAGCTTTACTTGCTCTTTTAGCATCCATTGGTTCTAAACCTGGAAACATTCTAATCTGTTGCCACTCCCTTAAATCAACTATTTGTTGAGGAGATAGCATTTCTTCAATCATTTTTCTGGTACCTGTATTCTCTAAGGCTGAATCTTTAAACCAATCATGAACACCTTCATGAACAGTAGTAGAAGCTCTGCTTTCTTGATCCATGTGTTTTATTCTAGATATCCAATTACCATCATAAGGATTTCTAATTTTTCGAGAAGGTGTTCCTCCTAAATATGCAAAAGGCTGATAACTAGAATTACCAGTATAAGATACTCCAAAATTACCAGAATGTATATTACTGCCATCAAAAATTAAATCTTCTAATTGATTACTTAAAGGATATTCACTTATTATAGGTCTATGTGTTTTTATTGCAGGTAGTTCTATAACTTGTGCTAAATGTTGATTAAGTCCAAATAAATCTTGAGGTTTATCATGATATTTATTAGGATTGGCATACATTGCATCTAATTTACTTTGAGTGGTAGGATGAGAAATCCAATTATCTAACCACTCAGTACCCTCTTTTATAGCTGCTCTATTCTGTTTACCTTGTTTTATTTCTCCAAGAACCTCTCTGAAAAAGTTTTTTGCATTACTCTTAATTGAATTAAAATTTTTTGAAGCAAATGGTAATGCTTTTGATATATATGGTGCTGCTTTACTAAGCAAAACATCTTCTATTGCATATGGTGATAGATATGCTGGTGCTTGCCATAAAGGATGATCTTGTACATCCATCATACTTTGTTCCACCCAATCTTTAGCTATTTCTTTTGTAGCTTGTTCAGAAGATTTAGCAAAAGCTTCTTCATTACCTTGTATAGCTCTTTGTTCTTCTAAATTATTTGGATTGATTTTATAAGGCATTACTTTTTGATCCCTAGTAATAACATTTGTATTATCTTTTTGTTTTTCTATTAATTCTCCCTTATCTTGAGCCATAGAAATATTTCCACCATCTTGATATTTATCCATCCATCCTCCATTTTTCTTTTTAGGTGGTATAGAAATTTTGTTTTTTAGTCTTTCTTTTATATAAGTTTGATAATAAGGTCCTGTAGGTTGAGGTTCTAAATCAAATATATCCACTATTCCTTTATTAGGATTAAATTTAAAATTTTCAAGATTTTCTGCATCTACTACTATTCCTTTATCTCTTAGTTTTCTTATTCTTCTAAATAAATTAGCATAAACATCTCTCTCAGAAAGATTAATAGGATCAGTTTTTACTTTATTTAAATTATCCACCATACTAACTTCAAAATCAGTATCAGGCCAGTAATTTGCACTAGGGCCGTCAACCTTAACACCAAAAGTATTTGCTTTTAATGGAACTGAAGTACCTTTATCTCGAAGTTCTTTTGCTACTGATAAAAAATTCTCAGTTATAGGATGTTGTGGTCTACCATATCTTAAAGCATATTCTGGATTACCTGCAAATTCATATACAGAATTAAAACTTCCTTGTCCTAATTTTTCTCCAAAAGGAGTAAATTTATTAAAAGATTTAATAATATCATCAGATGCAGCCATATATTCCTCAAAAGTAAGTTCTCCATTAGCATGCTGCCTCATTATTATGTTTTCTTCAGAAGCAATAGCTTCCTGATATTTTTTAAATCCACTATTAAAATCAAGATTATCAGGATTTAATTCTTTTATATTCTTAACCTCATCAGCATTTCCTACTTTCCTAAAAGAAAAAGGATTTTCTGAAAGATTATCCATTGCCTTTTCTATATTACTAAAACTCTTATTTGGTATAGGAGTGTTTCTTAAAGATTTTAAAGTCTTATATCCTTTAGATATATATGGGAGTGCTTTACTAATTGCAATCTCTTCTAATGCATATGGTGTTAGATAGGCTGATGCTTGCCATAAAGGATGATCTTGTACATCCATCATGCTTTGTTCCACCCACTCTTTATCTGTTTCTTTCTTAGCTTGTTCAGAAGATTTATCATGAGCAATTTTATTTTGAACTTCTCCATAATCTTCAGAATAATACTTCCCATCTTCACCTCTATATACTCTATATCCTAAATCAAGGTCTGCACGAATTGCCTTATTATATGTAGGATGTTTTCTACCTTTTAATATTTGTCCAGTTTCTGGTACCCTACTTGGCCAATGCCCTGTTTCATCAGGTTGTAAATTATATTTTCTTGCAGTCTCATAATCATAACCTCCTCCTTCTGGATCAAATTTTTCTAAAGCTTTGGGATTAATTTTATAAGGCATTACCTTTTGATCTCTAGTAACAACATTTGTATTATCCTTTTGTTTTTCTATTAATTCTCCCTCATTTTGAGCTTTAGGAAGAACACCTGTACCTTTTTTATAATTCTCTGTAAACCACAGTGCTTCTTCTGGAGATTTAAATTTTATTCCTAAAGAGTCTCTTCTTTTAATAGAAGGTTTTTCTATATATTGTAATTTACCATCAAGTTCATCTACCAATGGAAGAGCATAATTATCAATTTGAGACATATAATGTGTACTAGTACCATCTACTCCAGGTAGTTGTATATTTGGACCATCCTTATCATACAATCTCTTCACCCAAGGCAAATGTTTATTAGCACCTAAAATACTATCTATTTTATGTGTATCTCCCCCATCTTGATATTTATCTAACCATCCACCATCCTGATAATTAGGAGTCACTTTCAATTTTGGACCATTAGGTAAATCTTTGTATCTTTGATAATCATCATATAATTCTTCAGTTTTCTCAGGAGTTGTAAATCTTCCTCTTGTTGAATGTTTATCATGTACTTGTGTTACATCATAACTATCTATTTTCACTGGAGTTTTTCTTCTTGGTTGTAATTTAATTTCTTCTTTTTGTTTTATAGAAGAAACTTTTCCTAATTCTATTTTTATATCTTCTACTTTTTTTCTGGGTTTAGATGGAATTGGTTTAGTTGGTTTTTTAAATGTATGATAACCTTGACTTAGTTCAAAGGCTGTTTTACTATCCCATGGAATATTTTTTATTTTACCATCAATAGAATACCTATAAGTATTTTCATCTTCATCTACTCCTTCTTCTTTAGTAATAGTTCTATAATAATTTTCAGCTCCTCGTTGTCCCCACATATTTTCAGGATTTTGAGCCTGAAGAACTCTGTTATAATTTATAGGTTGTATTCTGGCAGATCTTGACATACCTTGCTCCTTTGAATAATTCCACACTTTATCAGCAGACAAATTATTTTTTTCAAGGAGTTCAAAATATTTTCTTTTTTCTTCTTCACCTGTTTTCCATAATTTTAAACTATCATTATACATAACTAAATCTTTCTCATATCCTTCTTTCATATAGTTTCTATCAGGAGTTACATATCTATTACGAAGAAAGTTAATTCCATGAGTAGCGTCAGAATCAGGATGATTATCTTTTACATATCTATCATATAAAGTTTGTTTATCTTTACTATATCCTTTTATCTCAACTTCATCAAGTTTAATTCTCTCACCAGCTTGAGCTTTAGGAATATTTCCACCATCTTGATAATTAGCCTTTACTTTTAATTTTGGGCCACCTTTAATATCTTTAAATCTTTGGTATTCATCATATAATTCTTCTGTCTTTTCAGGGGTTGTAAATCTTCCTCTAGTTGAGTGTTTATCATGTATTTGTGTCACATCATAACTATCTATTTTCACTGGAGTTTTTCTTCTTGGTTGTAATGTATTATCTGTTTTAGTTTCTATTTTTTGTAAAGGAGAAGTTTCTCCTTGTATATGAGTTATATTAGGTATCATAGGTTTTTTATAATAAGGAGTATCTAAATAACCATCTATATGTCCACTTTTTATAGGTGTCATACCTTTATAATTCCATAATGTACTTTCTTCGTTATCCTCATATTTATCATAAACATCATGAATACTTGTATCTTCATCATCTTCCATAATAGCCTTATTCCATACTTTCCATTCTTCTTCAGTAAGTGTATTATTTTCATAACCATCTACAAGATGTCCAACCTTTTTTAAGAAATTACCTTTTGATTTATTATGTGCTTTAGTTAATTCAAAAGGAATATTATAAGCAGTTAAACTATCTCTATATTTTTGTAGTTTAGTTGCATTACTTAAACCATCTACATTAACTGTATCAAGTTTAATTCTTTCACCAGCTTGGGCTTTAGAAATATCCTGACTATATTTATCTAACCATCCCATTATTTATAAGATATTTGTGCTGGTTCAATAATAAATTGAGTGACTATGGTGATATTATCTTTATCATCTAGTATATGTCTAATCTTAACATCTTTGGCTCTGATTGTATCTTTACGGAAAGCTCTCATTGAGTAGTCCATATTAGTTTGATTTACTACTTTATCTATATTTAAAGTCTCACAAGTAGTGAGGAATAATGGTTGACGTTTATCTTTAACCAATGACCAGAAAGTATTGTATTGATACATGTTATCTGATTTAGTCCATAAGATAGATTTACTATCTGTATTAAACTTAGGATATTGCATATACTCATACATATTATTTACAGGTTTCGCATTTAATAATAACATACCTGAAGACTGTTGGTCATTATAAACTATTGCTTTATTGAACCACTCATCATCTAATTGAATTCTGTTATTTCTATCAGAAACATTAAGACCATCATAAAAATACTCATATACTTTATTATAATCTTCTACATTTTGTAAAATCTCATCTCTGTATTGATATGCGAAAGGATACTCAATTACATATGGTTCAGTTATTCCATAATAAGAGTTATAAATAGTATGATCTATGAGATGCGTCCATAGACATGCTACAGTGTGCTTCTCTAGTCTCACAAAATCATACTCACTCTTCGGAATATCTAATAAACCTTTAGAAACTTCTACTTTACAATCACCTACAGCTTTGATAGTAATAGTATTTATACTATCATCTACAATATAGCTAATACCATTCACTAACGTCTCCCTGGAAACATTACTTGCTATAATAACACCAAATTGATCATAGATGTCAAATGGCCCTATTCTAGTTCCTGCTTTTGTTAGCTTTATTGATATTGTTTTTGTTGCCATATTATATTATATTATTTAAATATTATAATTGTCCACCATCTACAAATGTCCAACTATAATTTGTTGCTACATTAGTTCTTGCTGTTGTTGCTGCTCCTGCTGAATAAGTAGCTTCACAATAGAATGTTTGTCCTGATTGTAATACTCTTCCATCAAGTGCTATCAAGAATAAATCATAATTAGTTTGTGACCATGCTGTTGCTCCTTGCATGAAATTAGAAATACTTACTGTTACCGTCCAATCCCAAGCTGAAATATCTTGATTAAAAGCTACAGCATTTAAGAACATACTAGTATAATAATCATTAGAAGTCATATTCCACAAATTAAGTGGTTGGTTAAATGCTCCCGTACCATAAAACATTGATTGAGTTGAAAGAATAACTGACATATCAAAATGATTTACAGGTTGATTAAATATTAGACAATCTCTAAACATTGAACGCATAGTAGATGCAGATGCAGTATCCCAATTTGTAAGTGTACCATTAAAACTATCACAGTTATAAAACATACCATCAAAATTTGTACAAACTGCTACATCCCAATCTGGTAAATTTTGATCAATACCACTACCATCAAACATATAACTCATGTTTAAACAACTTGTCAATCTCCAATTACCTATTGCAGGTGGAGTTTTTAATCTGAAACAATTATAAGTAGTTAAAACATTAGATACATCCCAACTATTAAGTTCTCCTACATATCCACATTGTTGAAAAGCACTTTTAAGACTATTAATATTTGTTGTATTCCAATCATCAATATCCATAGTCCCATTAAGAGTAGTAAATGCAAATAACCATTCACAATCGCATCCTGAAGCATGAAAAAGAGGAGTATTAGTAGCACTATAATCTGTAAGATCACCACTCCATGCAAAGTTTAATTTTTTCCATGCAAATATTTGACTCCATGATTTAATACCAGTAATTTTATTTCCATCTCCTTGATGTGTATTAAAATCACATGCTTCAAAATCTGTTCCTTCAATTCTAATATCATAAATTCCTGATGTATATACATGAGAAGTATCTGCATGATCCCATGCATTGATAGCCTTATCACCAGAACCATCTCCATAATTAACTATTGCATCAACAGTATATCCACTAAGGGTGGGTAAATTAAATGTACCTCCACCAGTCATATCTACAGTAAATATAAATCCATCAGGTGCCTCTTCTGCTGTTCCTGCAAATGGTGCACACTCTGGTGCTCCAGTAGTAGTAGTAGTAGTCGTCGGTGTAACGGTTGTTGTTGTCGTAGTTGTAGGAGCTACAGTAGTTGTTGTAGTAGTCGTAGGAGCTACAGTTGTGGTCGTCGTTGTAGTCACAGGCAACGTAGTTGTCGTAGTCGTAGTAGGGGCTACTGTCGTAGTAGTCGTAGTCGTAGGAGCAATAGTAGTAGTAGTCGTAGTAGGACTAATAGTAGTTGTCGTAGTCGTAGTAGGCGCTACTGTTGTTGTTGTAGTCGTAGTCGGACTAATAGTTGTAGTCGTCGTAGTCACTGGAACTGTTGTAGTAGTTGTAGTGGTAGGACTAACTGTGGTTGTAGTCGTAGTTGTAGGAGTTACGGTTGTAGTAGTTGTAGTACTAGGAGCTATAGTCGTAGTAGTTGTAGTAGGACTAGCTGTCGTAGTCGTGGTAGTTGTTGTAGATACCTCAGCTAACACTGTTATATAATTAGTACAACTTCCTGTTGATACAATTCTTATAAAAAGAGCTGCATCTGGAATTAAAGTAGTTAAATAACCTGCTTCAAGTGCTACTTTACTTATACCAGTATCAAAAGGAGTAGTATAAGCATCTACATCTGAATAAAGATCAAATGGACCTAAACCTGCTCCTGCTGATGTTAATGTTATTAAAAGTGATTTTGACATAATATTATATTGTTGTTGTCGTCGTCGTTGTTGGTACCTCTGTATGTACTAATTCATAATTACCTTCTATAAAAGTATCTGTACATACACCTGTTCTTAATTGCTTTTGTCTTTCAAGTGTCCAATTTGTTAATCTACTTTCAGGTGTTGATGGATCTGTAAAAGTAACTCTATCATATTGTTTATAAAACCACCAATAATCTCCGTCTAAACAAAATCCTATAGTAGTTAATTGAGCTGGAGATATTACATGGTCATGAAGAATAGCTGGTATTTTATACCATCTATGTTGTACTACTACATCATCAAATTGATTATTTGAAATTAACCATTGTTGTGTTACATAATCAGTAAGAGCTACGCCTGTATCATATGTACCAGTTTGTGTTGATCTAGCATTTACATAAGTAACATGACTGTCTATAGTTCCATATGGTGATGTACAGCTTGCAGGACCAGGATACTGATTAGTTATAATTGGCATTGTAAATTCTACTACTCTATTCCCTGCATCATAAGATATTACTGATGTATGATGAATATAAGTATATTGTCTAATTTGTGTATCTCCACAAGAAGTAGCTTTTAATATATCAAGGTTATACCCACCATAATACTGCCCATCTGTAACAGGATTAGCAACTTGTGATGCTATAAATTGACTACTAGCTTGAGTAGCAGCTATATCAGCAACCATTTTATTATATTCAGTAACATTAGGAAATGTTATTTTATAATTACCATTAGTGTCCTCAACAGAAATAACCTCTGCTGGAAGTAAATCTCTACAAGAACCTAAACTAAACCCACCATAATAATAAGTAATTTTATAAGGCAATATTATTAAACCATTGTCTTCATCCATATCACTTGAGCCTAGTGCTCCTCCAGTTTGTGGTGACCAAAAACGAGCCATTACAGTCAAATATTTTAAAATTTCATTAGACGTAGAAGCTCTTGGATTTTCAGCAATTTCTAATGTTTTATAATCTACATAATATCTACAAGTTGGAGTATCTACAAAATATATAGTAGGAGTCACTCCTCCATCTATTCTTGCTATATCTTGACTATTAAATGTAGTATTATCAAAACTATCTAAACACATTAAATTTACTGTCCAATTTGTATTATTATTAGTAGGATCTAATACACTTCCAATAATTTCTACTTTTAAATAATCTCCTGCTACATAAGTAAATCCAGTTACATCTGTTATTTGTCTAAGCTCTACATACTCTGTAAAAGTTAAATAATTTAATACTCTAGGATTTGTTGGATAACTAACAGGTGAAAGATCAGTTATTAATGGTACACCAGGAGAAGATTCACTGCCAAAAATATAATTATCTATTAATGTACCAATAGGATCTATTGCCGTACAATAAGATATTTGTATACCATCAGCTATATCATCAGCATAAAATTTCCAAGCAATAAAGTTTGTTGATGCTCCTATATTATAAGAAAATACTCTACTTTTATTTTGTTGATTAGTTGTTGTATTATTATAAATAATTCTAAAATTATAAGAACCATCATTTCCATAAAGTGTATCACAATCTATTGCATCTATTGTAACAAAATCTAAACATGAAAGTAAATCAGGACTAAATATTTCTCCTATTTCATATGCAGAAGTAACTTTGTCACCAGAAATATAAACATAAGCAATTACTGGATATAAATCTCCACTTTTAACTACTTCATCAGTAAAAGGATGTATTGCTTGCAAGTCAATATCAATACCTTCTCCAGATATAAAGACTATATCTCCTGTAATAGAGCCAAGTCTCCAATCTATTCGATAATCTCCTATTGTACAAGTAGGTGAATTTAATATTCCAGCACTTAAAAATATACTCATAATTTTTTATTTATTCAAGATATAATGCACAATCTACACAAGTAGTTGCACCAGGTTCTATTATAGCAGTAAATGGTTCACAAGGTAACTCCTCTATTGCTGTTCCTTCAAATGGTGTACACTCTATTATTGTCGTAGTAGTAGTTGTTAAACTAAAACTTGTTGTCGTCGTTGTCGTAGGACTACCAGCACTTGTAGTAGTGGTAGTAGTTGGACTACTAGTTGTTGTCGTCGTTGTCGTAGGACTACCAGCACTTGTAGTAGTGGTAGTAGTTGGACTACAAGTT
>Ga0307378_10006032_pt1 | contig 16705 bp, 16 predicted proteins | sample UN1MG_FD_202238 | JGI IMG/M metagenome (GOLD analysis project Ga0307378, IMG submission 202238) | Soil microbial communities from Risofladan, Vaasa, Finland - UN-1 | ecosystem: Environmental > Terrestrial > Soil > Coastal area > Acid sulfate soil | place: Finland: Risofladan, Vaasa | collected... | reverse complement strand
AACAATTTCCAGCCGTCGAGCTTGTCGAGCTCTCGGGCGGCCTCGGCTCGGAACTCGGCGGCATCGAGGGCGTTCAGTTCCTCGGGCGGAGGAAGCTCATCGAGATCGATGGTTCTGGCCGCCTCGGTCGTCGCAGCGGAGAGGTCACCGGTGTTGACCTCGACCACTTGCCAACTCGGCGACTCACCGACCATTCCGATGCCGTAGATCCACCAGAAGATGCCCATCAACATCATCCAGCCGAAGAACCCGGAGGCTGCCAGCAGGAAGCCCATCCGATTGCCGGTGTTGGTGGCCAGAATGAGGTACACCGACCCCATCAGCACCGCGACGCCGATGACCACGGTGAGGACGCCCCGGATCGTGGGATCCCAGGCGATGCCGGCGAGCAGGTTGAGTGTCTCCATCACAGGCTCCGCTCGTAGGTCACGATCGCCTCGATCATCTCGGACGTCAACATGCCGTCACCACTGTCGAGGGTGTTGGGGTCGTCTCCGAAGCCAGGCATGCCGCCGCTTCCCTGTCCGTTGCGGCCATAGAGCCTGCCCTGTTCGGAGCCGACCGTGATGAACTCGACCTGACTCTCGAAGGTGGGGAACTGTCGAAGTGTCGCGCCGTTGGTCAGGTTCGGCCCGTAGGCGCCCGAACCGGGCTGGGAGGCGACGAGCGCGAGGACCGTGTCGCGGGCCGCGTCATCAGCAACCTGCTCGGCATCGTTGGCGACCACGAAGTTGGGGGTCTCGCTGTCGGACGAGATGCTCCACCCGAGGGTGTGGCACCGGCCGCAGGCGTAGGCACCACCGGCGAACCCGTCGTCGCGTCCGAGGTTGAACAGCGCCTCACCGGACTCGAGCAGTCCTTCTTCGGTCGTGAAGTCGGGCTCTTTGCCCAGCACCTCGGTCAGGTGCTCGAGCGCAGCATCCTGGGTCTCGGCTGCGGGCGGCTGGATCTCGGCCAGGTAGGCGATGATGTACTCGATCTCCTGGGTCGTGAAGGCGCCGCCGCCGGGCTCACCCCACGCGGGCATCGGCGAGAACGGGCGCCCGTAGTTGAGGATCTCGGTCACTTCGTCGACCGAGTATCGCTGGAGCACCGTGCTGATCTGCGGCGCCTTCCAGTTGACCTGCGCAACGAAGCTGTTGTCCTCAGGATCGAGAATCGTGAAGGCCGCGACCCCGCCGACACCCTCGGGGCCGTGGCAGCTGCTGCAGGCCGACTCGTAGAGCTCGGCGCCGCGCTCCTCGAAGATCCGGTCGAAGTTCCCGACGGCGTTCTCCTGCCGACCCGGTTCCTGCAACCAGTAGAGCGGCAGGCCGATGCCGACCACGGCGAGGGTGGCCAGGCCCAGCCCGAGCGAGCGATCGAGCTTCTTGCCCTCGAGGACGTCATCGTCGTAGTAGGGCTTGCGGTTGGCGGCGAGCTCGATCTCGCTGCCGACCTCGCGGCGACCCGCCCTGACGTTGATCAGGCCGTACACCACGAAGCCGCCCAGCACGATCAGGGCGATGAGGGTGCCGATGGTCTGAAAGATGCTGGCGGCGAAGAAGGAGGTCATGGAGGTGATGAGTGAGTTGTCGTCAGGGAGCGAATTCGTATTCGATCAGTGGTCCGAGGAGCCAATGCAGTTGGGGCCCTCGGCTTCCTGACCGGTGGTGTTGGTCCCGATCGGCGGACCCTGGATCACGGTGCCGGTGTCGACCGTGAGGACTCCGCCGTCGACGGACATGGCAAAACGATCCATGCCGCGCGGCGCAGGCCCGCCCTTCTTCTCGCCGACCTGGTTGTACTGCGAACCGTGGCACGGACACTCGAACCACTGCGACGTCTGACACTCCGGGACACGGCAACCGAGGTGGGGGCACTTCTGGTAGAGCGCGACCACGCCGGCTTCCATGCCGGTGAGCTCGGCCGGCGAGTAGACGGCCTCGGCCTTCGGGAGGGCCGACGCCGGATACTCGGTGATCCACATCCGTCCGTTGGGGTAGTAGGCGAACCCGTTGCCGTCCTGGATCTGCTTCTTGATGTCGTCGACCTTTCCGACGGTGATCGCCGAGCCGAACCCGCCTGAGACCTGAGGCCACATGAACGCGATGACCGCAGCACCGAAGCCGCTGATGCCGACCAACATCATCCCGACGATCGAGCGGTTGAAGAACTGGCGGCGCGTGACGCCGATGCTCTCGGCGTCGGGCGGCACCCAGGCCACCGGGGCTGCCGTGTCGCCGGACTCGACGACCTCGCCGCCGCCGGTCCGGGCCAGAACGGCTGCCCGTTCGACTTCGACGCCAGTCACCTTGGCCGACTCACCACTGTCGTCGGACGCAAGGCTCACCTTGCCCACGTCGCGCTTTGAGGTCTCACGACTCAACATGCCGATCGCCTCACCGGTGTCACGGCGACGCATCGATGCGAACAGCACGATGCCTGCGAGCACGACAAGTACCGGGATGGCGATGAGGAGGATGGTGCTCGTTTCCATGAAGGCTCCTAGGGGACGAGGGAAATCAGAGTTCGAAGAACAGGCCGGCGTTCCAGGGGAACACGAAGTTGAAGCCCGGGCCTCGGAAGAAGCTTCCGATCATCACGAGCACCGCCCAGAACATGAGGAAGAACGTGAACAGCGAGATGACGAACTTGCGGTCTTCGGGCTTGTTCGACGGATTGCGGTCCATGTAGGGCGCCAGGATCAGCACGAAGATGCCCATCCCGGGGATGGTCACACCGGCCACCATGGGGTGGAACATGGTGAGCAGCTCCTGGAGACCGAGGAAGTACCACGGGGCCTTCGACGGGTTCGGCGTCTGGTTGAAGTTGGCCAGCTCGAGCAGCGGGGCGTTGACGAAGATCGAGAAGATCAAGGTGAACGCAGTGATTGCGAGGGCGGCAACGAACTCGACCACGAGCAGGTGCGGCCACACGTGCACCTTGTCGAGCGGCGTGGCCCTGACGTCCTGGATCGATCCGGACTTCACGACGGTGAGGAGGCGCTGGGTGTGGCCACCCGGACCGGTCGGAATGGGCTGCGGCGCGCCGGTTGCCACGGCGGGAGCGGTCGGATCGGCGGTGACCACCGCCGTGCCGCCACCGCTTTCCTCGGCGCTGCCCTTCGAGCGAGCGGCCTTCGATCGCTCGAGCAGGTGAGCGGGGATCTTGCTCGCGGCTTCGCTGGTGGCGGCGTCGCCGGCTGGAGCGTCGTCGCCGCCGGCCTTGGCCGCGGCAGCCTTGGCGCGAGCCTCTTCGGCTCGCTTGCGAAGATGTTCGGGGATCTCGGTCATGAGCGCTGCTTCTCCGGTGGCCTAGAGCGGCCCGGAGATTCCTCCATCCTTTCGAACTCGCCAGAAGTGGATCGCCATGAAGATGACGGTCACGAATGGCACGAACAACACATGCAACACGTACCAGCGTAAGAGGGTGTCCGAGCCGATCTCGACCCCTCCGAGGAGCACGAACCGGACCTGGTCGCCGAACACGGGGGTGTACCCCATCATGTTCGTTCCGACCGTCACCGCCCAGAGCGCCAACTGATCCCACGGAAGCAGGTAGCCGGTGAAGCTGAGGAGCAGGGTGAGCGTGAGGAGGATCACCCCGATGACCCAGTTGAACTCGCGCGGGGGCTTGTAGGCGCCGTGGTAGAAGACGCGGGCCATGTGGAGGAACACCGACAACACCATGAGGTGAGCAGCCCATCGGTGCATGTTGCGCACCAACAGCCCGAAGGTCACCGAGGTCTGCAAGGTGTAGATGTCGTCCCAGGCCTGGGCGGCGGTCGGCCGATAGAAGAACATCAAGAAGATGCCCGTCACCGTGAGCAGGATGAACAGGAAGAACGAGAGGCCGCCGAGGCACAGCGTGTAGCTGACCTTGACCGCGTGACGCTTCACCTTGACCGGGTGCAGGTGGTAGAGCACCGAGTTCATGATCACGTAGCTGCGGTTTCGGGGGCTGTCGGTGTAGCCCTTGCGGAAGATCGAGCCGGGCCGGAAGATCGAGTTCCAGGCCTGGCTGCCCTGCACGTTGTCGGGCAGGTCCTTCAGCGTCTGGCCGACCCGATCGCCGAGGCTTCCTTTGTCTTCGGTGGTGCTCGCCACTCGTGCTCCTTATCCGAGCCGCATCCCATAGCCGTAGCCATGGGTGGGGGTGCGCTGATGGGGGTCGCCGTCACGGGCAGGATCGCCGATCTTGCCGAGGATGATGACGCCGGTCGGGCAACGATCGACACACAGGGCGCAGCGGGTGCACACATCGTCGTCGATCGTGAAGATCACGTGGTCGCTGGGATCGTCGCCGGGTTGTTCGGTGCCGATCGAGGCGTCGACCGCGTCGGGCGACACCATGTGGATGCACTTCCACGGACAGATGTCGACGCAGCCCTCGCACATGATGCACTCGGACTGGTCGATGTGGATGAACTGCTTGGGCTTGACGGCCTGGCTGAGCCAGGCCGCGTCGACCTCTTGCAGGACGTAGTCGTCCCGGAACTCCGGAAGCGGCGGGTTGGCGTCGGTCTTCGTCATCAGATCCGTTCCCCGGCCACGGAGGCCGCAACTGGACGGCCTCCTCGTGCCTCGTCGACCTCGCACGAGATCTGTTGCACCGACATCATGACTTCACCAGGGGGCGGCCGTAACGGCTGGCGGGGACGACGGCCTCCTTGGGCTTCTTGCGGTCGTTCCACCACGCCCACACGAAGATCTGCATGCCCAGGCCGATCACGTAGATGAGCACCGCGATGATGTCTCGGAAGACCAACTTGGTGATCGTCAAGGGGAACACCGTCTCGAGCGTGGTCGAGCCCGGACCGAGGAGCAGCGCGTCGGAGCGCCATCCGAGTTCGTTGTCGGCCCAGGTGAGCCATTGGTGCGGGATGACCCCGTAGAACCAGAACATCAAGAAGAAGGCGAACGCCGCCGCGACCATTGCCTCGCCCCAACTGAGGGTGGCGTCGGCGTCACGACGGGATCCGAAGAAGAAGATCGCGCCGAAGAGTCCGAGTCCGATGAGTAATGAGACAACGAAGGCGACCAAGGGGATCCTCGTGAATTCGCTCACATAGGTCGGAGACCGTCCCCGACTCGTTCCTGAACGGTCTAGCACGACCTCCAGAACCGGCTCACATCATCGGTCGAGATTGGCGATGGAATCTTCCGAGCCGCGAGCGTGTTGGCTGCACCCCGCCCCGGTGCTCTAACTTGACCGCCGTCCAGGCACACCTCGACGGAGGAAGCGTTGACCGAGATCCCCGAGCATCTGCTCAAGCGTGCGAAGGAGCAGCGCGCCAAGCTCACCGGCCAAGGTGGCGGCGACGATGGCGACGCGGTCGGCTCTTCGGAAGAGGCGAGCACCGCGCCGGTTCCCGCCGCTGCGACGGCACCGGCCGCGGTCACACCCACCGAGGTCGAGGTCGCGCCTCCAGCGCCACCTCCGCCGCACATCGAGGCCGCGCTGACCCGCAAGCGCATCCCGTATTGGGTCATGCCCGTGCTCGCGTTCCTCCCCATCTGGGCCTACCTCTACCAGGGGACGCTCGAGCCGGCGGCCGAAGCCGGTGACCCCATCGCTTTGGGCCAAGAGCTCTACGACGCCAACTGCGCCACCTGTCACGGCGCCAACGGCGGTGGCGGCGTCGGCCCGGCGTTCGCCGACGGCGCCATCTACGAAACGTGGCCCGACTGGCGCGATCACTTTCGCTGGGTCCGCCTCGGATCGACCGGCTGGCCCGACGAGACCTACGGCGCCAACAGCAAACCCAAGGCCGGCGGTATGCCCGGCTTCGAAGCGCTGTCGGACGCCGAGATGCTGCTCATCGTCAACTACGAGCGTTCGGTCCTCGGGGGCGAGCCCCCGACCGAAGGGCTCGATGCCGGGCTCACGATCGGAGCCGAACTGGCCGCTGCCGACGAGGCCGCCGGCTACGCGGTGATCCTCGCCGAGGCCACAGCCCTTCTCCCCGCTCCTGATGCGCCCGACCTCACCGAGGCCGATCTCGTCATCGAGGGCGACGGCGCTCCCGCAGCCGGCTGAGCGAACACGACCCATCGGTCCTCGAGCCAGGGCGAGACGCGCGGCTCGCTCAGGTGCGGTCGACGCTCGGGTAGTCGGCGTCGTGTTCTGCCTCGATGGCGGCGGGGTCTGATTCGTCGGCGTCGTGTTCTGCCTCGGTGGCGGCGGGGTCTGATTCGTCGGCGTCGACACGCTCGTCGTCATCGTTGTCCTCGGACCCGGCATCGTCTTGGAGGTCGAGGTCGTCAGGAGCGTTTTCATCGGCGGCCAGCGTCGGGCGCACCCTGAACCAGACCCAGAGCGAGGTGGGGATGAGCGCCAGACACATGTATTGCGCGCCCGTCATCCCGAGCACCGTTTCGTCGTTCACGCGGAGCGAATCGGACAGGAACCGCATGACGCCGTAGTAGAAGCAGAAGATGGCCATGATCGTGGCTGGCTTCGGCGGCTTCGAGCGCCCGTAGATGAGATAGCTGAACACGGCGAACAAGACGGCCAGGTAGAGGAACTCATAGAGAGCGGTCTGGTGGAACGTCGTGCCGACCCCGTTGAGTTCGAGCTGGGTGGCGGTCTCGAACGCCGTTCCGGCCAGGCCTTCGCGCGTGCTGCCACCCTGATAGGTGGTCCCGAGAAAGAAGCTCGTGGTCGAGCCGAAGTGCTCGCCGACCGAGTAGCAGCCGATGCGGCCGATGGCGAGCCCTGCAGTGAGTCCGTAGGCGTAGCCGTCGAGGCTCTTCCACCGCACCTGCCTGGTCCACTTCCGGAACGTGGGGAACCCGAAGATGATGGCGGCGATGAACCCGCCCGAGAACTGCAGACCACCCTCCCAGACAGCGATGACGTCGATCGGACTGTCGATCTCGTCGAGGTGGCTGAGCACCCAGGTGATCCGGGAGCCGATGATGCCGGCGACCACCATCTTGGTCGCGAGCGCATAGGTCTCGTCGCGCGACGTCCCGGTCCAGGCTTCGATCACCCGGGCTGCGAGCCACGCGCCGACCACGACCCCGATTCCGACCATGAGCCCGAAGGTGCGCAGGGTGAGTGGCCCGAGGGTGATCTCGGGAAAGGTCGTGTAACTGATACCGGCGAGCACGACCGCCATTCTGACCCCGTTCACGGTGTCGCGTGTGTCGCGACGTCTGGTCGGGCTCAGGAAACCAGGTCGGGAACGTGCCAGCCGCCGATCGACGCTGCCAGCCGATCAGCCTCCGACGGCCCCCAGGTGCCTTGGTCGTAGAAGCACAACGGCTCGGGGTCGGCGAGCACGCCGTCACAGATCCGCCACTGCTGCTCGATCGCGTCCTCGCGCCCGAAGCGTCGGGGATCGCCGTCGAAGGCATCCTCGAGCAGCCGTTGGTAGGCGTCCTGGCGCGCGCCCAGGACCGATGCGAAGTCGACGTCGAGATCGACCGGTCGGCTGTGGAGTTCCTCGCCGGGATCCTTCGTCTGGAGGTGGAACGTCACCCCGTCGTTCCTGCCGAGCCGGAAACGGAGGTGATTCGGGTGCGGAGGCTCGGCACCATCGGGCGTGAACAGCGAGCGTGGAGGTGCGTGGAACTCGACCAGCGCCTCGGTCGCCGTGGCCTTCAGGTGCTTCCCGGTGCGAATCACCCACGGCACACCTGCCCAACGCCACGAGTCGATCTCGAAGCGGATGGCGGCGAAGGTCTCGGTGTCGGAGTCGTCGGGCACGCCGTCGTTGTCCCGATAGCCGCGATACTGACCACGCACGACCTGGTCGCGGTCGAACGACTGGATCGCGTCGAAGACCTTCACGCGCTCGTCGTGGAGCGAGCGTGCATCGGCAACCGAAGGTGGCTCCATCGCCAGCAGGGCGACGATCTGGAGCAGATGGTTCTGGACCACATCGCGGATGGCACCGACACCTTCGTAGAACTTCCCGCGACCCTCGACCCCGAACTCCTCGGCCATGGTGATCTGCACCGACTCGATGAAGTTCCGATTCCAGATCGGCTCGAGCATCGAGTTCGCGAACCGGAAGACCAGCAGGTTCTCGATCGGCTCCTTGCCGAGGAAGTGGTCGATGCGGAACACCCGCTCCTCGGGGAAGACGGCGTGGATGATCTCGTTGAGTTCTCGAGCACTCGCTCGATCGCGGCCGAAGGGCTTCTCGACCACGACCCGACCGTTGGTGGCCAGCCCCGCCTTGCCCAGACCCTGCACCACGTCGTCGAAAAGCGACGGCGGGACGGCGAGGTAGTGCAGCGGTGCCGCTCGATCGTCGAGCTTCTCGGCGAGGACCTCGAACGTCGAGGCCTGGGTGTAGTCGCCCGCCACGTAGTCGAGCCGCGCGCACAGATCGTCGAGCATGGGCTCGTCGACGTCGTCGTACGCCTCGTGCACCGAGTCGCGGACGCGCTGGCGGAGGTCGTCCGGGGTCCAATCCGAACTCGCCACGCCGACCACGGGGATCCCGTCGTCGAGGGTGCCGGACTCGACCATCCGGTACACCGCCGGGAGGATCTTCTTCTTCGCCAGGTCGCCCGTCGCCCCGAACAACACCAACGAGTCGTTCCGACCCACCTCCCGCCTCACGAGCCCTCCCCACATGCGTTCCCCGGCCACGCAGGCCGCAACCGGCCGGACTCCTCGTACCTCGTCGCCCTCGCATCGACCCGCAGCCTCACGGACCCTCCCCACATGCGTTCCCCGGCCACGCAGGCCGCAACCGGCCGGACTCCTCGTACCTCGTCGCCCTCGCATCGACCCGCAGCCTCACGGACCCTCCTTGATGGCGTGGCCGCCGAACTGGTTGCGCATCGCGGCGAGCGCCTTCATGGCCGGGCTGTCGTCCTCTTGGCTGGTGAACCGGGCGAAGAGCGCTGCGGCAATCGTGTTGGCGGGCACGCCGTAGGTGACCGCCTCCTCGACGGTCCAGCGCCCCTCGCCCGAATCGGACACGTAGGGCGCAATGCCTTCGAGCCCGGGACGTTCGTCGAGTGCCTTCACGAGCAGGTCGAGCAGCCAGCTGCGCACCACCGACCCGTGCTGCCAGGACTTCATCCCGCCGAGCACGTCGAGCTCGATGTCGACCTTCGACAGCAACTCGTAGCCTTCGGCGTAGGCCTGCATGATGGCGTACTCGACCCCGTTGTGGACCATCTTCGTGAAGTGGCCCGCTCCGGCCTCACCAGCGTGGGCGAAACCGCCCTCGTCGGGCGACAAGGTGTCGAAGATCGGCTGGGCGAGGGCGACGTGCTCGTCGCTGCCGCCGACCATGAGGGCGTAGCCGTTGTCCAGTCCCCACACGCCGCCGCTCACCCCGGCATCGACATAGCCGATCTTCCGGGCCGCAGCGGCGTCGGACCGCCGGCGCGAGTCGCGCCAGTTCGAGTTGCCGCCCTCGATGATCAGATCGCCCTCGCCGAGCAGGTCGAGGAGGGCCGTCACCGTCTCCTCGGTCGGGTCGCCCGACGGCACCATGCTCCAGACGACCCGAGGTGAGTCGCCGAGCGCTTCGACGAGCGCTCCGAGTGACTCGACCTCGGAGGCATCGCTGAACGCGTCGAACCCCACGACGTCGTGGCCATCGCGCCGAAGACGCTCGACCATGTTGCCGCCCATCTTGCCCAACCCGACCATCCCGATCTTCATGGGTGAGGTCTAACAGCGTCGGGACGACGATGGACGCCGTTCGCCCCCGTCAGGCGAGGTCGGCGGCGGCTTCGACGGCGGCCGCGCCGATGGCGTCGAGATCGGCATCGGTGTGCGCAAGGCCGACGAACATGACTTCGTACGCACCTGGCGCCATGGCGACGCCCCGATCGAGCATGCCGTGGAAGAACCGGGCGAACCTTGCCTCGTCGGTGGTCTTGGCCGCTGCGTAGTCGGTCGGCTCGGTCGCCCCGAAGTGGAGGCCGAGCAGCGTCGACACCTGGGGGACGCACGCCTCGACACCAGCGTCGGCGAACGCACGCTCGAGGAGCGCCTTGAGCTTCGATGCCTTGGCGCGGAGCTCGTCGTACGCGTGTGCATCGAGCAGATCGAGCGCGGCCAGCCCGGCAGCGGTGGCGAGCGGGTTTCCCGACAACGTGCCGGCCTGGAAGACGGGACCGACCGGCGCCACCGCCTCCATCACGTCTCGACGACCTCCGTACGCGCCGATGGGGAGCCCGCCGCCGATGACCTTGCCGTAGCAGGTGAGATCGGCGAGCACACCGAAGAGTTGTTGGGCCCCGCCGCGAGCCACGCGGAACCCGGTGATGACCTCGTCGAAGACGAGCAGGGCTCCCACGCGGTCGCACTCGGCCCGCAGCCCTTCGAGGAACCCGTCTGCGGGCGCGATCAGCCCCATGTTGGCGGCGACCGGTTCGACGATCACACAGGCCACGTCGTCGTCGAGCGTCGGAACCACGTTGTAGGGCGCGACGATCGTGTCGGCCACGGTGGATTCGGGCACCCCGGCCGAGTCGGGCAACGCGAACACCGCGAGGGCCGAGCCCGACTGAGCGAGCAGTCCGTCGCCGTGACCGTGATAGTTGCCCGCGAACTTCACGACCTTCGACCGGCCGGTGAATCCTCGGGCGAGACGGATGGCCGACATGGTGGCTTCGGTCCCGCTGTTGACCAGCCGAACCATGTCGACACTGGCCACCCGGTCGCAGATCTTCTCGGCGAGCAGCACTTCGCGCTCGGTCGGCGCGCCGTAGCTGGTGCCCATCTCGGCGGCGGCCTGGATCGCCTTCACCGAGTCGGGGTGGGCGTGGCCGGCGATGATGGCGCCATAGCTCTGCACGAGGTCGACGTAGGTCACACCGTCGACGTCGGTGATGGTCGACCCGGACGCGCTCGCGATGAAGCGGGGGGTCCCGCCGACGGCCTTGAACGCACGAATCGGCGAGTTGACCCCGCCGGGAATCACCCGCACGGCTCGGTCGTAGAGGTGCTCGCTCGAAGTCATCAGCAAGACCCTCTCACGTCAGGTCAGACCGGGTCGAAGCTCCCGGAGATGCCGCTCGGCGGGCTCAGTGGACGCAGAACTCGTTGCCTTCGGGGTCGAGGAGGGTGATCCAAGTGCCGTGCGGCTGGTCGTAGCGACCCTCGAGCGTGGCGCCGTCGGCGATGAGTTCGTCGGCCTTGGCGTCCATCGCGTCGGGTCCCACGTTGAGATCGAGGTGGACGCGGTTCTTGACGACCTTGGCCTCGGGCACCTTCTGGAAGAAGACGCGCGGACCGTTGCCGGTCGGGTCGACGATGGCGAAGGCCAGGTCCTCCATCACCTCGGGGTCCATGCCGGCGGCCTCGAGTGCTGCCTCCCAGGTGTCGAACCCGGGTGGCGGCGGTTGCTCGATGTAGCCCAGTGCGCCGGCCCACCATTCGCCGATCGCTCGTGGCGACGCGGCATCGATCACCACCTGGAACGTGAGCGGGGCCGTCACCTCGGCAGCCATGGGGCGACCTCCTTGGCGAGGTAGGTGAGGATCAGATCAGCGCCGGCACGCTTGATGGCCGTCAGGTGCTCGAGGGCCACCGCGTCGCCATCGATCCAGCCGTTGGCGGCCGCGGCCTTGATCATCGAGTACTCGCCCGACACGTGATAGGCCGCCACCGGGGCATCGGTGATCGCGCGGGTCTGGGCGATGACGTCGAGGTAGGCGAGGGCGGGCTTGACCATCACGATGTCGGCGCCCTCGGCGAGGTCGAGCCTGACCTCCTCGGCGGCCTCGCGAACGTTGCGGGGGTCCTGCTGATAGCCCTTTCGGTTGCCGCCTCCGGCGATCGTCACGTCGACGGCGTCGCGGAACGGTCCGTAGAGCGCCGACGCGTACTTGGCGGCGTAGGCGAGGATGGCGACCTGCTCGAACTCCTCGTCGTCGAGCGCGTCGCGGATCGCCATGACCTGGCCGTCCATCATCCCGCTCGGCGCGACGATGTCGGCACCCGCAGTGGCCTGCGCAACGGCAGCGGCTTCATACAGCCCGAGCGTCGCATCGTTGTCGACCTCGCCGTCGGGGGTGACGATGCCGCAGTGCCCGTGGTCGGTGTATTCGTCGACGCAGAGGTCCGCGATGAGGACCATCTCGTCGCCGACCGCGGCACGAAGACGACGGAGCGCGACCTGCACGATGCCGTCGTCGGCGTAGGCCTGGCTCCCCTCGGCATCCTTGGTCTCGGGAACGTCGAACAGCACGACCGCCGGCACCCCGAGTTCGAGCAGCGCAATGACTTCTGCCTCGAGACTGTCGAGGCTGTGCTGGAACTGCCCGGGGAGGCTTGCGATCTGGACCGGAGCGTCGATCCCCTCACGGATGAACAACGGTGCGATCAGGTCGTCGACGGTCACGACCGTCTCGGCCACCATGCGACGAAGTGCCTCGGTCCGACGGAGTCGGCGCATCCGCCGTTGAGGGAAGCTCACGACCGACGAGCGTAGTCACGCACCACAACGCCACGTCCGGTGTCCCTTCCTGCTTCTCCGGACCGCCACGACCACCGCGGGGTCACCTCGGCACGAAATGCGGGTGATCGGGTTGCCGGGGGTGACGATGGCTGAGCTTGAATGTCGCCATGACCTCGCCGGCGACTGCAGCGCATCCCACCGAGTCGCGGGTGAGGGGTGTCGACCGGGCCCACGAGATCGTCGCCGGCACGATGGCGGGACTGGTGCTGGTGCTCGCCGTGATGGCGAGTCGCAGCGTCAAGCTGTTCGGGACCTGGGAGATCGAGCTCCACGGCTACGTGGGCAACTCGCTGTTCATCCTGGCCCTCGTGAACGGCGGCCTGGCGCTGAACCGACGCCGAGGCGAGCTCACTGCGCTCATCATCGGCATGCTGGTGTTTGCCCAGATCGGCCTCGGCTACGTCGGCCGCGACTCGCTCGAGGCCGCTGCGTGGCACGTACCGAACGGGGTGCTGCTCATGGGGCTGACCACGTTTCAGTTCGCCCAGATACGCAAGGCTCGCTGAACCGCGCTACCGCACCAGGTCGAACAGATCGGTGACGTCGAGGTCGGCGACCGAAGGAACGACCAGGTCGGCGCCAGCGAAGTCCGCGGTCGCGGTCATGCCACCTGGGACACCGATCGCGGTCAGCCCGGCCGCCTTGGCGCTTGCGACCCCTGCGGGCGAATCGTCGATACCGATGCTGCGCGCCGGCTCTGCGCCCAGCTGCGAGACGGCGAGGGCGAACAGATCCGGAGCCGGCTTCCCCGCAGCGACGAGATCACGAGTCGCCACGAACGAGAATCGGTCGATCAGGCCGAGTCGTTCGAGGTGGCCGCAGACCCAGGGACTGTGGGAGCTGGACGCGATCGCGATCCCCACGCCCGCGTCACGACAGCCGTCGAGCAGCTCGACCACGCCGGGCTGAACGGGTTTCGCTTCGGTCTCGGCGTTCTTGACCAGATTGCGCGCCGTGACCACGGCATCGCGGTCGCCGAGTGGGCGGCCGAGCGCTTCCTCGAGGATCTCGGTCCAGTGTGGGTGGTCGGCCACGCCGATGATGCTCAGCCACCAGTGCGGGTCGAGCTCGACGCCGTGCTCGGCGAAGACCGCCGCCGTCGAGGTGAACGCAGGCGTCTCGGTGTCGAGAATGAGCCCATCGAAGTCGAAGACCACTGCGTCCAACACGGACTGAGTCTGTTCGGTCAGGAGACTCGATGCCCAAGCTGAAGGACTTCGAGCAGCGCGTCAACCGCGACCGAAGTGGCCGACCACGGCCGCGACGAGACCCTCGATGCTGTGCTCGATCGCCTCGATGTCGACGGTGAGCCCGGCGTCCCGAGCCGTCTGTGCGGTGATGGGTCCGATGGCTGCGACGATCGACGGCATGGCATCGGCGCTTGCGGCTTCGAGGAAGTTCGTGACGGTCGACGAGCTGGTGAACGTGACGAGATCGGCCGATCCGATCGCCTCGATCGTGGCCGGATCGAACGACTCGGGCTCGGTTCGATAAGCCTCGGCCACCTCGACGACCCATCCCTTGGCCCTCAGGCCGGCCGGCAAGGCGTCTCGCGCGACCGCCGCCCGTGCGATGAGGACGCGGCCCGGGCCCTCATCGAACTCCTCGAGCAGGCCTTCGGCCACGAACCGCTGCGGCACGAAATCGGCGAGCACGTTTCCGTCGAGCAACGCTGCGGCGGTGCCGGGTCCGATCGCTGCGACACGGGCAGAGCCGAAGGCCCGAGCATCCCGCGCTGCGTCGAGCAGGCGTCGAGCCCCGTTGGGAGAGGTCACGACCACCCAGTCGAAGTCTCCGAGACGCGTCGCAGCATCGCGGAGCGCCTGACCCCCGTCGGCCGGATCGGCGATCCGAATCGCGGGTGCCTCCACGACCGAGGCGCCGAGTGTCGCGAGTCGATCGACGAGTCCGCTCGCCTGGGCTCGCGCCCTGGTCACCACGATGGTCTTGCCGAACAGCGGTCTCGTCTCGAACCACGCCAGGTCGAGCCCGGCGGCAACCCCGATCACGATGGTCGATGGCGTGCCCAGGACCGTTGACGGCAACGTTGCGAGCGTTGCCCGGATCGTCTTCTGGTCGGGGCGGGTCCCCCACTGCACCGCTGCGGCCGGGGTGTCGGGCGACCGACCCGCTGCCATCAATCGCTCGCAGATCGCTTCGATACGACCGACGCCCATCAGGACCACGATCGACCCGCCCACCCGGGCAACCGCGTCCCAGTCGACCGGTCCCTCCTCCCCGACGTCGGGATCTTCGTTCCATGAGACAACCGTGAAGCTGGTCGACGAGAGCCCTTGGGTGATCGGGATGCCGGCGTAGGCCGGTACGGCGGTCACAGAGCTCACACCCGGCACCGCCTCCCATGCGACGCCCGCCGCGGTCAGCGCCGCCGCTTCTTCACCACCACGAGCGAACACGAACGGGTCGCCCCCCGTGAGCCTGACGACCACCTCATGGCGTCGACCCAGGTCGACCAGCATCTGGTTGAGCTCTTCCTGGCTCACCAGCGGATGGCCGGGTCGCCCGCTGACGTCGACCCGCTCGGCTCCGGGCGCCAGATCGAGCAGCTCGACCGCCGGCAACCGGTCGTGCACCACGACATCAGCTCGCGCAAGCAGGTCGGCACCACGTCGAGTGATGAGTCCGGGGTCTCCCGGTCCCGCGCCGACGAGGTAGACGGTCATGGCGCCGAGGCTACGGCCAGTGCCCAGACCCGCGCCGATTGCGTGAAGATCCGCCGCTGGCGGGACCTCGGGCGGCCCGAAGTACCATTCGCTCGCCACGAGGGGGTTTGGTGAGCGACACGCAGACAGCGATCATCCTGGTGACCGATCTCGTCGACTCGACCGCGCATCGCAGCCAGGTCGGCGAGGAAGCCGCCGAGACCCTCCGCCGACGTCACGACGCGTTGCTGAGTGAGGCGATCACGACCAACGACGGCTTGGTGGTGAAGCATCTCGGCGACGGCGCCCTGGCACGTTTCTCGGGCGCCGCCGATGCGGTTGCCGCCGCGGTCTCCATCCAGCAGTCGGTCGACGGAGAGTTCGACGTTCGGGTCGGGATCTCCGCCGGTGACGTCACCATCGAGGACGACGACGTCTTCGGGACGCCCGTCATCGAGGCATCACGCCTCTGCGCCCACGCCCACGGCGGCCAGATCCTGGTGGCCGATCTCGCCCGGATGTTGGCCCGAGGCCGCGGCGGACACGCCTTCGACCCCATCGGCGAACTCGAGCTCAAGGGCCTCCCCGACCCGGTGACGGCCAGCCAGGTGCAATGGGCGCCAGTCGCCGATGACCAGCAACGCGTGCCCTATCCCGTTGCACTCGACTCGTCGACGGCCTTTCCATACGCGGGTCGAATCGGTCCACTCGATGCGGTCACGCAGGCCTGGAAGCAGAGCGTCGAGGGCATCGGCGGCGTGGTGCTCATCTCCGGTGAGCCAGGCATGGGCAAGACGCGCCTGTCGACCGAGGCGGCCCGACGAGCATTCGACGAGCACGGCGCCATCGTGCTGTTCGGTCGCGCCGACGAGGAGATCACCTCGCCCTACCGCCCGTTCACCGAAGCACTCGGCCACCTGATCAACCACCTCGCGGCCGACCTCCTCGACGCACACGTCGACGAGTTCGCCGGGTCGCTGGCCAGCGTGACACCGGCGCTCACGCAACGGCGACCCGACGTCGTGCCACTCGACGGGTCGGCCGACGAGGTCCGCACGGCCGTGTTCGACGCAACGCTCGATCTGCTCGACCGCGCGGGGCGAGCGGCGCCGGTGATGCTCATCCTCGACGACCTCCACTGGGCCGACGATGCCAGCCTCCTCCTGCTCCGCCACCTCGGCCGCTCGCTGGGCACCCAGCGACTGCTCGCCGTCGGCACCTATCGAGACACCGACCTCGTTCGGGGTCACCAGCTGAGCTCGGTGCTGGCCGATCTGCGGCGCGTCGAACGCGTCGAACGCATCGATCTCGACGGCCTCGACGAGGCAGAGGTCGCCGAGTTGCTGGCGGTGGCCGGTGGCCACGATCTCGACGAACGCGGTGCCGAGCTGGCCCGGATCGTCCACACCGAGACCGAGGGGAATCCGTTCTTCGTCGGCGAGATCCTTCGCCATCTCGCGGAGTCGGGAGCCATCTACGAGTCAGATGGTCGGTGGGTCACCGACGCCGAGTCGGTTTCGGACCTCGGCGTCCCTCAGGGCATCCGCGAGGTCGTCGGTCGGCGGCTCGATGCGTTGGCGGACGACGCGAACGCGGCGCTGCGCACTGCCGCGGTGAT
>Ga0307378_10006029_pt1 | contig 16707 bp, 16 predicted proteins | sample UN1MG_FD_202238 | JGI IMG/M metagenome (GOLD analysis project Ga0307378, IMG submission 202238) | Soil microbial communities from Risofladan, Vaasa, Finland - UN-1 | ecosystem: Environmental > Terrestrial > Soil > Coastal area > Acid sulfate soil | place: Finland: Risofladan, Vaasa | collected... | reverse complement strand
CAAGGATTGGACTATGAGATAGGAAAACTATCTAAAATGGTTACTCCAAAAAGTGCACCTTCTGTAATTCAACAAAAAATAGATATGCTAAAAAGAGAAAAAATTAGAAGAGCAACAGTTAAAAAAGTTACAACTAATAAGAAAAAGTAATGGCAAAGACAGCAGCTTGGACAAGATCTGAAGGAAAGAATAAAACCGGAGGATTAAACTCTAAAGGGGTAGCTTCTTATAGGAAAGCAAATCCAGGTAGTAAACTTCAGACAGCTGTTACTACAAAACCTTCTAAACTTAAAGCAGGAAGTAAAGATGCTAAAAGAAGAAAAAGTTTTTGTGCTAGAATGTCTGGAATGCCAGGACCAATGAAAGATGAAAAAGGAAGACCTACTAGAAAGGCCCTTTCTTTAAGAAAATGGAATTGTTAATTTATTATATATAATTATGGCACTCAAAAGATATTCTCCTCAATCACCTAATCCTTTACTCCTAAGAAATAAAGGAGATAATGCATTAGCATTTTTAGGTCAATTAAATGACTTAGTTCGTCAATTAAATAACGGTAATATTCCTTTTACTGGATATGATTATGAAATCCACGTAAGTCAAGTAGACGGTAATGACACTACAGGTAATGGTGATTTACTTAATCCGGTTGCCACTATTACTAAAGCATTAACTTTGGTAACAGTAAATCGTAGAACAATTATTGTTCATCCAGGAGCATACAATGAAAGTCCATCTGTAACACAGCAATCTACTGTCTTAAATACTTTTTCTCCATTAGGAGGAACTACTTTTATACAAGGTACGCTCACTACTTCTGTTGGATGTACAATCGCAGGTTTTCAGATTGGAAACTTAAATATTACTACACCATCTGGTGTAGGAGATCCACACATTATTGATTGTACTATTACCGGTACTTTAACAAAAAGTGGATCAGCAACATATACTGAAATACATCATTGTGATATAAACACTGCTTGTAATGTAACTGGGAGTGGACTTGTAACTATTGATAATTGTAATCTTAATTTTTTAACTGTAAATAATGCTGCCGCTAATGTGCTTGTTAGGAATAATCCATCTTGCGTAGCACCAGTTTTGTTATCAGGAAATTTAAATCTTATAAATTGTATAGTGATTGCTCCAGTGACGAATGGTATAACTACATCTGCTGGAAGTAATATTACTATAGCCGACTGTCAAATAGTAACTTCTGCATTAAACAATGTTGCTCCTATTGTATTAAATGGATTTTATTCAATATTTAATGTAGTATTTGATAAACCTAATTCAACATTGGTTGCTTTATCTGGTACAGGTGGTTCTACAGGGTCTATTGATTATTTCCAATATATTAATGCAGATAGATTACTAATGCAAAATGAAACAGCTCCTTCTGTAAGTCTTGCTGGTGGAGGTATTCTTTATGTAGAAGCTGGAGCATTAAAATATAGAGGTTCTTCAGGAACAGTTACAACAATTGCACTAGCATAAAAAATGAAAACTACTAAGAAAAAACTAACTAGCTCAAAGACAGCTAATGATCCTAACTCTAGGATCAATAAGTTTTTAAGAAAATGGAATTGTTAAACTAAAAACTATAAAAATGAAAATGTGTGCTAAATGTGGTGGATCTATGAAAAATGGTGGTCCTACAAAATCTTTACCCAAAGCTCAAAATGGTCAGCCTGTTAAATCAATAAAAAAACATACATTAAAGGTAGTTGATGATAAAAAAAAAGCTGCAAAAAATTCTGACTATAATATACAAAAAGGTAACTGGTCATTTGATAAAGATGGTAAAATAAAAACTATCAAAAAAATGGCAAAGGGTGGACAAGCAATTGTTGGTATGCCTGGTTATAATGCAACTACTAGACCTATAACAATGAAGAAAGGTGGAGTTACAAAAAATGCTAAGTTAGCTGCATTAGCTGCTCCAAAAAATAAAATTACAAGAGCAGACATTATTACTGGTGCAAAAAGAAATGCAAAGAAAAAGTAATCATGGCTACTGCAAAGAAAAAAACTGATAAGAAGTGGATTCAAAAAGCAGTCAATCCTAAACACAAGGGTTATTGTACACCAATGTCCAAACCTACTTGTACACCTAAGAGAAAAGCTCTTGCTAGAACATTTAAAAAAATTGCTAAAAATAAATAACATGAAAAAGAAAACTACAGTTAAGAAAGGTCCATTAGGAACACCTCTTGGAAACCCACTTGGATTTTTTAATTCTCAAAAAGCAAAGAGATCTGCTGAACCTAAACAAAATTTGAGAAAAGCTCAAAATGGAATTTCTGTTCCATATATGGGAGGAACAAAACAAAATCCTAGTAATGTACCTCCTACATTTGATCAGGTAGGAATTAAAAATACATACCAAGGTCCACTTACTGAAAAAGACCAATTGGGTCTTGACAGATCATTTCCTTCAACTGCATTTGCTCCAACTCTATCTGGTAAAGGTGCTCCTGCCTCATATTCAAAATCAGGAAGAACACATGCAACACGTTCTCCAAGAGAACAAGGTTATATGACAGCTGAAGCAGGTGAAGAATATTCTAGAAAAAGAGCAGAAAACTATTTGAGATCTGATCATCAAAGAATGAATGCATATAACAAATACCCTCAAGCTGAACCAGAAGATGTTATTTTTGACAAAAGAGGTCAGACAGAAGCTGAAGATAGAAAAGGAGATGCTTATAAAAGAGGTGGTACTGTTAAGAAAAAAATGCAGAAAGGTGGTATACTTACACCTCATGGTAGAATTAAATCTAAGAAAACTAGAGATGTTTCTTTATCACCTTTTGGAAATTCAAGTAGTGTTTCAAGGACAAAAAGAAATGGTGATACAGTAACCAGAAGTGTAAATACTCATAATGGTTATGCTGGAACTCGTGCTGATAAAACTAAAACTGTTACTAATAAAGATGGAAAAACTGTATCTAAAAAAACAAAAGATATTTCTGAAAAATCTGCTGATAGAAAAATTAATAGAGTAATTAATAATGTAGGTAGAAATGCTAATGATACTTGGGCATATAAAAAAGGTGGATCTACATCAAAAACTAAAAAAAGAAAGTAAAAGATGCTTAATAGTACTATTACCATAAAGATGAAACAAAGGCTGAACAAGCTTGACAGTCAGGATTATGACAACATAACCTGCTGGCAAGTAGTTGAGTCTTTTAATAAAGCTCAGGTAGAATGGGCTAGAAGACAACTTCATGGTATCAATGTGGTGAAGGAAGGTGATGAACAGTCAACTAGAAGAAAGGATGACTTACAAGCATTACTTATTAAAGAACCTTTAAATACTGCTAAAGTGGGTATTTACTATGAAGGTGTTATTCCGGGAGATTATCTTCAATGGAAAAGAGTAGATATCAATGCTAAAAAAGAATGCTGTGATAATAGACGTATGACAGTATACTTAGCAGAAGAAGGAAATCTTAATCAACTTCTAAGAGATAAATCAAAACAACCAAGTTTTGAATGGGCTGAAACATTTGCTACTCTTATAAACAATACAGTTCATTTGTATACTAATGATGAGTTTGATGTTGAAGAAACATTTCTTACCTACTATAGACAACCTAGAAAAATTCAGATTACAGGATGTTCTGACCCTTACACCGGAGTCATTTCTGCTACTGAAGTAGAATGTGAGTTTAAGGATGATATCATAGAATTAATAATTGATGAAGCAGTGAGTATATTAGCTGGAGATATAGAGTCAGGAAACCAGTTCTCTAGAACACAAGAATCTGCTGAAAGAAGTAACTAATTATGGAAGCAAAACCAAGAATGTTAAAAAGACCTGTTGAGGCAAATACAACTCCAGAAAGACCTACAGTAACTGTAACTCAACCTAAGTCAGAACCATCAAAAGCTAAACCTACTCCAGATACAGGAGTGGGAGGAAGTTCTTTAGATACAATGGTAGCTGCTTGTGCAGTAGAATTTATGAATGCCAGAAATAGTTTTCATAAACTACATCTTAAAGTTAAAGGTGAAGGATCTTATGCTGCCCATAAAGCTCTTAATAAATTTTATGATCAGCTACCAGATTTTATTGATACACTTGTAGAAGGATATCAAGGAGTTGCTGAAAAGATTCTTGTGTGCAAAGATGTTGCTCCAAGGACTTTAGATACTGTTGCTGATGGTGTTGCTTACTTAAGAGATATCTATGCAACAATTACAAAGTTGCAAGGTATGTTACCATATTCGGAAATAGTAAATAATCTAGATCTAGTAAAGGATGCCATTAATTCAACTAAGTACAAGTTACTTTTCTTGAAATAAATTTTGTTATATCAAAAACTTTTCTTATATTATACTATATATATTTATTAACTAAAAACAAACAAAATGAGTTATTTTAATCATGCCTTTAGAAAAACCATGGTGGCAACTAATGGTGTTTCTGCATTAACTGGTGTACAATTAGGTACTCCAACTGCACCAGGAGCTTTTACTTATAATCAATTAGCTTCTGGAGAAATCACATTTATTGATCCTAAAACTTTCATTGCAACACCTTTACCAGACACAAATTGTTGTGATATAATTATTGCTTCTGGATCTTTAATGCAAAATGACAAGATTGGTCCTTTTGCTGGAGGTTACTTAGAGTCTAACAAATCTAAAACAGTTCGAGCTAAATATGTAAGTAAATTATATGTTGGTGAAGCTAATGCTCCACAACGATATGTTACTCACGTTGGTTTGACTCCTTGGACTGATGTTAACCCACCAGTTGAAGGAAATCCAGGTGAAACTGCAGGAAACTGTTGTAAGCCATTCTTATGTGGTGAGACTTATTACTTACGTATTGATGTTAAAGGTTCTCCTGCAATGAGATTATTAAATCACAATGCATACTTAACTCTTGAAGCATATACAGGATGTTGTCCTAATGATCCAAATGATCCTGCAATTGCACCAATATCAACTGATCCGGTATTAGTTTACATTCAATGGGCAAATCAAATTTTGAATTCTCCATTAATTAACCCATTTATCTATCCAGTTGTAATTGACAATAATTTAGATGCATGGTATCCTCCAGGAACAGATCCATTAGTAGTTGCTGCTTTAGGTGGTGTTGGTACTTGGGATAACTATGTATCTCCTGTTACTCCATCATTTGATGGTTTCTGTGGTGGTCTTGTACTTAACGGTGCATACTATGAAACTAAGTTTGATAACTGTACTTTCCAAGTAACTGACTTCTATGAAGTAGAGCCTGTAAGAGTATATGCATCAGAAGTAGATCTTAATGGTGCTCCATGTGAATTTGAAACACTTTGTGTTGGTGTAGAATGTTATGGTCGTCAACCAAATGGAGTTGGTGAAACTGTAGTACGTGACGTTATCTTGTCAGAGTCTTACAGACAAAACCACTTCTCTACTGACTTCAGAATTAGAGAGATCACTCAAGGATATGATATTCTTAATGCAGCTGGTGTATCTAGATTAGGTCTTTATGACAGAATTTATTTACAACACAATGTACCAAGATTGTACAACCCAACTGGAACATTTGACAATGATCAATACTTGATTGAACTTGTTGTTCCTCAAGGAGATCCTGATGGAATTTTTGCAATTCTTGAAAACTGGTTAACAACTTGTGGTTCTGAATGTTCAATTCTTGATCCAGGAGCAGGAGTACCATGTGCAGCATACCTGGTTCCAATTCCAGGTGACTCTATTTAATTAAGTTACATAAACTCATAAAAGGAGAGTGAGAGTATAATCTCTCCTCTCCTTTTTTATTATAACAAAGTATGGCAAATCACGTTTTAAGTTTAGAAATTCCTACTGTATCAAATCCTTGTGTATTAAAGATATTTGATACAAGTGTGTATTCTCCATTAGTATCTGTGTTTAATCCAAGATTAGAAATAGTAATTCCAGGATTTAAATACACTTCTGAATTATCATTTGTACCGGAGTCAAGTCCTACACTAACTGCATGTGATCTTGGACTTCAAACTGAAAATTGTGGGACATCATATGTTAATTTACCAGATGGTATTTATGGAATTAAATATATTGTAGATCCATCATGTCAAGTATATGTAAGTTATAATCATCTTAGAATAACTTGTGCACTAAATAGATATGAAAAAATTCTTTGTAACTTAAGTGTTGCAGATTGTGATCCACCAGCAAAAGTTAAGCAAAAGCTTAGAGATCTTCATTTAATTAAAATGTATTTAGAAGCTGCAAAAGCAAAAGTAGAAACATGTCATGAGAACCAAGAGGGTATGACACTATTTAACTATGCAGTTCGACTTTTAAATAAATTTGAATGTAAAAATTGTTAAACTCAAAAAACCAACAAAATGAGCGCATGTCCTAATTGTGGAACTAAATTAAGTTGTGGATGTCAAAAGAAAAAAGCTTCTAATGGAACATTTGTATGTAGAGGTTGCATCACAAAATATGAAAGATCCTTACAAGAACAAAAACCTCACACACAACCAGCAAAAGTAGAACCTAAGTTAAATGTTTGGGGGAAAGATAGATACAAAAATTTACACAAGTTTATTAAGTAATGGCAAGGATAGAGGCTATATCAGTAGAATCAACAACAGCATATCTTAGATTTGTTGAGTGTTGTTCAGGAACTCAAATATTTTTTAGAGGATCATTACCTATTGTAAATGGTCAGACCTATTCATATATAGGAAGTACTCCTTTCGTAGGGACGGGTGGTAATTTAGAGTCTGGTAAATGTTATACAGTATTTCAAGAGTCCACATCAGGTACTATAACATATCCTAGTGCACCTACTATGCCTCTATTAAGTTTATCTACCGGCTGTGAAGATGATAAATGTCATTCCTGTAATCCTGTACAACCATGTGAGTGTCCTCCTGGATTTACTTTTGAAGAAGGAGAATGTACAAAAACAACAACTACTACTGCCGATTATTCAGGTCAGTTATTTGAATTAATCATAGGTGATAGAAGTAGATACTATTGTGATTCAGGACTAAGATTGTATCCTGATATTACATCAATGACTTGGCCAATATATGGTTATGGAGCAAGTAATGCATCGTACACCCTAAATCAGAATAATGGTGCAGGAGCAGCAGTTGTACCAACAGCAAATGTGCAAAGTGAAGTTTGGGGTAAATTAGGAAACCCTTGTAATACTATGACAACTACTAGTTGCACTGGTAATACATGTGGTGGTAGATTAAATAGAGCAGGAGTTTGGGCAACTAATTATCCACCAAATCAAGAATTAGCATTTGAATTTTGCATAACTGTTGAAGGTACTCAACCTAAACAATACATGTTAGGTTTAGCTGGAGACAATTATGTTAAGTTTTATGTGGATGGTAATCTTGCAGTATTTTTAAATGTTCCTGGATCAGGTGTTACAACACCATTTAGACACTGGCATACTTTTCCAGTTACATTAACTCCAGGTACACATACTATTAAACTTGCTGGATTAAATCTAGGAAGTGATGCTGCATTTGCAGGAGAAATCTATGATATATCTTTACCTCAGTTTCAAGCAAACTTAATGGCACCTGCTATATCTGCAGGAAACTGTGGAACATCAGAAGCACAAATAGAACCTTTTATTATATTCTCCACTAGAGATATGGTAGGTCAATCTGTAGCAAATCCTGTATTACCTGGTGAATGGAGTTGCCCTGATGGAAGTCATGTAGTTTTTTGTGAGGGAGTACCTTCTTGTATATTAACGGAAACACTTACATTAACTTGTACTTGTTACATGATTATACCATGTGATGGTACACCAACATTTATTTCTAATAATGATGAATTTGAACCTTATGTAGATGGGTTTATCACTGTTGAAAGTAATGATTATACGGGATGTGCATATATAGTTAAACTAGAAGACAATGATTGTCTTGAGTCAATAGAAGCTGCACCAGATCCAAATATTCCATGTGATTGTGACTTAAGATGTTTCTATATAGAAAACACAAATGGATTTCTTTATGTAGATGAGAATGATGTACTTCAGGAAGTAGCTTTATTAGATGCTCAACCGTATCTTAAAGTTTGTTCTAAGGTTTATCCAGTACCAGAAAATGATTCTGCTGATTATCAAATAATAGAACTTGGTGATTGTGTAGATGATGCTTGTCCAACATTATGTTTTAAACTTACAAATTGTGAAAATCCTGAAGCTGTAATATATAGTAATTCAGATACACTTATTCCTTATTTATATGGTACTAATCCTGTTGTAGAAATTATAGGTAGAACTGGATGCTGGACTGTAAAAGAACTTGATAAAGATGAAATCTGTGACTGCCCTATTGACATTACAGTAACATCTAGTTTTGAAACTTGTGAAGAGTGTATTGGATATATTGCATACAAACTTACATCTTGTACAAACAATGATGTAATTTATACTCTTCTTAACTTAGAAGAGTATATTGGTCAAGTAGTAAAACTTGATTGTGGATGTTATAAAGTAGAGCAGATTAATTATCTACCCCCTAATCCTCAAACTATAAAGCTTGAAGATATATTTACAAACTGTACAGAATGCACAAGAACTTATTATAAACTTGTTGATTGTGCTGGTGTAGCAGATCCAATAATTACTTATACAGATCTATCACTTTACATCAAGAAAGTAGTTAAGATTGAAAATTGCTCAGAGTGTTGGACAGTTGAGGAAACAACAGAACATCTTAATGCAACTACAGTAAATGTATTATTAGACTATGCTGATTGTAAAGAGTGTGATGTTGATATACCATGTCAATGTTCTACAATGACCAATTCAGATTTGATCCCTAAGACTTACCTTTATCTGGATTGTGATTACAACTATGTAGAACTTACTCTTAATTCAGGAGAAACTAGTGATAAAGTTTGTGCAATAAAATGGTTTGCAAAAGGATTCTGTGATTGTTTTTTAATTAAATATACAATTGAAGTTGAACCAGGTAATTTTCAATCATTTGTAGTTACTGCAAATTCTACTGGTGTAGACTTAAATGGATATCCTGTGTATGATTTATGTGAAGGACCTCAATGTGGTACAGTATCTTTTAATGGAACTAATTGGGTTATATATGATCCAAATGGAGATGCCACTTATTTATTAGTAAATCAAACTTCATCATCATGTCCATTTGGTCAATGGTTTACAAAAGATGGACAACCTATTCCAAATACAAGCATTGTAAGTTATGAATGTAATATTACTTGTAACTGTATTGATTTTACAATAAGTAGTCCTGGTGAAGATCCAGTTACTATAAACCTTACCATTGTTTCCTATGATAGTTTAGGAAATCCTGTTTATATGTCACAAGATGGCAGCTGGGAAATTAATTTTGATTCTAAAAATAATTGTTGGCAAGCATTAAAGGGTGGTTTTCAAGTAGTAGTTACTATTTGTAATGTTGATTGTCCTGTGGGAGTATGGAGTACGTTTAATCCAACAAGTAATACTTTCACATCAACAAATTGTACAGTTCCACCAATTGGTCCTGACTTAACTACAACTGATTGTATTCAGATATATGGTTTATGTCAATTTGGAGTTTGTCCTCATCCAGAAATTAAAAATAATAGAACAGTAAGACCTGGATATAATACTCCAATATGTACTCCAGAAAAATATGACATGATAACTTGCAATTTCGCAGACATCATATATAAAATTGTATTAGAAAAAAGATACGGTATTACTAATTGTTGTCCTGAAGAAGATGACAAATGGTTAATTCAAAAAGAACTTATAGACTTACAAGCTCTTAAGGATCCTAACTATAATTGTCCGGATTGCCCATGTTCTTGTAACTCAGGAAAATCATATTCTACTTGCAATTGTAAAAATTAATTTGTATATTATAAATAGAGAAAAATATGAAGCCGTTAAATTTAGATAATAGACCATGTTCTCCAATATCATCTAACTGTGTGATATGGCAGGGGCCAACATTAGATTGTATTAATCTATGTACTGGAGATACTATATCTGATGTAGTAGCAAACCTGGCAACAGAACTTTGTACACTATTAGATCAAACTAACGTAAGTGGTTATAATCTAACATGTTTAGGAATTACAGCATGTGAACCAAAAGACTTTCAAGCATTGATTCAATTATTAATTGATAAGATCTGTGAACTTGAAGGTATTCCAACTGGAACCACAAAAGATTTAAGTGCTTGTCCAGATTGTATTGTAACCGTAGCTTCTTGTTTTAGAACAGGTAATGCAACTACTATGCAGTTATTAGACTATGTTCAAATGATTGCTGAGAAAGTATGTGCTCTTATTGATCAGATCGGAGTTCTTCAAACACAGATTGATAGTTTAGATGTAAGGGTTACTGTATTAGAGAATGCTGTTCCTCCATCATTTACACTACCAAGTTTCATAGTAGACTGTACTTTAGATCCTGCATCAGTACTTGGAGGAAATGCTTATCCAATAGATACTATTCTAAATGCTCTTGTTAATAATGACATTTATGGTTATTGTGCTTTATTAGGTTCAACAGGACTACCTGAAGAACTTAGTGCAGCTGTAGCTAGTCAATGTATTACATCAACAACTCCTACATTAAGTCATTCACCTGTACCATTTGGTACTCAATACTTAGGTACTTGGGTAAACTCTCCTACAACAGTAGCCGATACTATAAATAATCTTTGGATTGTTATCTGTGACATTTATGATTTTGTATCTAATCTAAATATATCTCTTGATGTTGAAGATACAAATACAGTTAATCTAACATTATCATCCGGTGTCTTAACTGCGGATGTACAAGATACAGGATGGGTTAGACTATTAGGTTTTGATTATATTCCAGATAATAATAGTGCAACTCCTCCAATGGTTAGAAGAATTGGAAATGTTCTTCACTTTAAAGGAACAGTTATAATTCCATTAAGCTCTGGAGGATCTGTTCTTACATGGAACTTTTCACCAGGTGTTGACAGTTATTTTTTTGAAACTAGTGTTGCACCTTTTCAAGGAGCTGGTGGAGTACTTTGTAATACTAATGGTAGTGTTGTTTTTAACTATTCAGGCAGTGGTACAACTTGTAATTCAGTAATTCCTCCAAGTGTTCTTCCTGCAGGATATCAAATTGATGGAAGATATCAAAGTACAGCTGGATGGAAAGTAGCTACTAGAACAATCCCAATTGATGCTAGTAATAGTACAGTGCTAACAACTATTTTTAGTCAAGTTATTGGAACAGATGGAGTTTTATCATTAGGTATGGTTAGAGATGCTGAATCAACAACTGTTTCCGGTCAAGGTGGAACAGGTTCATATGACACTTCTCATTTAAATTATATTATATCACACGTAACAAGTGGAAATAAAGTACCAGAGTTTGAGTCAAGTCAAACTACAATATATGATACTTCTGCTCCATTAGGTGGACAACAACCTCTTGAAATAGATTTTTATTCTACTTCAAATTATCCTTTTACTTGTAATGCAAATAATCCATTACAAGTAGGTGGATTTTCACAAAGACTAGATGGACTAACAGCTTTTATTTCACCATGTGGAACAGCAATACCAACACCAGAACCGTGTCCTAAATAAAATGTATATATGTTTAATTAAATAAAAATAAAATGGCAAATCACACTTGTAATCAAAACTGCGGATGCAACAATACATATACTGTATCTGCACCATGTCCTCCGGCTTGTGCTGAGGTATTCAATGCTCAATGTATTGTTTACACAGGTACAGACATTCTATGTGGGCAAGACACTGTAATTAAAAGATATGACTATCTTGATACAGTAATCACTAAACTAGTAAATTATATTTGCACCGGTTTAGCAAATGCTCCTATTACAGTAGTAGAATCTGATTCAGAATATATTCTGGTAACATCTTCTACAGTAGGTAATCAAACAACTTATGTTCTTGATTTAGACTTTGCTCAACTTGCTGCTGATCTTAATCTTACTCTTCCTGTATATAATGTAGTAGGTAGTGATAATGTATTTGTTTCTACAAGTGTTGTAGGTAGCACAACTACATTTACTCTTTCTGGATTTGAAACTGAAGTTATTAACTCAGATGGTTTACTTAATGTAACTCCAAATATTACACCAGGTGTAGATATCATTTATACTGTTGATGTTGACTTGGTTGCATTAACCGCAGCTCTTCCTTCAACAAGTGTAATTCAGGGGACTAGTGGTAACACAATTATTACTACATCTGTAGTAGGTAGTTTAACTACTTATTCAATTGATTCACTTGAGACAATTGTAGCTGCTGGTAACAACACAACTGTTACAGCTTCTGGTGGTGGTGCTCCAAACTATGACACTACATACACTGTAGATGCTGAACTAGCAATTGTTGACTTAGCTTTAGCAGAGACTGTACTTACATTAGTAACTACACCTAATCCCGGTGCTAACACAACTACATATACTTTAGAAACAGATCTTACTGTTCTTGATACAATCATTAATACAGCTATCAATGATGTATTGGACAATACAGTTTCATTGTTTGGTATTGATGCCGTATATGATAATCTTACTCAAACTCTATCTATTGAATTTATTGGGGTTGCTGTAGATGGAACAACTATCACTGGTGACGGTACAGCTGCAAATCCATTAGTAGCTTCTGGTACTCAGAAATATGTATCTACTCCTACAGATATTCCTGTTGGAGGTTCTGTTGTATTTACACATAACTTAGGTACTGCAGATGTAGTAATATCAGGATATAATAGAGTATTACCATTACCTTATACTCCATATTACCAATTTCAAGATTATACATACACAATTAATAATGGCAATGATATTCAAATATTTGATGCAACAGGTGGAGGTTTACCAAACTTCATTCTTACTGTAATAGGATAATTTGTTGCAGGTTTGTTGGTTTCTGTAACAACAACGGCAAAACCCTCACACTTGTGGGGGTTTTGTTTTTATACCTATATTTGCTAAAGTCATTTATTTTTAGTATATTATTATGAAGGAATTTAACAAGCCAGATGTAAAAGCTTCTAGGTATCGACCTGAAGTTACTACTATTTTAAACAAAGAGTTCTTTGAAAACTTTAAGAAAACACATCCTAAGTACAAAAACTTAGATAACAAAATGCTTAGAAAGATCATTAAAAGATTTAACCAAGTAGTATATCAAACAGTTATTGATAATAGGGATGGTGTTCAATTGCCAGAACAGATAGGTTGGTTATTTATTGGAACATGTCAGCAGAGTAAGAAAGATAATGTTGACTTTGCTAAATCCAGAAAGTATGGAGTTAAAGTAAGTAACAACAACTGGGAAACAGATGGTAAATTGGCTAAGATATTTTTTACAAACTATGCTCCTAAACACAAAATGAAGAACAGAGAATTTTGGGGATTTGTTGCATGTAGAGAATTCAAAAGAGCTGTAGCAAAATCATATCCTGAAAATTGGAATATGTATGTTCAAGTTTTACCCAAGGCAAAAATAGATAAAGTTTACAATAGTATTATTTACAAAGACTTCCTAACCAAAGTTAACAACAATGCTTTAAAAAGCTATAATGAATTTGACTTATGACAACAATTGGAGAAGCTGTATCAAGAGTTAGAAATGCATTGAAAGCTGTTAAAGAAGATCCATTCTTAACAGACAGAACAATTTATTATGCATTAACTAAATACGGCCAGACACTTCTTAAAAGAGAAGATAATCAGTTTAGATTAATGAAGATAAGTTCTATCTTCAAAGTATTACCTTATGTGGAATTAATTGATGTAGATAAGGTAGAGGCCGGTTGTTTTGGAGTTTATTCTCATTGTTACTTTAAAAGGTCTAAAGAAAAACTTCCAACAATTTTTGATGGAGCAATGGGTCCTATTATACGTACAGTGTCTTCAATAGACGGAGGAATAGAAATGTTTAGAACTGATCCAGGTACTTGGGTTTCTATAACTAAATCTACAACTTTCAAATATAATAAGAGACCATACTTCTGGTATCTTAACGGTTACTTATATGTACCTAATGTAGATTGGGATGCAATTAGAGTAGAAGCAGTATTTGAGGGTAAAGTTGAATCATGTGATACAGATCCGTGTATAGTAAGACAAGACGATCCACTACCATTTCCAGAATATTTATTTTCTGAAGTAGAGCAATTTGTTATTAAAGAATTAACCATGGCTATGCAGATTCCTACTGATGGATCTGATGATAGTCAAAATGTATTAAGATAATGGACTTTAATTACACACTTAAATATAGAACATTTGACCAGTTGCTGGAAGATGTTACTATTGACTTACACACCTTTGCTCTTGAGAACATGATTGAGCCTCAACAATTGATTAAAGTAACCCGTAAGGTTAACTATCAATTAGGTTTAAGAATAAATCAAACCAAAGAAGTTGTATTAGATGTTCGTCATCATAAGGTAAAACTTCCTGATGACTTCTATACATTTAACTTTGCAATGATCTGTGGAGAGTTTAAAGAAGTTGTTGGTTATGATGGTATGGCCGGAGGAACAAACATGCAAGAAGTTAGATACAGTGACTGGCCCAATGAAGTAACTCAATGTGGTTGTCCAAAAGATAACACCTGCTGTTTAGATGGTAAACCAGGAATTTGTATTACACATAATCCAGATGCTCCTTATGGAGACACATCTATTCAACCAAGAGTATTTTTAAATTGCAAAGGTGAGGCATATGAACTTATTCAAGTTATAAATCCAAGTCTCACTAAAGCTTCGACTTATCTTAAACCATTAAGAATGAGAACAAGTCAGGAGATTGAATGTGATTGTCCAAATCTTTATCACAACACTGCTGATGAAGGATGGATCAAACACGGGTTCTTAAATACAACATTTGAAAGTGGTAAAGTATATTTAAATTATCAAGGAGACTTGTCTGATGATAATGGAAACTTGATGGTACCTGATCATGAACTTTTGAATGATTACTATGAGTATGCATTAAAACAAAGAATCTTTGAAAACTTATTTATAAATGGAGAAGACGTTTCACAAAGAATGCAAGTAGTTGAAGCAAGACTTAGAGAAGCAAGGAACAATGCATTGAGTTTGGTTAATACTCCAAACTTTAAAGAAATGGAACAACTTTGGTGGACTAATAGAAAAGCTATGTATGGTAAATACTATTACATGTTTATGAGTCACTCCCCAAATAATCCATACTTAAAAAGATATTCCTCTAACAATAGAGTTATTTAACTATGGCAAAGGATCAAGGATTACAGGACACAAACAAAATCATTACTAACTCTTTTATTAAAGGGTTAAATAAAGATTCTGATCCTTCATTTGTACAAGAAGGAATGTGGACGCATGCAATTAATATTGTAAATAATACAAGAGAAGGTGACGTAGGTACATTATCCAATGAAACCTCAAATTTCTTATGTGCTACTGCCGGTAGAACAATGCCTGTAACAGCAACTAATAAATATATTATTGGTGCTATTTACTTATACTCAGATAAATGGATAATCTTTACAGCAGGTCACAATGCTATTGGTCAAAGAATCACTTCTGAGATAGGATTGTTAGAAGAAGATGTTTGTAGATATAGAGAGATTGTACAAGATCCATGTTTAAATTTTGATAAAAGATATCTTATATCAGGAGCTTCTAGAGAGAAAGAAGATTGTACATGGCAAGTATACTGGGCTGATGGATATAATCCAGATAGATATTTAAATGTAGGTGATCCACAAACTTGGCCGACTGCAGACTATGCATGGTTAGGTGGGGGAGCAACTACAATGAACTATTATTCAAATGGTTCTAATACAACTTTCCTATGGCCAGGAGTAAAATGGAATGAACAATCTACAATTGTAAATGATTGTGAGTTTATTAGTTTTACTAATTCTTTAGACTGTGAGAAAACAAGACTTGCTAGATTAATGGAGACACCATGTCTTAATTTAACTTTAGGACAATCTGGTGGGACCATGGCTAATGGAACTTACTTTGCTGTTCTTGCATATACTATTAAAGGACAAAAGGTTACTGATTGGTTTTCACAAAGTAACTATCAGTTTATATATAATGTTAATGATCTAGAAGGTTCATTAAATCTAGACATTACTGCAGATTCTGAAAACTTTGATGAGTTTGTATTAGCAATTGTAGAAGCTACAAATCAACAAACTGTAGCATCTCAAATGGGATTCTATTCTACTAAAACTACTAGAGTAGCAATTGATCAAATTAATCCTAGCAATGTTAAAATTCCATTAGAGCAAATACCAATAACTACACCTGTATTTGAGACAACAGATCAGATGACAGATGTAAATGGTTATTTGATAAGAGTTGGACCAAGATCAAAGTTTGATTTCAATTATCAACCTCTTGCAAATATGATCAGATCAAGATGGGTTAGTGCTGAATACCCAGCTGATTATTATATGAAAGGTGGTAATAAAACAAATTACCTTAGAGATGAAGTTTATACTTTCTATATAAGATGGGTCTATGATACAGGAGATAAGTCTGCATCATATCATATTCCGGGACGAGCACCAAAAAACTTTTCTGTTCCTGGTGGAGCTACTGTATTTGAAACTGCAGATCTAAATGATAAGAATGCTTTAGCAACTGATGACAAAGTGTTTGAAATTTATAATACAGCTACTCAAACTTTATATCCATCT
>Ga0307378_10006028_pt1 | contig 16709 bp, 13 predicted proteins | sample UN1MG_FD_202238 | JGI IMG/M metagenome (GOLD analysis project Ga0307378, IMG submission 202238) | Soil microbial communities from Risofladan, Vaasa, Finland - UN-1 | ecosystem: Environmental > Terrestrial > Soil > Coastal area > Acid sulfate soil | place: Finland: Risofladan, Vaasa | collected... | reverse complement strand
ATCTCCTCAACGGACATTCCCGTTTCCCGCTGCAGGATCTTCAGGATCTTGTAGCTGCAGAACCCGCCCTGGCAGCGGCCCATCTGGGCCCGGGTGTAGAACTTGATGCCGTCCATCGTGGTGTGTCCTCGGCGGATGGCAGCCACGATCTCCGCTTCGGAGACAGACTCACAGCGGCAGATGATTTCACCGTAGGCAGGTTCTTTCTGAATCAGAGCGTCAGCCTCGTAGGGGGACAGCTTGCGGATGCGGGGAACCTCGGCTATATAGGGGTCGAAGTCGGAGCGCTCGGTCAGGACCAGGCCTGCTTTCTTGAGCAGATCTTTTACATATTCCCCGATCGCAGGCGCGGCGGTCAAACCGGGGGACTGGATTCCCGCCACCTGGACGAGCTTGGGCTGCCTCTCGGAAACGGCGATGTAAAAATCGTTTCCCTTCAAGGTGGGACGCAAGCCGGCGAAGGCGGTGATGATATCCCGCTCTGAAATCTTCGGGATCAGCCTGCGGGCGGCGTGAAAAATCATTTCGAAGTTGCTCTGGGTGGTGGACAGGTCTTCCTTGTCTTTTTGTTCGATCGACGTCGGGCCCACCATACAGGTGCCCTCCGGAGTGGGAATGACGAGGATTCCCTTTGACACGGTGGTCGGTACGGGGAAAACAACCTTTCCGGGGAGCCCCGCGGCGTTCCTGTCCAGGAGGAACTCCTGTCCCTTGAAAGGCTTGATCTCGAAGCGCTCGGCGTTGAAAATCGCCGAAATTTCGTCGGCGTGCAAGCCGGCGGCATTGACCAGGTAGCGGGCTCGTAGACTTTGACCGTTCTCCCCGTGGATCAGAAAGTGATTTTTCTTCTTCTCAGCCTTGACCACGTTGAACCTGGTTCGCAGCTCGGCCCCGTTTTTCTTCGCTGATTCGATCAGGGAAAAAACGAAGCGATATGGCTCGATTACACCGCCGGAGGGAGCGTGAAGTCCTCCGACTACATCGGGATTCAGCTTGGGTTCGAGGGAGTGGATCCGGTCGCGATTGCACAGCTCCAGCCCGATGACCTTGTTCTCCACCCCCTGCATGTACAGTTTTTCTATTGTCTTCATCTCCTCAACGGTGAAGGCCACTACCAGGATACCGCAGCGCCTGAAGGGAAAGTGCAGCTCCTGCTGCAGCCTGTCAAACATGATGTTGCCCAGTACTTCCAGCCGGCCTTTCAGCGTGGACGTCGGGTAGTGAAAGCCGCCGTGGATAATTCCGGAGTTCGTCTTGGTAACACCGAAAGAGACGTCCCATTCCTTCTCCAGAATGACCGTGTCGCAGGCATAGGCGGAAAGTTTGCGGGCGATCGATGCCCCGACCACCCCGGCACCCACGATCGCTACGTCGTAGATGTTGTTTTTCATTTACCAGAGCTCTCTTCGACTCGTAGAAACAGCCACCGCGCCTGAGGCCAGGATCCGATCGACGTCGTCCCTGGTTTTTATCAGTCCCCCGGCGACAATGGGTGGTAGGTGCAGTTTGTCTAGCTCAGTCTGGATGTAAGGCAAAATGATACCTGGAAGAATTTCAACACTATCCGGCTTTGAGCTCTGCACAAGCCGGGCACCGGTATTCACCGACTCGGAGTCCACTATGAACAGTCTTTGCAGGGCAATGAGATTCTGTTTCTTCGCATACTGGATGATATTGGAGTGCGTGCTGATGATACCGTCAATCCCGAAAGACTTTTTTAAATAGGTGATTCCAACCTGATCGCGGGCGATCCCTCTAATCAAATCAAGGTGCAGCAGAAAAAGGTGCCCCTCTGCCCGCATGCTCTTCTCGATGTCGATCAGATTGAAAATATCCCCTGCCAGCAGAAATATAACCCTGATCTTTTTGCTCAGTGCGTATTCCAAGTCTCTCATCTCACGCACCGCAGCAATAACCGGACTTTCTCTCAATACTTCGAGGAATTTTATAGCCATGATATTCAGACAGGGCAGCGGAGAAGAGTGTACCGGAATCCACAGAAGGTGTCTACGACAGAGGCTCTGCTGACCCTTGTTGAAGGTGGGCAGATATGATACGTTTTCTGGGACGAACACAATCGGGGTCAGAGAACGAGAGAAGACCCTACCCGGAGAGACTCTGTGCGTACAGCGCGAGTGGCTGACCGGGTAGGGTCTTTTTTTGCCTGGGGAGGAGGGAGATCCTGCTCGAGGGAGAAAACCAAAAAGGTGTTTGATGTAGCCGTTATCGGAGCGGGAATTGTCGGAACGCTGATCGCCAGGGAGCTGTCCCGGTACAGGCTCGAGGTTGCTCTGTTGGACAGAAGTAATGACGTGGCCAACGGATCCACCAAGGCAAACAGCGGCATCATTCATGCCGGCTATGACGCAGTGCCGGGCAGCAATAAAGCAAAGTTCAACGTACTGGGAAATCCTCTTTTCGACGAGTTGTGCGATCACCTCGATGTGCGCTTCAACAGGATCGGCTCTCTCGTGGTGGCCTTCAGTGAACGTGAGAGGACGGCCGTAGAGCAGCTCTACGAGCGGGGGAAAACGAACGGCGTCGAGGGACTCAGAATTATAGAAAGAAAAGAGCTGCAGGCACTCGAGCCGAATCTTGATGATACGGCGGTTTGCGCGCTCCATGCCCCCCAGGCGGGCATCATCGATCCCTGGGAAATTGCCATTGCAGCAGCTGAAAATGCGGCGGAGAACGGGGTCAAACTCTTTTTGAACTTCCCGGTTGAAGATATCGATCGAAGGGCAGATTCGTACAGGATCATCGGCCGGGACGATGAGATCGGGGCCCACTGTGTGATCAATTGCGCAGGCGTGTTCGCCGACCGGATACACGGAATGGTTGCCCCTCCTTCCTACGAAATCACCCCGAGAAAGGGGCAGTACTTCGTTTTGGACAAATCGGCGGGGGACCTGGTCAACCACGTGATATTTCAATGTCCCACAGAGGCCGGCAAGGGGGTTCTGGTAACCCGGTCGGTTCACGGAAATCTGCTCGTGGGTCCGGACTCCCAAGTAATTGATGACAAAGAAAACCTGTCCACCACCCGTGAGCGCCTGGATTTCGTTCGTCGGAACGCGGCGAAGATCTCGAAGGAGATCCCGTTCAATGAAGTGATACGGTCTTTTTCCGGGCTGCGGGCAACCCCGAGCACGAAGGATTTCGTTATCGAAGAATCCAAGGAAGCCCGGGGATTCATCGATGTAGCCGGGATAGAGTCTCCCGGCTTGACCGCGGCCCCGGCCATTGCCCACTACGTACGGGATCTCCTGATCAAGATAAGGGGTGGGCTTGAGGAGAAAAAAGAGTTCAATCCGCTGCGTCGAAGAGTGATTCGCTTCATGGAACTCCCGGATGAACGAAAAAATGAGTTGATCAGGAAAGACCCGCGCTTTGGCAGGATCATCTGCCGCTGCGAGCATATCACTGAAGGTGAGATCGTCGATGCCATACACAGAAGAGTAGGGGCGAGCACGGTAGACGGGGTGAAAAAGCGGGTGAGGCCGGGCATGGGAAGATGTCAGGGAGGGTTCTGTGAGCCCCAGGTTCTCAAAATTCTTGCTCGGGAGTTGGACAAAAGTGTCACAGAAATCGTCAAGAATGAGCGTGACTCCTACATCCTTACCGGATCAACCAAGTGCAGCGAAATTGGGAGACAGATCCATGGAGAACTATGACATCGTTGTGATCGGCGGTGGTCCTGCCGGGATGGCGGCCGCCGTGGCGGCAAGAGAGATGGGGATCGAAAATATTCTCCTTATCGAGCGGGACAGAGAGCTGGGCGGCATACTGCAGCAGTGCATACACAACGGTTTCGGCCTCCGTCATTTTGAAGAGGATCTGACCGGACCTGAGTTTTCCGAGCGCTATATCCAAAGGATAGAAGAGCTCGATATCCCTTCCAAGCTCGATACCATGGTGCTGAATGTCACAGAGAATAGAGAGGTTGTATTGGTTAACGCCCGTGAGGGATTGAAGGCGGTGAAAGCCGGGGCGATCGTCCTTGCCATGGGCTGCCGGGAGCGCGCGCGGGGGGCGATAAATATCCCGGGCTCCCGACCCGCAGGGGTTTTTACGGCAGGAACCGCCCAGCGGTTGATAAATATCGAAGGATACATGGTCGGGAAGAAGATCATGATGCTCGGTACCGGGGATATCGGCTTGATCATGGCTCGAAGATTGACCCTCGAGGGATCCAAAGTGATCGCCGTTCTGGCCAGGAAGCCCTATCCGGGGGGGCTGATGAGGAACGTAGTCCAATGCTTATATGACTACGACATACCGCTCATGCTGCAGCATACGGTCGTCAAGATTTTGGGAAAGGATAGGGTGCGAGGCGTGCTGGTTGCCAGAACCGACGAAAACAGCCTGCCGATCCCCGGTACTGAAGAGCTCTACGAATGCGATACCCTCATCCTTTCTGTTGGATTGATTCCTGAAAACGAGCTGTCTTTGAGTGCGGGAATAGAATTGGACCGTCGAACCGGGGGGCCGATCGTTAATGAGTCCAGGGAAACGCGCGTTCCCGGTATTTTTGCCTGTGGAAACGTGGTCCACGTTCATGATCTGGTGGACTTCGTAGTGGAAGAGAGCGAAATGGCAGGAAAGGGCGCGGCCCGATTCGTTCAGCGGTCTTTCGTACAGCGGCCTGTAGAATGCGACGATGCTTCGATTGCCCTCCTACCGGGAAGGGGCTTGAAGTATGTTGTGCCGCAGCTGGTGAATGCCGCAAATGTGGAAGACAGGCTCGATCTTTTCCTGAGAGTAAATCGAGTGTACGGCCCTTCGTATATCGAGGTGAAGGATGGCCGGGAGTCCATCAAGAAAGTGAAAAGACCTCGTATGAATCCGGGTGAGATGGAGCGGGTGCGAATCAGTAGAAGCAATATCGAAACGATCAAGGGATCAAATCTGATTGTAGAAGCGACCGAGGTTGAAGGATGAGCAAGATCAACAGGGAAATAATCTGCATTGTCTGTCCAACGGGATGCCGGATCCATGTGAGCGGTGACAATCCTCAAGCTCTGAGCATCACGGGAAACGAATGCAAAAGAGGGGAAGAATACGCCCTGAAGGAAATCACCGATCCAAGAAGAACACTCATCACCACCGTGCAGCTGAATCACGGCAGACTCAGGCGTCTGCCCGTAAGAACAAACGTAGAAATACCGAAACGGAGTCTTTTCCCCTGCATGGAGATCATCAACCGCACCGAGGTCGAAGCACCGGTTGAGGTCGGGCAAGTTATCATATCTGACATTCTGGGTACGGGTGCCGACATTGTCGCCACAAGGAGCATGACCAGAGCTTGACGCGGGGAACCGCCTCTGCTCTCGTGTTGTGTCGCTACTTGTTTTCCAGCCAGTCAAAGCTGCGGGCAACTGCCTTCTTCCAGAAGTGAACCCTGTGCTCCCGCTCCGCTTGAGCCATCCGGGGTGTCCAGCGTTTATCCTCCTTCCAGAGAGTCGCCAACTCATCCTGGGAATCCCAGAAGCCGACTGAGAGTCCCGCTGCAAAAGCCGCGCCGAGCGCCGTGGTCTCGGTGATCTTCGGCCGGATGATGGGCACTCCGACCAGATCTGCCTGGAACTGCATCAGGATTTCATTGACTACCATGCCCCCGTCTACTTTCAGGGACGGGGTGGTGATACCCGAATCCTGCTCCATAGCTTCAAAGATTTCGAGGGTCTGGAAGGCGGTAGCTTCCAGGGCGGCTCGGGCCAAGTGCGCTTTTGTGGTATAGCGGCTCAACCCGGCAATGATTCCGCGGGCATCGGAGCGCCAATAGGGAGCAAACAGTCCGGAGAAGGCGGGCACGAAGTACACCCCGCCTGAGTCCTCTGCCTGGGCCGCCAGGGTTTCGATCTGCCCGGAGCTTTCAATCAATCCGAGGTTGTCCCGCAGCCACTGCACCAGGGCTCCGGTAATGGCAATCGAGCCCTCCAGGGCGTAGACTGCCGGACGATCTGCCCGCTGGTACCCTACCGTGGTAATCAGCCCATGCTTGGAGTGGATGATCCTTTCCCCAGTGTTGAGAAGCAGAAAACAACCGGTGCCGTAGGTGTTCTTCGACGTGCCCGGGGAGAAACAGCCCTGTCCGAACAGGGCGGCCTGCTGATCCCCCAGCACCCCGGCCACTGGTATCTCCGCGGCGAAGGGTCCATCTCCGCGGGTGACTCCGTAGGGTTCACCGGGGACCGAGGGTACGATCTCGGGGAGCATGCTCGCGGGAATTTTCAGGACGTCGAGCATATCCTCGTCCCACTGCAGGGTTTGGAGGTTCATCAGCAGAGTGCGGCTGGCGTTGGTGACATCGGTGACCTGCCGACCCTTGCCGGCTCCTCCTGTCAGGTTCCAGATCAGCCAGCTGTCTATCGTACCGAAGAAGGCCTCCCCATTTTCCGCCGCCTCCCGGATCGTTGGATCGTTCGACAACAACCAGCTCAGCTTCGGTCCGGAGAAGTAGGTAGCCAGAGGAAGTCCGGTGGTTTCTCGAAAGCAGTCGATGCCCCCCCGGTCGGCTTTCTCTCGAGCCAGCTTGCCCACGATCTCGGCGGTGCGGGTATCCTGCCAGACGATGGCGTTGCCGTAGGGTTGGCCGGTCTTGGGATTCCAGATCACAGTGGTTTCCCGCTGATTGGTGATTCCTATGGCTGCGATCTGTTTCGGCTCGACCTTTTCCGCTTTCAAGGTCTCGCCGATGACCTGTTCTGTGCGCTGCCAGATCTCTATGGGATCGTGCTCGACCCATCCTGCCTGTGGATAGATCTGGCGATGCTCCAGCTGATGGGAGCCGCACTCTCTGCCCCTCCTGTCGAAGAGGATGAAACGGGTGGAGGTGGTTCCCTGATCGATGGCACCGATGTACTGTATGTTGGATTTGCTCACGTTTACTCTCCTGAACTGCCCGTGGGGAGGGATTCGCTGTAGGTACTTTACCCCCGCCGCGGAGGAATTTTCAATCCCAGATATCTGTACAGCTGGGCCCTGGAGATCCAGCAGCAGCGGGGTCCGCAGGTCGGTATCTGATCTGTAGGTATCTTTTCCTTGACAGGGAAATCGTTCTGTGATGCACTTACCTTTAGAAATGAACCAAACAAGGAGAGTGTAATGAAAAAAATACTAATGGTTCTCGTGGCTCTTCTGTTCGTTGCCGGTCTTATGCCGATCTTCGCCGGAGGCGGGCAGGAAGCGGAGAAGGAAATCGTGCTCCAGTGGCCCTGCATCTGGGTCGGTCAAGACTCTAAAGCGGCTACGGTAAAGGCCCTGGCGGACCAGTTCAACGCCGACAACGCCGGCAAGATCAAGGTGGTGATCGAGCCCAATCCCGACTACGACGGTTACAGGAACAAGATCAACACCATGATGGCCGCCGGCCAGGTCCCCGATCTGTTCGTCTTCAACCCCGATCCCACTTCTTTCATTTACTACCAGGGGGATCTGCTGATGGATTTCACTGACGATCTGAAGGGTGAATGGCGAAAGGACTTCGTGGAAGGCACGATCGAAGCCTCCACCCGCAGCGGCCGCACCAAATCCATTCCCTACGAGCTCGGTCTGACTCCCATCTGGTACAACACGGCTCTGTTCGAGAAAGCTGGAATTAAAGAGTTTCCCAAGACCTTCGATGATTTCTGGACAGCCTGCGACAAGCTGAAAGCCATCGGCGTAACGCCGACCTCGCAGATGACGGGTGGAACCAACGCTTGGACCTCGATGCTCTGGTACTCCCATATCCTGGCCAGCATTGCCGGGCCGGATGTCTGGTCCAAACCACTTTCCGATCCCATCTACGTGAAGGCGGCGGAGATTCTGCTGCGCCTGTACTCCGACGGCAATACCACCAAGGATGCTGTAGGATGCGATCCAGGCTGCTCCAGCGGGCACTACTTGGCCCAGGATACGGCGATTTTCATCAATGGACCCTGGTACATCGGAGCTGCCCGCAAGAATGCTCCCGAAGTACATGCAGTTACCGATGTGGCACCGGCTCCGGCTGTAGCAGGGGGCACCTATGGCGGTCAGATCGGCTTTCTGCTCTCGAACCTTTCTGCAGCCAACACCGATGATCCGGCCCGCCGGGCCGCGGTAATCAAATTCATGAAGTGGATGACGGATCCCGACAACGTCAAGACGATCTCCCTGGATGCGGGCTCCCTGTTCTGTCTCAAGATCGAGTTCGGCCCCGGTGACATCGTCGATCCTCTACAGCAGAAGTTCATGGAAGCCTCGGCAGATGCGGCCTTCGTGGTTTCCCACTTCCAGGCCAACTACAAAACCGAAGTGGTGGCCGAGTTCGGCCAGGCCCTGGGTGCTATGGCTCTTGGCAAAGCGAATCCCGCGAGGTTCGTCGAGATGCTGCAGGCGGTGAACAAGTAGACCTAAAACCGCTGAAACGCAAGCGAAGGGGCCTTCCTATGGGTGGGATGGCCCCTTCTTTATTCAACGGCGGGAAGGTTCCTGCTCTCGCCAGGGTGCTGAGAGTTTGTTAGAATAGGCGGAGGACGAATCATGACAATACACAAACACTGGAAAGGGATCGCTCTGTTTCTTCTTCCCGCCCTCATCCTCTACGCGGCGTTCTTCGTCTATCCCCTGGGATTCGTGTTCAGCATCAGCTTCACCGAGTGGAATGGGGTCACCGCACCCCAGTTCCGGGGCGTGAAGAACTTTGTTGATCTGGCCAGGAACGACACCTTCCGCCTGTCGGTGCGGAACAATTTCATCTGGGCTCTGTCCCTGGGATTTCTGCAGATCTTTCTCGCCGCCGTGGTGGCGATGATTCTGACCCGCAGGCCCCGAGGGTGGCGGGTGTTGCGCACCATCTACTTCCTCCCCAACGTCATCTCCCAGGTGGCCATCGCCATGCTCTGGATGGCCATCTACAACGCCGAGCACGGGATCCTCAACCAGATCCTCACAGGGATCGGATTGGAGCAGCTGACCCACAACTGGCTCGGAGAGATCGAGACGGCTCTCCCGGCCATCATCGCCCAGCAGGTTCTGTACATCGGCTACTTCATGATCATCATCCTGGCCGGCACCATGGCGATCCCCACCTCCTTCTACGAAGCCGCCGAGATCGACGGGGCCGACATCTGGCAGCAGGAGATCCACATTACCCTGCCCATGGTGCGGGGAATCCTCATTACCGCCATGACTTTGGCCATGGCCTACGGAATGCGCCACTTCGAAGCCACCTTCCTGATGACTAACGGAGGTCCGGCCAACAGCACTTCAGTGATGGGGCTGATGCTCTACAAGATGATGGGGCATCTGGACTACGGACATGCCAACGCCGTGGGAGCGGTTCTGATCATTCTTGGCGGTGTGGTGATTGTCAGCATTCGCAGCCTGCTGGGACAGCGACAGGCCGGCGCTGAGGCTCGGCAGTAGGGAGGGCAGAATGAGAAAGACGAGCTCCCTGGCGGTCGACATTGCGGCAAAAACGGGTAAGTGGATTGTTCTGATTTTCTTCCTTATATTCACCTTCATACCCCTCGTTTGGCTTGTTCTCAGCTCCTTTAAAACGAATCTGGAGCTGATCAACAAGCCTTTTCTGTTACCCAAGGTCTGGCAGGTTCAGAACTACGTCAACGCTTTTCAGCTGTCCGATCTGCACCTGCTGTTCCTCCACTCGGTAGTCGTCTCCACTGTTTCCACGGGATTGAATATCCTGATTGCATCGATGGCAGCGTATGCCCTTTCCCGCTTTCGCTTCGGTTTGAACAATGTCATTCTCTCCATCATCTTAGCGGGTGTCCTGATACCGATCATCGCCCTGATGGTTCCGTACTTTCAGCTGATCAGTAATTTAGGTATATATGACACCCTGTGGGCTCTCATTCTGACCTACGCGGCGATCAATCTGCCGATCTCCGTTTTTCTCATTCACGGGTTCATGGGCACGATTCCCAAAGAGCTGGAGGAGGCGGGGGTGATCGACGGCTGCTCCTTCTGGCAGCGCTATGCGCGGATTGTTCTCCCCCTGGCCAGGCTCGGCGTGGTCACTGCAGGGACTTTTGTTTTCCTCTACTCCTGGAACGAGTTCATCTACGCCCTGCTTCTCACCTCCTCAGTTAGAGCGCGGACTCTACAGCTCGGCATCCGCTTCTTCAAGAGTCAGTTCCGTGCTGAATACACCTCCATGTATGCCGCCCTGGTGATTACCATGATACCCAGCATCGTCGTGTATATTCTCTTGCACGAGAAGATCATCCAGGGCTTGTCCTCTGGAGCGGTGAAGGGGTAGAACAGGTTATGGATATCTACGAGCGGGAAATCCTCCCCGATCAGACTCCCATTCCCGTGCAGATCGTGGAAACGGACACCGATCTGTACTACCACATCGCCCTGAGCCTGTACTTCGAGATCGAGAAGAACAACGCCGCCGGCAGAAACAGTGTTTTCATCCTTCCGGTCGGGCCGGTGTACCAGTACCGCCGTTTTGTCTGGCTGTGCAGGCAGCGCCCCCTTGATCTCTCCGGCCTGCACTGTTTCTTCATGGACGAGTATCTTGATGAAGGGGGCAAGCGCATCCCCTCCGATCACCCCCTGTCTTTCCGGGGTTTCATCCGGCGGGAGCTCGTCGAGCCGATGCCCAGGGAGATGAATCTCAAGGCCGAGCAGGTGCTGTTTCCCGATCCCGATGATCCCGCCGACTACGACCGGCGTTTGGCCCAGCTGGGAGGGGCGGGGATCTGCGTAGCCGGGGTGGGCATCAACGGGCACCTGGCGTTCAACGAAGCGCCCGAGCCGGGGGAGCAGATCAGCAACGAGGATTTCAAGGCTCTGCCCACGCGGATGATTCGGTTGACCCGGGAAACCATCACCATCAATTCCAACACGGCTCTGCGCGGCGCCTTCGAGAGCATCCCGACACGGGCTGTTACCGTGGGATTCAAACAGATCTTCGCATCCAAGAGGATTGTAGTGTACCTGAACCGGCCCTGGCAGAGCGCGGTGGTACGTAAGCTGTTGTTCGGTGAAATCACCGCCCGTTTTCCCGCCTCGCTGCTGCGGGATCATTCCGATGTGTGTCTGGTGATGACCCGTGAAGTTGCGGGCAAACCGGAATTCCAGCTGAGCTAGGTATAAATGGATCGCAACCTTATTGACTCCCACATCCACTTCTCCAACCACGACCGTTTGAACGAGCTGGAGCGTTACCGCCAGGGCATCGGCGCTGAAAAGATCTGTGTGCTCTCCCTGCCTATCAAACAGAGGATCAACTTCAATCCGGAGATCCTGTTCGCCAAGGCCCGTCTGGGCGCCTGTTGTTACGGTCTGGCCAGCTTCGACTACGATACCCTGTTTGATCCCCAAGCGCACCGCACCGGCAGAGCCGGCCTGGATCTGCCCGGCCAGGTCGAGGGATTCCGGAACCTGGGCTTTGACGGACTGAAGATCTTTCTCGGCAAACCGACCTTCCAGAGAGAGCTTGGGCTGAAGCTGACCGACCCTGAAGTTCTCGGGGCTCTGAAGCGGGCAGAAAGCCTTAGGCTGCCGGCCCTGATCCACATAGCCGATCCTCTGATTTTCTGGTCCTATAAGAGTGTCCCCGGTTTTATCCCTCCGGGCTGGGAAGAAGCCGCGAAAAGCGGCGAGGGTTCCGGCGGCATGCCGTCCTACGACGAGCTTCAGAGTCAGGCCCTGGCGGTGCTCCGGGCCTGTCCCGACCTGGCAGTTGTTTTCCCCCATCTGCTGTCGATGGCCCACGATCTGTCCCGGCTTTCGGACATCCTCGATAGGTTTCCCAACGCCTACCTGGATCTGGCGCCGGGGTTGTACTTCTACTACGAGCTTGACCGGCAGAGGACGGCGGCTCGGGAGTTCTTTGCTCACTTTCAGGAGCGGATTCTCTTCGGAACCGACGGTTTCTGGTTTCCCGAATGGTTCAGCGAGTTTCCCTACGCCACAGTCGAGGACAACCTCCACCGCAGCAGTCAGCTGCTGCGCTTCCTTGAAAGCGAAGATGAGCTGGACAATCCCTTTGTGCCGAGCCGGCGAATCAAAACCCATGTGCGGGGGCTGGGGCTGGGGAGGGAGATCCTGGAGAAGATCTTTCACAAAAATTTCTTGGCTCTGTATTCGGGAGCTCCGCGGAAAATCGATCTGCCGTCATGTCTCGAGTATCTCGATGAATTTGTCGATCGCCTGGCCGCCGGCGGAGCCGGCCCTCAGATCTCGAAAGCTGTGGCGGAACAGAGACAAGCGTTGGAAGTCCTGGGCGAGGTTTTACCCTAATGAAAGCGGCTGTGGTCGGCCTGGGTATAGGGCACGCGCACTGTGCCGGTTATCTGCAAAGCCCTCATGCCGAGCTAGAGGCGGTCTGCGATCTGATGCCGGAGCGCTTGTCCCATGTGGGGGGTACATTCGAGCAGGGGAGCATGCCGGATCTGCGCCAGCTCTACCCCCCTGAGCTTCTCGGCCGCCGGTGGGAAGAGATCGGGGTCAAGACCTACACTTCCCTGAAAGAGCTGCTGAAGAATAAGAGCATCGAAGTCATCAGCCTCTGTACCCCCGATTACACCCACGCGGAATTGGCCGTCGAGATCCTGCGTTCGGGCAGGCACCTGCTGCTGGAAAAGCCGCTCGCCCTGTCGCTGCGGGACGCCGAGGCGATCGGCGAAGCCCTATCCTGCTCTCAGAGTACCTTCGCCGTGGGCTACGAGTTTCGCCTCAATCCGGCCATAACTCAGATCCGCCAGCTCATCGCTGAAGGGATCGTCGGAAGGGTGGAAGCTTTTACCCTCTATCACTTTCGCCGCCCCTTCAAGAGGGACAAGTGGGAGAGTTGGATCCAGAAGGAGGAAACCTCCGGCGGGCTGATTGTGGAGGAGACCTCCCACTGGCTCGATCTGCTGCGCTTTATCACCGGTAGCGAAGTAACGCAGCTGTGCTGCCACACCACCGAGGCCATCCATCCCGATTTCGATTTCGAAGACATCGCCTTCATTCAAGGGAACCTGCTCGAGGGAGGTATTTTTCAGATCTCCCATGCCCTCAGCGGCTTCGATTTCAACCTCAATCTTACCGTGCATGGAAAAAAAGCCGCCATCTGGTGCCACTTAAAAGACAATCCCGTTAGCCGTCTCGACGGGATGCAGAGCAAGTACTGCGGTCTAGTGGCTTGGGGGGATCCCAACCGGGGCGCCGAAACCGTCGGCTCCAGGGAGTATGGTCCGGAGGCCACCGAGCCCTACAACATCAGAGATTTCACCGTAAACTTCGTTCGCTGCATCGCCGACAGACAGCAGCCCATTGTCGGCTACGAGGATGCCCTGAAAGCCTTGGAGCTTTCCATCGCAGCCCGTGAGGCCGCCAAATCGGGCAGCCTACCATCCCAGAAGAAGGGAAGCCTATGATTCGTCTGGATAAACACCCGGAGGGATTCTCTCTGTACTTCAGAGGTCAAAAACTCTTCACCCATTCCCGCTACCGGCCGGCTCTGGCCGTAGGCAGGGGCAGCGGCCGCTACTCCATGATCCGCGGGCACTTTCGGATCCGGGATCGGATCGCGGAACAGATATGGTGCCGGAGCTTCACTATTCTCGAGGAATCCGCGACCAAGGCGGTTATCGAGTTCCCCGGTCTCCTCCGGCTCGAATTCGAAGAGGAAGATGGGCGGCTGGCCTGCAGGATTTCCGATTCTCCCTCGAATTTCAACCGCCTGTGGCTCGAGCTCTGGGCCGAGGCGGACGAGCACATCTACGGATGCGGCGAGCAGTACTCCCGGTTGAACTTGCGGGGTAGCAGACTGCCGATCTGGAGCCAGGAGCAGGGAGTCGGGCGCGGCAGGGACCTTATCACGCTGTTTGCCGAGATCCGGACGGGAAGCGGCGGCCACTGGTACAGCAGCTACTTCCCCATGGCGGTTTTTTTGTCTTCCCGAAACTGGTTCTGTTTCTGTGACGGACCTGGTTATGCCGAGTTCGATTTTCGAGCAAAGGACCGACATCGTCTCCTGTTCTGGCAGTTTCCCGACAGGCTGATCTTCGACAGGCGCGAGAGCGCCCCGGAGCTTCTCGGGAGCCTTACCGGCCTCCTGGGTCGGCAGCGCGTTCTGCCGGAGTGGACACAGGATGGATTGTGGCTCGGGGTGCAAGGCGGATCGGAGAACATTCAGCAGAAGCTCGAGTGTGCCCTGCAAGCCGGGGTGAAAGTGTCGGCCCTCTGGGTCCAGGACTGGGTCGGCAGGCGATTGACATCTTTCGGCAGCCAGTTGATGTGGAATTGGCGCTACGATGATACGAGGTATCCGGATCTTCCCCAGCTCATCGATGAACTGCACGGCAGAGGCATTCGCTTTCTTGGCTACATCAATCCCTTTCTTGCCATCGAGCGGGAGTTGTACCGGGAGGCAAGCCGGCAGGGGTACTGCGTAAAGGACGGCTCTGGGCGAGACCTTATGGTCACCATCACCGACTTTCCCGCGGCCATGGTGGACCTCACCAATCCCAGGGCCCGGGAATGGATGAAGCAGGTCATCCGGACGAACCTGCTCGGCATCGGGCTGGACGGCTGGATGGCCGATTACGGAGAGTACCTTCCCCCCGGCGCCGTGCTGGCCTCCGGAGAGAGCTGGGAACGGGTTCACAATACCTATCCGGCTCTGTGGGCACAAGTTAACCGGGAAGCCGTGGCGGAAGCCGGGCGGGAGGATGAGGCGGTTTTCTTCATGAGGGCCGGCTATCATGGCTCAACGAGATGGTCGCCGGCGTTCTGGGCGGGGGATCAGCTGGTGAACTGGAGCAGGAGCGACGGTCTGGCCACGGTCATACCGGCGGGGATCTCTCTCGGCCTGCAGGGCGGCGCTCACTTTCACTTCGATTTAGGCGGATTCACCACCGTGGCCTGGGTGCGGCGCAGCAAAGAGCTGTTCCTGCGCTGGGCCGAGATGGCGGCCTTCACTTTGCAGATGCGCAGCCACGAAGGGAACCGGCCGGAACGGAATTGGCAGTTCGATTCGGATACCGAAACATTGGGATTTCTGGCCAGGATGACGAGGATCTATTGTGCACTCAAGGCCTACCGCCTGCACACCCTTCGGGAATATCAGCAGACGGGTTTGCCCCCGATACGGCATCCCTACCTGCACTACGAGGGAGATCCCCGGCTTCATGCCCTGAAATATCAGTACCTGCTCGGCAGGGATCTGCTGGTAGCGCCTGTAATTTACCCTCGACGGAAGACCTGGAATGTCTATCTTCCCGACGATTCCTGGATCCACCTTTGGAGCGCCAAGCCTTATGCCCCTGGGTGGCAGCGTGTTCCTGCACCTCCTGGTGCACCGCCGGTTTTTTACAGGGAAAGCTCTCCGTTCTCACAGGATTTTGCACGTTTGCAGAAGCTGTGATTGACTTTCCAGCTTTCCGTCACCTGCAGCAGACTGACAACGAAAAACAGTTCCAAGTGAACAATACCTGCCTCAGGTAGTGGCAGAGAGTATCCGGTTGGCATATTCTCGCTGATCCACTACTATCACTACCAGGAGTGGAGAATGCAATCCCGAGAAAGAGTCCAGGCGGCCTTTGCTTTTGAACAGCCGGATGTGACGCCCTGCGATTACTACGCAACCCCGGAGATACATACAGCCCTTCTGGAGCATTTCCGGATCACCGATGACAATGAACTCAGGGAGTGTCTGGGAGCGGATATCCGTTTTGTCCATCCTCCCTATGTCGGCCCGGAGTTGCCAACTTACCAAGATGGCTCGGTTATGAATATCTGGGGTATTCGTAAAAAACCCATGCCGAACGAGTACGGAGATTATTTTGAGTCAGTGAATTTCCCCTACGCCGAATGGAAAACCGTGGAGGAGGCGGAATCCTTTGCTTGGCCGAGCCCCGACTGGTACGATTACAGCGCGGTGCCGGCCATGTGTGATCAGTATCCGGGGAAGGCGCTCCTCACCGGTTCATTTGCCGTGCAGGATTTTATAAACGGTGTGGCTTTCGGCCGGGGGGTGGAGCAGACCCTCATCGATATCGCGCTCGAGGATCCTGTGTTTCTCTATATCGTGGAGAGGCGCCACAGATTCTACCTGGAGTTCATCGAACGGACCCTGGCAGCGGCCGGGGGGAAGATCGATATCGTGCTCTGCGGGGACGATTTCGGAGCTCAGCGCGGCCTCATCCTGTCACCGGCATCGTTCGATAGGCTCTTCGCGGACAGGAAGAAAGAGTTTTTTGATCTGGTTCACAGCTACGCAGCCAAAGTATCCCATCACTGCTGCGGATCGAGTCGAAAATTGATACCGAGATTCATCGAGTTGGGAATGGATGCCCTGCAGACGATACAGCCCCAGGCGGATGGAATGGATCCTTATGAGCTGAAGAGAGAGTTTCACGGGCAGATCGTGCTGCACGGAGCTGTGGATGTACAGGGCTGGCTTCAGGCGGCTGAACCGTCTGAGATCGAGCAAGAGGTCAATAACCTCATCGACAGTGTAGGCAAGGATGGCGGATTCATTATCGCTCCCTGCCATCAAATCCAGCCGGATACTCCTCTCGAAAACGTACTGACGCTCTACCGAACCTTGGCCAAACGAAGGGCGGGGACAGTCCATCCCCTTCTACTGGCGCGCTGAGAAGAAGCTCGAGAAAAAGATCCTTTACAAAACAACCTCTCCCCATATATCATTTAGTTTCAGAAAGAAATCATGAAAACAAAACCGCTTAGAAGTCATGATGTTCGTGAGCGCAATGAAA
>Ga0307378_10006026_pt1 | contig 16720 bp, 12 predicted proteins | sample UN1MG_FD_202238 | JGI IMG/M metagenome (GOLD analysis project Ga0307378, IMG submission 202238) | Soil microbial communities from Risofladan, Vaasa, Finland - UN-1 | ecosystem: Environmental > Terrestrial > Soil > Coastal area > Acid sulfate soil | place: Finland: Risofladan, Vaasa | collected... | reverse complement strand
CTGCAGAAGCAGGGATAGGCGTGACCGGTCTCCACGAGCCGCCGGGCGTGCTGCTGGTACAGCTCCACTCTCTCGGACTGCATATAAGGTCCGAAAGGACCGTCAATATCCGGACCCTCGTCCCAATGGAAACCCAACCAGTCGAAGGTTCTGTAGATATCCTCCATCGCCTCCTGCTGGTAGCGTTCCCGATCCGTGTCCTCGATCCGCAGGATAAACTGTCCGCCCTTCGCCCTGGCGAAGAGGTAGTTGAACAGGGCTGTTCGAATGCCTCCGATGTGTTGGAATCCCGTCGGAGAGGGAGCGTAGCGGACCCGTACCTTCATGATAGGGGGATTATAAGGTGAGAGTTTCTGCAGGGTCAAGGAGAGCAGAGTCGAAGGAGCTCTTGCAAGCTTGCAAGCTCCGATCCGATTAAGTTACTCTCTAACCTGATGAGTCTGTTTGCGTTGGTGCTGGCGGCGTATCTGGTCCTGGTTCTCACCCTCGGTATTCACGGTGCGATCAAGGTCCGATCTGGAGCCGATTTCTGGATCGCCGGCGGCAGGGCATCCGGTCTTTCAACCGGGGGATCTCTGATTGCGACGATCGTCGGTGGGTCCAGCACGATCGGGTTGGCCGGGCTCGCATTTCAGCGGGGATTGACAGGCAGCTGGTGGCTGCTGGTCGGTCCGGTGGGACTCCTCTTTCTCCTGTTTTTTGTCAATAACCTGAAACGTCAGTCCGTGTTTACACTGCCCGAGCTGATTGGGCTCTGGTACGGACCTACGATGCGTAAAGTGGCCGGCCTGTTCATATTGGCGGCCTGGTTGGGGATCGTGGGGGCCCAGGCCAATGCAGCCGGCAGAATTCTCGAGGCCTTCTTCGGCGGCCGGGCAGTCTCCTGGACAGTGGCGGCGGCGGCCGTTTTCATCGCCTACACAGCTTCAGGAGGTCAGGTCTCGGTAATCCGCACGGATCTCATCCAGGCGCTGCTTATCGCCGGCGGAATCGCCTGCTGCGCAGTTATCGGACTGCGCTTGAGCGGCGGCTTTGCAGGGCTGTCCGCCTCCTTGGACCGGAGGTTCTTCTCCTTTCCCCTGTCCCAGGACTACTCGGGGTTTGACCTCTTGCTCTTGCTGCTCGTAGTCGGATCGACCTACCTGGTGGGACCGGATATGCTTTCCCGTATCTTCAGCTCGCGAAACAAGCGCTCCGCCCGAAGGGGAATTCTAATCTCAATAGCCGTCATCATTCCCCTCGCTTTTCTGATAACGTTCTCCGGCATGGTCGCCCGCGTGCTTTTTCCCGACATTGCAGCGGAGACGGCCCTGCCCATGCTGGCAAAACAGGCGCTACCGCCGTGGCTGAGCGCGGTCATGATGGTAGCCCTGCTGTCGGCCTTCCTCTCCTCGGCGGATACCACCCTTCTAACCATGTCGGCAATCATCACCGTGGACATCCTCGGGCAAAAGCACTCCAATCGTTTGTTGGGTCCCCGTCTTTCCGTGCTCTTCTGTGGGGCGGCGGCGCTGCTGGTGGGTATTTTTTCGAAAGGCATCATCCCCTCCCTGCTCCTCGGATATACTATATTCGCCGGAGGATTGTTTGTCCCGATCCTGGCCGGGCTGATCGGAAAGCCGCTGCGAAGGACAGCGGCCTTCTCCGCCGCTTTTCTGGGCGGGGGCTGTGCCTTGGCCGGCAAACTGATAGGCAGTGATATTCTGGTTGCTTCCGGTTTTGGCATCGGCTTGGCTGTTCTGGCCGTGGACCGTTTCCTGATCTTTGCCGGATCCGTCTCTGCGGGGAAGAAACCGCGGGAAGAACGGCACAATTGACATGGGCGAAATCAGTTTCCGAACATCAGCTTTCAAAATCAGCTCTTAAAAGTTATTTGCATTCTTGGTCCATAAATGCTATGATACATTACAGAATAAGTCGGTTTTGTTAACAAAGGTAATAAAACAGCATGAGGATACATACATGAGGTTGACAACAAAAGGAAGATACGGAGTGCGAGCCGTATTGAACCTGGCCATGCAGAATCAGAGCAAACCGGTCTCGATCAGTCAGATTTCCCGCGAAGAAGATCTATCCCCGGAGTTCCTCGAACAGATCTTCTTCAAACTGAAGAAGGCGGGAGTCATCCGGTCGGTTCGGGGCCCCAAGGGGGGATTCCTACTCAGGCTGAAACCCTCGGACATAACGATCAAGACGATTCTCGATGCAGTCGGTGAATCCATTAACCCCACTCCTTGCACCGATACGAGGACAGCCCCCTGTCCGCGAGAAGAGAACTGTGCTCTCGCGCCCGTATGGAACGAGTTTCACGAGGTCATCGTAAAACACCTCGACAATATCAGCCTGAAGGACATCATGGAGGACACGAGGAACAAGGCTGCCCTTGGGTTGAAAGGGTAGCGGTTTTCCTAGTCCAGGAGGGAGAAGCGCCCTCCCACCGACAGAGCACGGAAGCGTTTGCCGAAGGCTTTTCTCAGGCTGCAGAGCGCATCGAAGCCCGTACAGTGCCCTGCTACAACTATCTGGGGATCCCAGGTTCTCAAGTAGGAAACACTTTTCTTGATACGCTGGGCGTTGGCATGAAGCAGGTGGAATCCGCCTACGATAGCCCAGAGGGGACCACCGGGGAAGAGGGAGCGTGCAGCTTCCAGGGTGTTCACGATTCCGCTGTGGGCGCAGCCCACGATTACGATCAGACCTTGTCTTCTACCAGGACTGTGATTTCAACGGTTTTCATATTCTTGTACAAGATCGCAATCTTCGATTGTAACTAAATATGGAAGATTGCGATGTCCTCTTCCAGCAAGCTGTCATCATAATGATGAATCGTTATTTCCAGTTGTCAAGGGCAGGTGTACCTAAAGGATCAGTTTTGCCGCGAGCCGGCTGCCCCGATTGACTATGTTGGAAGGCTCTGATTCAATACAGGACCATTGAGGATGAATAGGTACAAACAGATTTGGCGGGAACTCATCCACAGGGCCGTGGAGGAGGAGTCGGGGAAAAAAATCGATCCCGCCGACGTGATTATCGAGATCCCACCCCGAGCCGAGCTGGGGGATCTGGCCTTTCCTATGTTTCCCTACGCCCCCCATCTCAAGAGCTCTCCGAAAGACATAGCCCGGCGGGTCGCCGAACGGCTTCGTCGAAACGACTGCCCCGCTTCGGCGCGTATCGAAACCCAGGGGCCGTATCTCAACATCCATCTCGATCGACTGTCCGTTACCTCTGATGTGATCGCCGAGATCCTGAAGTCCGTGCAGCTGTACGGCCGCGGCGAGAGTCTGGAAGGACAACGGATCGTTCTGGAGTTTTCCTGCCCCAATACCAATAAACCGCTGCACCTCGGTCATCTGCGAAACGATGCCCTGGGGATGAGCATCGAGAGAATACTCAGTTCCCTGGGCGCGGAGGTACTCAAGGTTAACCTGATCAACGATAGAGGCGTACATATCTGCAAATCCATGTTGGCCTATCAACACTTCGGAGACGGGATCACCCCCGAGGAGCGCGGGCAGAAGGGGGACCACCTGGTCGGGGATTTCTACGTTCGTTTCACCGAGTGGGCCAAGGAAAATCCAAACGCCGAAGAGCTGGCCCGGAAGATGCTCAAATCCTGGGAAGAGGAGGATCCAAAGGTCCGCGAACTCTGGGAAAGGATGAATCGGTGGGCGATCGAAGGGATCGAGGAAACCTATATTAAAACCGGCGTCCGCTTCGACAAGATCTATCTGGAGAGCCAGACCTATCTGCTCGGCCGCAAGATCGTGAAGGCTGGTCTCGAGAAGGGGGTTTTTTACAAGGAGTCGGACGGATCGGTATGGGTCGATCTCAGCGCAGAAAAACTCGATAAAAAAGTACTGCTGCGCAGCGATGGAACTTCCCTGTACTTAACCCAGGATTTGGGCACGGCGGTGCAGAGGTACCAGGATTGGCCGTTTGAACGAATGATCTACATCGTGGGAAACGAACAACGCTACCACTTTCAGGTCCTGTTCAAGATTCTTGAGCTGCTCGGCTACGACTGGGCGGAGAACCTCTACCACCTGGCCTACGGGATGGTGAACCTTCCTGAAGGCAAGATGAAGTCCCGCGAGGGTACGGTGGTGGACGCGGATGACCTGATCGAGGATCTGGAACGGCTGGCAGCCGAGGAAACGTTTGAGAAAGATAGACAAACCGAAGCAGGCGATTTGAAACTGGCAGCCGAGAAGATCGCCCTGGGGGCTCTGAACTACTACCTCCTCCAGCCTTCACCACTGAAGGACATGATCTTCGATCCCAAGGAGTCGCTGTCCTTTTCAGGCAGTACGGGTCCGTATCTTCAATATACCGGAGCTCGCATATCGAGCATGCTTCGCAAGTTCAACGATCGAAAATTAGAGTTCCAGGGCGGAGTATTCAAGCCGGAGCTGCTCACCCAGTCTGATGAATGGTCGATCGTCAAGCAGATGGCTTCCTATCCTGAGAGCGTAATCCAGGCGGCGAGGGAACTCAACCCGTCGATTGTAACGACGGCCCTCTTCGAACTGGCCCAGACCTTCAGTCATTACTATCACGATAATCCGGTGCTCCACAACGAGAATCCCGATCTTGTGGTCAGCCGGATCACCTTGACTCAAGCGGTTCGCCAGGTGCTGGCCAACGGCATGGATCTTATCGGGGTTCCCTTCCTCGATCGGATGTAGCGATCCTTTGCGGGTAGAAGGTGTTGGTTATGACCAAAACTCCGGTCTGCGATCGATAGCCAAGACGGTGATAGGTACTCTGCCGGTCTGTAGGAATCAGGAAGGAAAACTCCCGGCCGGAGGGATCCCAGTCGGTTAGAGGCAACAATTCTAAACCTGAGAAAAGAAGGGGCTCTTCAGCCTCTGCTGCGGTCAGAACACCCCGAACCAGGTATCCATCGGCAGTGCCGCAGATCTCAAGAGGATAGATACGATGGCCGGCAAACAGGACCACCCACACCCTGTTCCGACCATGGGGGGCGGAGGCGGCGCCGTAATGGGTCCAGAGAGGGTTGGCAGCTATCTCGCTGTGAGAGATGCTCTGCTGCCAAGCTGAGGTGACTGACTGAACATCCGGGCCACTGCCCAGGATCTCTCCGATCAGCACAGCGGTGCCGCCGTGATCACGAACGCGCTGCAGAGCTCTGCGGCCAAGCGCATCTACGTGGGAGAGAACGCCCCTTTCGGCCAGATCGGCGGCGTACTCCGCCGCCGCCTCTTCCAGGACAGGATCGACCCGCAGGACCGACAATCCTTGCCCGGCCCGCATCCGGTTGAGCCAGGTGGGCACGGCCGGATCGGTTTCGGTCCCTCCATACAGAGGCACCAGCATTGCGAGGATTATCCAGGCTGCCCTTTTCATAAGTCGCTGAATTGATTATAAATTTTGATCTATAGGTCTTCCAAGGCCTGTTTAAGGAGCATCATGTCAGAGATACGGGAAATACGCAACATAGGAATCATCGCTCATATCGATGCGGGGAAAACCACTACCACGGAGCGGATCATCTTCTACACCGGGAAGAGCCATCGGATCGGCGAGGTCGACGACGGGGAGGCTACCATGGACTGGATGGTTCAGGAACAGGAGCGGGGCATCACGATCACCGCTGCCGTTACCACCTGTTTCTGGCGGGACAAACAGATCAACATCATCGACACTCCGGGGCACGTGGATTTTACAGCCGAGGTCGAGCGCTCGATTCGTGTTCTCGACGGCGCCGTAGTGATATTCTGTGCCGTGGGCGGGGTGGAACCCCAATCCGAAACGGTCTGGCATCAAGCCGACCACTACCGGGTTCCCCGTATTGCCTACATAAACAAGCTCGATCGCATCGGCGCTGATTTCTATGGGGTTGTGAAGGAGATGGAGGCGAAGCTCGGGGCCAAACCCCTGGTGCTCGAACTGCCCATCGGCAAAGAATCCGAACTGGAGGGGGTGATCGATCTGATCGCCATGAAAGAGATGCGCTGGGATCAGAACGATTTCGGCGCGACGCTCTTAAAAGACGACATTGACGTTTCCCGGCTTGCCGAGGCCAGGGAACACCGGCAAAAGATGCTGGACCAGTTGTCCTCGATCGCCGACGAAGAGCTTTCCACCACTCTGACCGAGATGTTTCTCGAGGAAAAAGAAATCCCCGAATCTTTGATCCGCAAAGCCATTCGCAAGGGAACCCTGGACCGGACGTTTGTGCCCGTGTTCTGCGGAGCTTCTTTGAGAAACGTGGGTGTACAGCCCCTTCTCGATGGGATCGTGGATTTCCTGCCCGCACCCGACGAAGTAGCTCCACCGACGGGGATCCACGCCAAGAACAAGACCAAAGTCGAGGTTCCCCTCCGTCGGGATGCGCCCCCCCTGGCTCTGGTGTACAAGATCCAGACGGACAGGGAGGCGGGGAATCTGAGCTACATCCGGATGTACTCCGGGCATCTGCGCACCGGCACTGCCGCCTACAACATCGGCAAGAGGAAGAGAGAACGGATCAACCGCCTCCTGCGCATGCACGCCAACCGCTCCGAGCAGCTGGAGAATATATATGCCGGAGATGTGGCTGTGGTGGTCGGCCTGAAGCTCGCTCAGACCGGTGATACCATCGGCAATGAGCAGTTCCCGATCATTCTCGAGCCCATGACGTTTCCCGTTCCGGTCATATCCGTGGCCGTGGAACCGAAAACCCTTTCTGAGCGGAGCAAACTCGAAGCGGCTCTACGCCAACTCGAGAAGGAGGACCCGACCTTCACCGTAAAGGATGACGAGGAAACCGGACAGCTGATCATCTCCGGGATGGGAGAGCTGCATCTCGACGTTCTGGTGACCCGGGTGATCAAGGACTTCAAGGTACAGGCCAATGTGGGCAATCCTCAAGTGTCGTATCGTGAATCCATAGAAAAGGAAGCGGTGCACCGGGAAAAGTATCACAAGCTCATTGCGGGCAAGGAAAACAGCGCCGATATTACCCTGAAAGTCCGGCGCCTACAGAGGGGTGCGGGAAACCACTTTGAAAGCGAAATCCTGCCGGGCGCACTACCCCGGGAGCTGGTCGATGCTGTGCAGCGGGGAGTGAACGCTGCGTTCTCCTCAGGGCTCGTCTACGGATATCCGGTCATCGATATCGGGGCTTCTCTGGTGAAGGGGGAATACAATCAAAACACTTCGACCGCTCTGGCCTTCGAGGCGGCCGCCGCCCTGGGCTTCGATGAAGCCTGCCGCAAGGCCCAGCCCGTACTCCTGGAGCCGATTATGAAGGTGGATATTTGGGTACCCAAAGAGTATCTCGGCGAGGTATTGGGGAATCTAACGGCCCGCAAAGCCGACATCACATGCATCGACAGTAAAACCAAAGTAGAAAACGTGCATGCCCACGTTCCCCTGGCCACGATGTTCGGATACTCCACCTCTCTGCGCAGCGCAACCCAAGGCCGAGCCACCTTTACCATGGAATTCAGTCATTTTGCTCCTCGGCCGGAAGTTCAAGAGTTGAGTAAAATGAGCAAGCGTTGACAAATCCCACCCCTCTTCAGTATCATGAGGCATTCCCGCACAATATCGTATAAGGAGCGCGAGAAATGAGCACAAGTAGCGACGAAATTCGAAATATTTCTATCACCGGACACGGAAGCACTGGAAAGACTACCTTCGTAGAGCAGATTCTGTTCCTGGGCGGCCAGATCCCCAAATCGGAAACTGTGGAAAGCGGAAAAACCATCACTGATTTCGCTGAGGAAGAGATCAACAGGAAGATCTCCATACACACCGCCCTGGCCCACGTCCAGTGGCAGGGCAAGAAGATCAATCTCCTCGACACACCCGGATCGGGTGATTTTGTCGGCGAGGTGATTTCTGCACTTCGGGTTACCGAATCCGCCGTGGTCCTGGTAGCCGCAGATGCGGGCGTGCAGATCGGGACGGTTCAAACCTGGCGACGGCTGAAGAAGAGGCTTACCCCGACCCTTGTATTCGTCAACAAGATGGATAAAGAACACGCCGACTTTGCGAAAACCGTGAACGATCTGAAGGAGAATTTTCAGGCAAATTTCATTCCTGTCAGCATTCCCATAGGCGCGGGTGCCGTTTTTCAGGGAGTCGTGAATCTGATCGAGCAGAAGGCCTATATGATCCAGCAAGGGGCAAAGAAACCGGCTGCCTCGGACATTCCTCAAGAGATGACGCTCGAGGTGGAGCAGTATCGGCAGGGTTTGATCGAAGCCGCCGCCGAGGGTGATGATGCCCTGATGGAGAAATACTTTGAAACCGAATCCCTCAAGCATGAAGAGATCCAAGAGGGCCTGACCAAAGCACTGGCCGCCGGTAAAATCATCCCCGTGTTCTGCGGTTCCGCACTGCAGAACGGCGGAATCTACACCTGCCTCGATGCCATCGCTCACCTCTGCCCCTCCCCGGTTGGAAGGAAAGAACCTCTTCAGCCGATAGACGACGAGCAGGCCTTCCAGGACATCAGCAGCGACGGCTCTCCTTCCTGTTTCGTATTCAAGACCAGCGTCGACCAGTTCTCCGGGAAACTCTCCTATATAAAGGTGGTGACCGGGACGGTCGCTGGGGACACGGAGCTGGTGAATTTCCGGGAAAAGAAAAAGGAGAAGGTCTCCAAGGTCTACACTTGTATCGGAAAAAAGCTGGAGGAGGTGGAAAAGCTCCCCGCCGGGGATATCGGCGTATTAACCAAGATCGCCAGTTCCGCCACCAATGACACCCTCTGCAGCTCGGACCTGGATATCTCCTATCTTCCCCTTCAGCTGCCCCAACCGGTGCACGCCGTGGCCATCAACGCAGGCGCAAAGAAGGACGAGGATAAACTCAACCAGTTCTTGCAGCGGGCCGCCGAGGAAGATATGACTTTCCAGCTGAACTACGACGCCGAGACCAAGGAAACCGTGATATCCGGAATGGGCGAGCTGCACCTGGACATCATTATGGAGAAGATCAAGAGCCAGGCGAAAATCGACATGCAGACTCGGGTTCCCAAGGTTGCCTATCGAGAAACGATCCGGGCGGCTTCAGGTTCGGAGTATCAACACAAGAAGCAGACCGGAGGACACGGACAGTACGCCAAAGTCGTGCTGGAGATTCAGCCTCTGGCGCGAGGGGAACAATTCAAGTTCGTGAACGGCATCGTGGGCGGCCGTATCTCCAAGGGATACATTCCCGGTGTGGAAAAAGGAGTCTTGGCGGGCATGGAATCGGGGATTCTTGCCGGATATCCGGTCGTCGACCTGGAGGCCAAGGTCGTGGACGGCAAGATGCACCCCGTCGACTCATCCGAGTTGGCCTTCAAACTGGCCGCCAGAGGTGCCCTGAGAGCCTCCCTTGAGAAAGCGGAACCGGTTCTTCTCGAACCGGTCATGAACCTCACGGTTTTTGTAGACAACCAATATCTCGGGGACGTGCTTTCCGACTTGAGCTCCAGACGCGGAAAGGTACTCGGACAGGAGCCTGTGGGCGGAGGTATTCAGGAAGTTAAGGCCCAGGTACCGCAGGCAGAGCTCCTACGCTATTCCATAGACCTGCGTTCGATTACCTCGGGCACCGCGAGCTTTGAAATCGAGTTCGGCCACTACAGTCCAATCACCGGAAAGGTGGCCGAGCAGGTCATGGCTACGTCTAAAGCGAAACAATCAGAAGGATAGACAGGATCCGGACCTACAGAAAGAGCGCCCCCGGCACGAGGAAGTGTAAGGCACTGATGGCTAGTCCGGCGATTCCCAAGGGAACCCGGTAGCTCGCTACCGCCTTTTCCAGGTTATCCACTTTCTCCGCCGACACGGTTCCCCGTTCCTTGATCATCCCCAGAACCAGTCCCGCACCCATGGCCAATCCTGCTACGGCGGGAAGGAAATCTCCGAGCACGGGTACGTCAGACGGGGTGGAACGGATCAAAAGCTTTAGGAAACCTATGACAAAGGCGAATATGCCGATCGTGGTTTTGACGTTGTTTTTGGAAAACAGCTCTTTGAAAGGAAGAAAAGCCTTGAACTTGTCAGCCAGATAATCCGATGTCAGGGTCAAACCGGCCAGGATATTGGCGAAAATAGAGAGAAAGTAGAATTGCAGCATGGTCATTTCCTCCTAAGCTGTAAAATATCCAAATCGTGATCAACTGTCAAATGTCTGCACGTGCGGGAGCTTCAGCGCTCCAGACCGGTGGACAGGCGTTTCGCGGTATCTCCGATCTCGACCTCCGCGTACAACACCGCCGCTCCCCGGGAAGCGGGTATCGTGACGCGCAGGATTGTCTCCTCTTCACCGTCATCGGGCAGATTCGTGGAACTGTAGGTGGTATTCTCCTCTTCAAATGCTCTGTCTAGAGAAAACCGGGCGAAGATCCTCTGCCCTGTAACAGAGCTACCCCGTTTGTTCGTGATCGTCAATGTAGCAAAAACCACCTCCCCAAAGTAGAAGCCCCGCAGCACTACCGAATACCCTTCCAAATCGGTCCGGTGGACCTGGGCATAGAGATAACGCATCAGAAATAATCCAAGGACCAGGATGATGACCAGGTCCAAAAGAATGATCAGGAGGGTCCTATTCCTGTGAAAAAATCCGCCGCCGCTGTCTTGGACCCGTGGAGCCGCGGGTAGAGAGAGTCGCTGTTTCCGGCTGTAATGATACCCGGAGGGCTGTCCGTCTTCAAAGGGATCCGGCTGCTCTTCTTTCTTGCCCTTCCTTGATTTCATGACCGGCTCTCGCCCGATTCCACCTTACATATCGAAGAGACGGAGGCAACCATGTCTTCGGCGAGGAAGTACCCCTTGTCCCGATACAGTTGTCTGCCGATTTCCGAGTGAAGCAGCACGGCCAGGTTGGCCGCATCCTCAGCCTCGTACCCCGAGGCGAGCAGTCCGGCACAGATTCCCGCCAGCACATCTCCGCTGCCTCCGGTTGCCATGGCGGCGTTCATCCCGTCAAGAACGCCGTACCTACCATCGGGACAGGCCACAATGCTGCAGTGGCCTTTAAGTATGATCACCGCTTCCAATTCGGCGCTGACCCGCAAGAGGGGGGGCAGAGGGTCATCGAGCACCGCCGCGGTATCCACACCAAGCAGACGGGAAAACTCACCCGGATGGGGCGTGAGAATCCAGGCCCCGCCGAGCTTCACCGTTTTTTTCTTTCTCAAAGTCGCCAGCAGGCTTATGCCGTCGGCATCGAGGACTCCCTGGATCCGGGAACGAATGAGCTGGTCGAGGCATCGTTCCCGCTGTTCCGACAATCCCCAGCCGGGACCGACGAGAAGGGCGTCGAATTTCCTCAAATCCGGAAGATCTCCATCCCATGGGTGCAGCATCACCGAACTGTACTTGGGGATATTGCCGGTGTACAACGACCGGTCTAGGAACAGGGTCACCAGTCCAGCCCGACTGCGTGCCGCCGAAGTGGAACAGAGCCAAGCCGCGCCGGTGGTACCTTCGGAACCGGCAAACACGGCCAAATGCCCCCTCTGACCTTTGTGACTGTCCGGGGCAAGCGGCCGGAGGAGATGCCGTTTCAATTGATCGGTGATCATCTGTCCCGGTATATCCGCATGCTCGCCCAGTTCCGGCGGAAACACCCCGCGAACCAGATGGATATCACCGCAGAACCGCCGGGTGTTGGGCAAGTACAGGCACAGCTTGGGCAGCTCAACGGTCAGCGTATAATCGGCTTGGAAGGCGGTGTGCCCCTTGCGATAGGCATCCCCGATCCCACTGGGAATATCCACGGCAATCCGCAGGGCCGCAACCCGGTTGCAGCGCTGGATCAACTCCTCCAGAGGCGGGCGAACCGGCCCGGTAAGGCCGGTGCCGAGCAAGCCGTCCACCAGCCATCGGGCTTCTCCCAGCAGACGGTGGGCCTGCCGCTTTTCCGCCCCGTAGTCGATGACATCAATACCCAGAGATCTGCAGATCTTGAGATGCACTCCTGCCAGGTTTTCGGCCTTTGGCTCCCCCGATCCCAGAATCACGGCCAAGCGACTCATCCCGGCCAAACGACAGAGACGGGCAACAACCAGGGCATCTCCGCCGTTGTTGCCCTTGCCTGCAAGAAACACCACGGGACCGCCCGGCCGATCCGACTTCCAGATCTTTTCCCGCAGTACCGCGTAGATACCGTGACCGGCATCCTCCATCAGCACGATATCGGGAATCAAAAACCGATCCTGAGCCTCCCGATCGATCCGGGCCATCCGAAGGGAATCAACTACCTTCACGCTCTCCCTCCCGGAGCAGGCGGTCACTGCGCCACCAAACGACTTGTGCCTCGTATTCCTCGCCGAGCAGGGCATAGATGATCCCATTGGAGGCGAGCTGGATCTCTTTGTAGAACAGCTCCGAATCTTCCATTACGATATAACGGCGGACCACTTCGCCGCCCCGATCATCCAATATGAGAAGCTGGAAAAGATTTGCTTCCTCTCGCCGCAGGAGGAAGAAAGCGCCGCCGGAGTTCACGCCCAGCAGCTCGAAGGAAGGCGCGGGTACTTCGACCTCCTGGGTGCCGACCTTTTCCCTTCGTGTACCGTTTTGAGGGACTTCGACAAATCCTTCGTACATCCCCGACTCCAAGGCCAGATGATAGATCCTGGTCGTGTAGCTATGCTCGGTGGCTGCTTCTCCGGCGCCCCCATCTTCCGCCCCGCTGTAGGTATAGACGAGCAGATACAGCACAGTTTCATTTCGATCCGGCACGATCTTTCCGAGAGTCGACACGGCCTCCTCATCTGCCCGGTAAGCGGGCAGATGGTCCTGATCGATATCCACCTGGAACAGAAGAACACCGCCGGCGGAATACCAGAATACGCGCCAGAACCGAGGTGTTCTGCAGATCACGACCAACTCGTCCCGATCGGTGATGTAGAGACTGTCGATATAAGGAAAGGGGGTTCCCCCGATTCCCTCCTGGCCTATAAAATCGACCAGGGATCCGTGACGGTCGAAGCGCAGAATCACCCGGTCCAGAAGGACGTTCAAGTCTTTGTCCCTCACCTGCCGCTCTTCACTCACAGCATCCTCTACATACAGACGCTTCTCGCTGTCGACGGCCAGCTCGCCGATCCGGCGCAGCGGAAAGGCCACCGCTCGCCGGGTCGTGGCAACCTGCTCCGACTCACCCTGGCGAAAAGATGTAGGAGGCGGGTTTTCCGCAGGATTGTAGAGCAGAAAAATGAGATCGCCGTAGGAGGACAGCTCCATGATCTTGGCCGAGTTGCCATTGGCTATATAGAACAGCCCGTCCCGCATGAAGACGCGGTTCTTCGCGCCGGCCATGACCCCCTTGATCTGGAACAAATCGATCTGGTTGTCCATTTTGCCGATCTGAAGCGCGAAGAGTTCCTCCCGGGACAGCTCCTCCAGTTCTTTCGGGGCACAGGATGAGAGAAACAAACTTGCGATGACTATGAATAATATTGGATACTTCATGTCGAAGAGGAATCGGTTCCAACCGACTATACACTCACAGCGCTTCGGCTGTCAATCAACGATCCTTGACCGGGGAGCCGCGGAAAGCTACATTGAAGGCATGGCTGAAAACATTCTCACCAAGATCCTGGGATCGCAGCGTGAACGGGATCTGAAAGCTCTGGGACCGTTGGTTCGGAAGATCAACGCGATGGAACCCCAGATGCTCGCCCTCCGTTCGGAGGAGTTCCAGGAAAAAACGGCGGGGTACAGGAAACGCCACCAGGACGGTGAATCCCTGGATTCTCTGCTGCCGGAAACCTTCGCCCTGGTTCGAGAGGCGGCTCGCCGGACTCTGGGGGAACGGATTTTTGATGTTCAGCTGATGGGCGGGATCGTGCTCCACCAGGGCAAAATCATGGAGATGAAAACGGGGGAGGGAAAGACTCTGTCCAGCGTCACCGCCGCTTACCTGAACGCCCTGCCCGGCAAGGGTGTCCATGTTGTAACGGTGAACGATTACCTGGCCGAGAGGGACGCCAACTGGATGGGCAGGATCTACAGCCTCCTCGGGATCACTGTTGGGGTCGTGCCGGCCCAGATGGACAATGATAGCAGGAAGAAAGCCTACCGCCAGGACATTACCTACGGGACCAACAATGAGTTCGGCTTCGATTATCTGCGGGACAACATGCGTTGGGATGGGGACAGCAGAGTGCAGCGGGGACACAATTACTGTATCGTCGACGAGATCGACTCCATCCTGATCGACGAGGCCCGGACCCCTCTGATCATATCCGGAGCGGCGGAAGACGATACGGCCAACTACTATGAAGCGAACACGCTGGTCGAGACCCTGCAGGTGTGTCAGAAGGATCCGGAGACGGGGAAGTATACCGACGAGCTGTCGCCATTTCAGGTTGAGAAGGTGGAGGCGGATGGGGACTACAAGATCGAGGAGAAGAGCAAGCGGGTTTCCTTCACCGACCGGGGGATGAACCGCATCGAGGAACAACTGCAGCGGCGCAACCTCATTCGAGGATCTCTGTTCGAATCGGATAACTTCGAGTTCATTCACTACTGTACTCAGGCGCTACGAGCCAAGCGTTTGTTTCGCCGGGACGTGGATTACGTGGTCCAGGACGGTAAAGTCGAGATCGTCGACGAGTTTACCGGCCGAATTCTCCACGGCCGACGCTACTCCGAAGGCCTGCATCAGGCGATCGAGGCCAAGGAGCGCATCAAGGTCGCCCAGCGCAACCGAACCCTGGCGACCATAACCTTTCAGAACTACTTCCGAATGTACGAGAAGCTTTCCGGGATGACCGGAACCGCCGATACGGAGGCCGCAGAGTTCGCCAAGATCTACAACCTGGAGGTGGTGGTCGTACCCACCAACCGACCGTTAATCCGCGGGGACAACGATGACGTGATCTATCTCAATGAAGAGCAGAAGTTCAAGGCGATCTGCCAGGAGATCGCAGAGCTCCACAAGAAGGGTCAGCCGATCCTGGTAGGAACGATCTCTATCGAAAAATCGGAAACCCTGTCCCGCCTGCTCACCGGAATGGGCATCCGCCATGAGGTGCTCAACGCCAAGAACCACGCCCGGGAGGCCCTGATCATCGCCGAAGCGGGTGCTAAGGGTGCGGTCACCATCGCCACTAATATGGCCGGCCGGGGTACCGACATCAAGCTAGGTGGCAATCCCGAGTATCGGGCCGCCCGGAGACTGGGAAGCGACGGAATCGGCGAGGAGTACAATAAGCTTCTTGCCCAGGAGATGGAGCGTTGGATCCCGGAGTATGAAGAGGTCAAAACCGCGGGGGGCCAGCACGTGCTTGGCACCGAACGTCACGATGCCCGGCGGATCGACAACCAGCTGAGGGGGCGCTCCGGTCGTCAGGGGGATCCCGGCTCTTCCCGCTTCTATATTTCCCTGGATGACGATTTGATGCGGCTGTTCGGCGGAGAGAATCTAAAAGGTCTGATGGGCAGGATGGGTATGCAGGACGGAGAGCCGATCTACCATCCCTGGGTCAACAAGGCCATAGAGAGGGCACAGAAACGGGTGGAGGATCGCAACTTCGAGATCCGGAAGCACCTGTTGGAGTACGACGATGTGCTGAATGAACAGAGGAAGTTCATGTACACCCGGAGGGACGAGATTCTCTATGATTCCCATCTGGAAAAACGGGTGCTGTCGGCGGCGGAGGACATCCTGGATGAACTGATGGATGAATACCGGGAGATGCGTGGGGACGACGATTATCGCCTGTCCACGCTTATCACTGGCCTGAAAGACACCCTCTACTATTCGCCCCGAGCGGGAGCGGAGTCGCTGCAGAGTTTAAGTCCCGACCAACTTAGGGCTCTGGTTTTTCAGGAGCTGGAGAATGACCTGAAGGAGAAGGCCGAGGAGGTCGGACAGGAAAACCTGAACTTGTTCATCCGCTTCGAATACCTGCGCAACATCGATACCCGCTGGCAGAACCATCTGGAGAGCCTCGAGGCCCTACGGGAAGCGGTATACCTGAGGGCGTACGGACAGAAGAATCCCCTTCTGGAGTACAAGCTGGAAGGATTTCAGATCTTCGACTCGATGCTCGCCGAAATCCGTCAAGCCATCGCCCGGAAGATTTTCCAAGTACGGATCCGCGCCGTAGAGCCCCAGGAGCGACGCCGGCGGGACTTCGGCGACGCCCGTCACACCCTGCTCGGTCAGTTCGGCGCCGGAGGTGCCGGTAGTCCGGGAGCTGCCCGAGCGGCCGCCGGCACCCGCTCAGGCGGTCCAGCGGCGGGAGGCCGGCCTGCGGGCCGCGATGCCCCGACCTCCGTGCTGACCCGCCAGTCCGCTCGATCCTCCGCCAGCGGAGAGCGGGCCGAAGCCCAGCCCAACAGGACCCAGGTCAAACGGAGCTATCCAAAGGTGGGTCGAAACGATCCCTGCCCCTGCGGCAGCGGCAAGAAGTACAAGTACTGCCACGGGAAGTAGTCAGCGGCGGGGATCCGCCAAAGGAATTTGGGTATCCATGTTTCAGAAATCTCGAATCAGCTCAACCCTGGAATAATCGATGATGCGGATACCCGGGAACAAGAAAGGTTTATTTCTTTTTCTTCTGCTCTTTGTTCCTTCTGCACTCCAAAGCCATCCTCACATATTTATAGACAATGGGATCACCATAGTTGTTGTTTTGACTTTGTATTTTATTCTAAGGCACTCGTACCTCTGTTCTCTGGAGAACATCAACCGTGTTATTAGAATTGTCAGCCATACCCTGATTGCTTCTATCGGCCTTCTCATGTTCATCGCT
>Ga0307378_10006023_pt1 | contig 16726 bp, 5 predicted proteins | sample UN1MG_FD_202238 | JGI IMG/M metagenome (GOLD analysis project Ga0307378, IMG submission 202238) | Soil microbial communities from Risofladan, Vaasa, Finland - UN-1 | ecosystem: Environmental > Terrestrial > Soil > Coastal area > Acid sulfate soil | place: Finland: Risofladan, Vaasa | collected... | reverse complement strand
GGTCAGCACGAGTCGGCCGTCGTGGTGGAGGATCTCCGACGTTCCACCCGTGCCGTCGTAAGTCTGCAACACCTCGCCGGTCCGGCCGTCGAGTTGGCTGACCGGCGCCCGGTAGCCCAGCGTCATATAGATCAAGTCTCCGGCCGCGACCAGCCGTTTGTCGAGGTTGATGGGGATCACGCCGGGCCGCGGGGTGAACCACGACGGTTTCCACTGGCGCCAGCCCCACGGCTCGACGGGCGACTTCCACAGCAGCACGCCGTTGAAGGCGTCGCGGGCGGCCAGCACCCATCGGTCGGGCGGCGATTCGGGCCCGGGCAGACTGGTCGGCGCCTCGTTGACGATATAATAGATCCGCCCCCGCGCGGTGACCAGGCAGCGCAGGTTCGAGTCGGTCTCGTGCGACTGGCCCCACACCGGATCGGCGACCCACTGGTAATGCTCCGGCGGCCCGACCACGCGATCGTTGGCCACGGGATTGCCGTCGGCCGCGTGCAGGTAATGCGACCACTCGTCGATCTCCGCCGGCCAGGGCTTGACCGTTTTGGTCCACTGGCCGCTCTGTCTGACGTACGCCACGCCCAGCGGCGCCAGCACCCGCATGATTTCTTCCCGGGCGACCTCGCCCGGGTTTTCGACCACGACCACGTTGATCAGGTTCTCGGCATACGGCAACCGCCGGGGATCGCACTGATCGGCCGAAACGCGGCCGTAGAGTCCGGCGCCGCGGATCGCCTCCCGGGCACGCTGCAGTTCGGTCTCATCCTTGAAGAGGGCGTGAATGACGAACCCGCCGTGTTGGGCCAGTTGAAGCGGCAGATCGGCGCTGGTGCATCCGGCGACGACACAGATTCCGCCGGGCACGCCGCTGTCGTCCAGGAGGGTCTTGCCCTGATCGTCGGTCTTCAGTTCCGGACTGCCGGCGGCGAGGGCCCATGCCCCAAGCGAGAGCGCCACGAGAGCGGACAAGCAAACCACTGTCTTGTTCTTCATTGAATGTGTTCCTTTCGTAAAGTAGCCATCTCGCTCCGCGAGATGAAGCCACGTCTCGCGGAGCGAGACGGCTACTATAATTCTCCGCGAGATGAAGCCACGTCTCGCGGAGCGAGACGGCTACTATAATTCCGCGAGACGGCTACTATGATTCTTCACACCCCCAGTCTACACCGGGCGAGCGTCTTCTGCGACATCCGGCCGGGGAAATTCGGGCTCGGTTGCGGCGGCCGGCCGGGGATGGGATAATCTCGGTAGGGTGCGTGAAACGCACCACAGCATGTTGCGGCCGGTGCGTTGCACGCACCCTACGTATTCCAGGAGATGGCATCATGGCCCGAGCGATGCGAACGACTTCCCCTGCCTACGCGGGACTTTTCTCGTTTCTCACGTTACTTTCATCCGCGGCGGTCCTGAAGGCCGCGGATGCGCCCGACGCCCACGCCGTGAGCAACGCAGCCCGGCAAGTCTTGGAGGCTACCGGCGTCCGGGGCGGCATCGTGGTCCACCTCGGCTGCGGCGACGGGAAGCTGACCGCCGCGCTGTGGGCCAACGAAAGCTATCTGGTCCACGGGCTGGATGCCGATGGCGAGAACGTCGAAACGGCCCGGCGGCATGTCCGGTCGCTGGGGCTGTACGGGCCCGTGTCGATCGATCCGTTCGACGGCCAGCACCTGCCTTACGTCGATAACCTGGTCAATTTGGTCGTGGCCGAAGACCCGGGCGAGGTTTCCGCCGATGAGATCATGCGGGTGCTGGCGCCGCTGGGGGTGGCGTATGTGAAGCAGAGCGGCGAGTGGACCAGGACGGTCAAGCCGTGGCCGGAGGAGATCGACGAGTGGCCGCAGTACCTGCACGGGGCGGACAACAACGCCGTGGCCCGCGACTCGGTCGTCGGCCCGCCGCGGCACCTGAAATGGGTGACCGAGCCCGCCTGGAGCCGCTCGCACATGGCGATCCCCACGGTCGTCAGCATGGTGTCGGCGCAGGGGCGGCTGTTTTCGATCGAAGACAGGGCCACGACCGAGAACCCCTTCCTGCCGGGCAAGTTCGCGCTGGTCGCGCGAGACGCCTTCAACGGCGTGGTGCTGTGGAGGCACGACTTCCCCGATTGGGAGCCGGTCACCCGGTACGTCAAGGACATCGCCGTCCAGCTTCAACGGCGGCTGGTGGCGATCGGCGACACGGTCTATTGCACGCCGGGCCTGGAGGCGCCGCTGACGGCGTTCGACGCGGCCACCGGCAAGGTCTTGCGGACGTACGACGGCACGCAGCGGACCCAGGAGTTCGCTTTCGATCGGGGCACGCTCTACCTGGCCGTGGGCGATCGGATGAACAGCGCCCAGTATAACATCGTCAAGGACTACGGCGGCAAGGGGATCAGCCTGGGCGGATCCGACCCGCTGGCGCCCTTCGGCGGGACCGGTTTCCGCGGTGCCTACGCCCCGGAAACGCCGGATAAGGCCGATCCGACCTGTGCGATCGTGGCCGTCGAGGCCGCCTCGGGCAAAGAGCTTTGGCGGAAGGAAGCCATCCACGGGTACGTCGGCTGCACGCTGGCGATCCGGGGGCGATACGCCGTCCATCAGACCGACGGCGGTCTGTTCTGCCTGGATGCGAAGACCGGCGGCGAGATCTGGAGCGTCGCCAAGCCGATCCAGAGCGGCGACGGAACCGAGGCCAACACGCTGATCCTCTCCGACGACGCCGTGTACGCCAAGGAAAGCGGTCTGCTCTGTGCCTATTCGCTCGCGGACGGCACGCAGCAATGGACGGCACCGATCACGAACAGCTACGAGAAATCCGCCGACCTGTTCCTCGCCGCCGGGGCCGTCTGGACGGGCGGAACCGGCAAGCCCACCAGCCGCGATCCCCGGACCGGCCAGGAGATCACCGTGATCACGCAGCGGATGACCGGCCCGATGTCCCACGACCGCTGCTATCGCAATTTCATCACCGAGCGCTTCTACATCAACAGCAAGACGGGCGGCGCCGACTTCCTGACGCTCGACGGCAAGAAGGAATTCCCCAACTACTGGATCCGCGGGACCTGCGGCATGGGCGTGCTGCCCTGCAACGGGTTGCTCTACGCGCCGCCCTATTCCTGCCAGTGCAGCACCGGGGCCATGATCAAGGACTTCAACGCCGTGTACACCGAAAAGGACCTCGAGTCTTCCGGTCAGGAGATCCGCGTCGAACGAAACTTGCAACTCGTCAAAGGCCCGGCGTATTCACCAATCCCCAATCCCCAATCCCCAATCCCCAGTCCCAACGATTGGCCGACCTATCGAAGCGATCCGGCACGCAGCGGCCGAAGCACGACCTCCGTTCCCGCCGAATTGAAGCAGGCGTGGAAGGCCGACCTGGGCGGAAAGCTCAGTGCGGTGACCGTGGCCGACGGCCGGGTGTTCGTGGCACAGGTCGACGCCCACACCCTCTACGCCCTGGACGCCGCCGACGGAAGCGTGCTCTGGCAGTACGTCGCCGGCGGCCGCGTCGATTCGCCGCCGACCTGCTACCGGGGACTCGTCCTGTTCGGCTCGCGCGACGGTTGGGTGCATTGTCTGCGGGCGTCCGACGGAGTGCTGGCCTGGCGGATGAAGGACCTGCCGGACAAGACGATCTGTGCCTTCGGCCGGCTGGAATCCGCCTGGCCGGTCTGCGGCAGCGTGCTGGTCTGGGACGACGTCGCCTACTTCGCCGCCGGCAGGAGTTCCTTCCTCGACGGCGGCATCTTCGTCTACGCGCTGGATCCGCGAACCGGCCGGGTAATCCACTCGCGGCAGTTGTACGGGCCGTTCGACCAGCAGACGGGCTTTCCATCCGCAGGTCCCGGCGCGCTGAAAGCGGACATCTTCGTCTCCGACGGAAAGCTGCTCTATCTCAGGCATCGGGCGTTCAATTCCGATCTGAGCGACGCCGCGTCGCCGGGTGCGCACATCTTGCCTTCGGCCGGTTTCCTGGATGGCACGCCCCAGCACCGGACGTATTGGACCGTCGGCACCGGCTATGGGTGGACGTCGATGGGCAACCGCCCCTCCGGCGACATCCTGGTGACCGACGGCGGCGACTACTACGAAGTCCAAGGATTCCCGGTGACGCGCCACTCGTACTTCGACCCTCGCATCAAGGGATACGAGCTGCGTGCGGGCACGATCGCCGGAAGCGACGCGTCGAAGTCGGCCGGAGCGAAGGGGCGGCAAGCCGCGCGCGGGGCTGCCGCCGGCGGCCCGGCCAAGGGATGGAGCACCGATATCCCCCTGACCGGCAAGGCGATGGCGCTGGCCGGCGACGTGCTGCTGGTGGCCGGCACGCCCATCGGGTTTCCGCCCGACGAGCCGGCCGCGAAGTACGAGGCCTCCTACGAAGGCCGCCTGGGAGGCATTTTGTGGGCCGTCTCCGCCGCCGACGGCAAGAAGCTGGCCGAGTACAAGCTGCCCGCCGCCCCGACGTGGGACGGCATGGCCGTAGCCCACAACCGGCTCTTCCTGAGCACGGCCGACGGCAGTATCATCTGTTGGGGCGAGTGATTGTGCGACTCCCCTCTCCCTCTGGGAGAGGGGCAGGGGGTGAGGGTGTAAAGAAGACAGAAAATCGCGGTGGGATGTCTCTCGCCGATTCGCCCTCACCCTCTCCCAAAGGGAGAGGGGACCGCAACCCGAAGAAGACGACCGGGATGAACACGTCGGCGCACCATCTTTCCCATGCGAACCGCTGGCACATCATCCTGCCTGCGATCGTGCTGCTGTGCGCCGGCTGCCGGCGGCCGGTGGAAGAAACACTGACCGGGCCGACCATGGGCACGCAGTTCACGGTCAAGGTCGTCCGGCACCCCGGTGCGGTCGAACTGGCGATACTGGAGAAAGAAATCCAAGCGGAACTGGACCGGGTCGACGCCCTGATGTCGACCTATCGGGCAGATTCGGAGCTTTCCCGCTTCAACGCCTTCGACCGCACCGAGTGGTTCCCCGTTTCGGCGGCAACGGCCGAGGTCGTCGCGACGGCCATCGACATAGGGCGGCTCTCCGGCGGGGCCTTCGACGTCACCGTCGGACCGCTGGTCAACCTCTGGGGCTTCGGGCCGTCGAAAGAACCGGCCGAAAGGGTCCCGTCGCCGGAAGAAATCGAGGAGGCGAAGAGCCGCACCGGGCTGGACCACATCGAAGTGCGTCTCAGTCCGCCGGCCGTGCGGAAGGATCTTCCAGGCGTCTCTATCGACCTCTCCGGCGTGGCCAAGGGTTTTGCCGTGGATCAGGTCGCCGGGCTGCTGGAGCGCCGCGGGCTGGAGAACTACATGGTCGAGGTGGGCGGGGAAGTCAGGACCAAGGGCCAAAACCTCCAAGGCCGGCCCTGGCAGATCGGGATCGAATCGCCCGTGGCCGGCGTCCGTTCGCTGCAACGGGTCGTCGGGCTGGGGGACGACGCCATGGCCACCTCCGGCGATTACCGCAACTACTTCGAGGCCGACGGCGTCCGCTACTCCCACATGATCGATCCCCGCACCGGACGCCCCATCGCGCACCGGCTGGCGTCGGTCACCGTGCTCGACCGCTACTGCACGCGGGCCGACGCCTGGGCGACCGCCCTGATGGTCCTGGGCCCCGAGGAAGGCTACGCCCTGGCGGAAAAAGAGGATCTGCCGGTGCTGCTGGTCATCAAGAGCGACGCCGGATTCGTCGAAAAGGCCACGCCCAAGTTCGAGAAGTTGCTACAATAACGTGGGGCACGTTTCCAACGTGCCTGGACTGCCTACGGTCAATTCACCGGCCTGCCAAGTGCCTCCATTTTGGCACGTTGGAAACGCGCCCCACGATTTTTTCAGCCTTGGCACGTTGGAAACGTGCCCCACAACTTTCCCATCAGCCTCGTGAGCTGAGGGAGAGGGGAGATTGAGCCAAACACGATGCGAGTCTTCTTAGCCGCCGCCGTCATCTTCGGCCTGGCCTTCCTGGGCCTGGCGATCAGCACGATCCGCAAGAAACACTGCCTCGGCTGCTCCTGCAAGGCCGCCCGGAAGATCATGGAAGGCACCGAAGCAGACGACGACGAAACCTGCGGGCGGGACCTGGTCCACTTGGAGTGAAGGTCATAAAGCCGCGACCGGTGGTCGCGCCCAAGTTACTTGTGAAACGGCCGCGGTTCACTGGGCGCGACGAGCGGTCGCAGTTTACCCCGGCGCGACCACCGGTCGCGGCTTTGTGGAGGAGGCCGAGCAACCGGCCGCGGGTGGTCTTGCCGGGCTGTGCTTCAGTTGGTGACGTCGTCCTGGGTCCCATTGATGCCGTCCGGCCCGGCCGACCAGAGATCGAACCCCTCGGGATTCCGTTTGCCCGGCGCGAGATACCGATACGGCGCTTCCCAAGGATCCATCGGCAATGGACCTCGGACATACGGCCCGCTCCATTTCCCGGCCTCCGGAAAGTTGGCCGGCGGTTCGACCAAGGCACCGAGTCCCTGGGCTGTTCTTGGATACTCGCCGATATCGAGCCGATATGTCTCCAAAGCCCTCGATAGTGTCGTGATGGCAGCTTCTGCCTGCTGCCGTTGGTTCGTTCTTTTCCTTAGCTCGAGTTGCCGCAGCAGCCGGATCCTTTCTTCGGTTCCTTTCATTCGATCCCCGTCCAGTTCGTCGAGCTGTTTGGCGATCGGTGTCAGGATGAGCCGGGCGGCGAGTTCCAGCCGAGCACCGCGGAGCCAGCCAGCGTCGAATTGCCGCAGTACGTAGATGCACAGCCAGGGCAAATCGGCGTTGAAATCATCGAGAACGAGCATCGTCCCCGCGAACTGCCGACAAATGGCGATTTCGTCGACCTCTGCTTTCTCGAGACGTTTTTCCTGCTCCACCGTCACGAGAAACAGTTTCGGGTCGCGCTGCTTGAACTCCTCGATCATCTTGGGCAGAAACTGCGGCGTGTCCCATCCCTCGGGCATCGGGTCGCCCGCCTGCTTCCGCGCCGCCGCCGCGTCGGCCAGCAAGTTGCCGAACTCGTCCATCAGCACGCGACTCTCGATCAGCCCGTCGGGCCGGATCATCGACGGCTCGATCGGCGGATAGGACTTTGCAGGAGGAGCATTCGGCACCTCGGTCGGGTCCGCGCGGCGGTATTCCAGGATGGCGCCGCCGGTCTCGGGGATCGCGAGAACATTCACGACGAAATGCTGATTCTCGCCCGTGGTAATCAGCAAGCGACAGGGCAGCGGAGGAAACCGGTACCCGATGAACGTCTCTTGCCGGGCAAATGGAGGCGAAGCAAGCGGCTTGCCGTCGAATTGCATGGCCTTGGCGCCCCGAATGCACCAGAGATAATCCTTACGGCCGTCGCGACCACAGCAAAAATCGCCCTGATCCAACTCGGCAAACGGATCAGGGGCGTCACGGTTTACTATAGCGATAGTATCCCCGTTCGCCAGGTCAAGAACGCCCGCCGCCCCGGGTTTGCCGACATCGGGCAGCGAAACTCGCTTCCACGTCGATGTCGGCTGATCGTGGTCGGATTGCTTGAACTCAAAAAGCATGTCCAGCAACTGGCCGCGGGTGGTCTTGCCGGGGAGGTATGCCGGCGGTTGGCCGACGCCGGCTTGCTGGATCCAGTCGGACGCTGTGCCGGGCGCCACCGGATCGTCGAGCTTCGCCTGCCAGTGGGAACTGGGGAAAAAGCCCCTCAAGGCGAAGTATTGCAGCGCCTTGAAATGGGCGTCGCCCGGCCTGGCGTCCTGGAAATAGACCAGCACGGCACCCTGGGCCAGCAGCCGGCGCTGGAGTTCGGCCACGTCGATCTTTCGCGGCGGCACGCGCTGTTCGATGGCCAGGCAGGCGGCCGTGCCCGCGGCCTGGCCCAGGGCCATCCAGCAGGGCTCCATCCGCAGCGTGCTGAATCCGACGTGCGTGCCCGAAACCGGTACCGGTATCAGCAGCCCGTCGACCTTCTTCGGCACGATCACTCCATAGGGCACCGAGTACGGCCGGGTGGGATAGCTGAAGAAGCCGTCGAGGTGGACGCGACCCGGCTCGCGTTTTCGCACGGCGTGCGAATCCAACGCGTAGTGGCTGGCTGTGATGCTCGCGGCGTGCTCGGGGCTGAATCGCTTCGACAGCGCGTCGTGGGCGGTGAACAGGTACTCGCCCTCGATCCGCCGGCCTTCGCGGACGTAGACCTGCCGCGGGAAATGACCGTTGTCGACGTATTCGCTCTTGGCCAACCCCCACGCGAGGCAGCGCCGGCGGAACTCATCGGGCAGCTCCGGCTCGTGCTGGGCGAACCAGAGCAGCCCGAGCGTGTAGTCGCGCAGGCGCTGGGCGTAGCGGTCGCGCCACTGCCAGTCGGCCGTCGGCCAGGGCCAGTTCTCCTCGGGCAGATCGGTCGAGATGAAGGCGGCGTGCTGGTTGTTGGCGTCGGTCTTCTCGTTGGGAAGCTTGACCATGTTGACCACGCGACCGATGCCCTGGAAGTCCATCTCGCCGCCGAACTGGTTGCCCTCCCGCGTGGTGCGGCCGAGCTTGACGTCGTCGATCAGCGAGACGTACTCGTCGCGGTTGTAGCTTTCGGGCTTGGGGATCGGCACCATGTCGTCTGGGTTGCGCGTCAGGCAGAGGCGGAAGTTGTAGGCCTGCACGGCCTGGTCGGCCTCGCCGGTCGAGCCCGGCCCGACCTGGCCGCCCCAGTGCTTGTAGAGGCGTCCGGCCATCGGCTCGTTCAGTTCGTCGTGGGCTTCGCGTCCGATGCGAAACGGCACCCCGGCGGCCGCCGCCAGGTCGCCTTCGTAAGTGGCGTCGAGGAAGACCTTGCCCGCGTAACGTTCGATTTCCCGCGTGTCGCGATGGGTGACGGTGATTTGCGTGATCGCGCCATGGACCAGGGTGACGTTCTCGGGCTTGGCGTCGAACTGGCGGCGTGGGAGCACGGTGATCTTGTCCTGGTGTTCGGCCAGCATCTGCTCGAAGATCTTCTCGGCGACCGACGGCTCGAAGTGATAGCCGTCGCTGCAATCCTTCACCTGCGGCGAGTCGGGGCCGTAGGTGTCGAGGTAGTGCCGCTTGATCCGCCCGACGAATTCGAGGAACAAGCCGGCCGTCGCGCCGCGGGTTTGGATGTCGGTGGCCCCCAAGCCGTTGGCCGGCAGGCCGCCGATGTGCCGGTTGCGATCGAGGATCACGGCCGAGTGGCCGCCCCGGGCGGTGGCGACCGCCGCCATGATTCCTCCGGGCGTGCCGCCGACGATCACCACGTCGAACCGGGCCGTCTCGTCCGAAAAAGCCGACGCGGCGGAAAGGAAACATACCAAGGCGGTCGCGAGCCGGCGCGGACTCTTCATCATCGGGAACCCTTCTGTTGATCGAATCGCGCAAACAAGGGACTATCGTCACAGTCTATGCGGAATTCGCCCGGTTCTCAACGGTTGAGCATTTCGTGCCAGCCTTGCGGGGGGGGCTTGACTTGAAACCGGCTCTCTAGCAAGATGCCCGTTGTGGGCTGAGCAGCTTCGGGCCTGCGGAACGAGGAGAGGGCAAGTGACGAATCGGCCATTTTGTCCTCGAAAACGGAGCGTGAATCGTGAAGCGTCTAGCATGGTTGTCGTTGGTGGCGCTATGTTGCGTGGGGTGCCAGCAGAAGTCTGCCGAGACGCAGCCGACCGGTGAGGCTCAGCAACCGGCGAAAGATCCGGCCGCGTCCGACCCGCCGGGTATGTATCTCGGAAAGCCGCTGGACTACTGGACCGAGCAGGCCGCCCGGGCCGATCGGACGGAGGATACCCGGCGGATCGTGGAGGCGTTGACGCGGGCACTGGAGGACGAACGCTCCAACGTGCGGATCGCGGCCAGCGACGCCTTGGGAGCGCTCGGCCCGGCAGCCGAAGCCGCCGTCGCCGCGCTGGTCAAGCAACTGGACTATCCCGACGCGTCGGTCCGGGTGGCCGTGATGGAGACCTTCGTCGCCATCGGTCCGGCTTCGGTGCCTGACTTGATCGGAGCGTTCGAGCACCCGGACCCGGTGGTCGGCAAACGGGCCGGCATGTCCATCCGCGACATCGGCCAGCCGGCCATGGCCGCGCTGGAAGAGGCGGCCCGGAGCGACGTGGCGAGCGTGCGCGACGGGGCGGCCGAAGTGATCGAGCAGATCAAGCAGGACATCGAGAGGGCCGCCTCGCTGCCCGAGAGGGCCGCAGCCGCCGAAGCCATCGCCGGTCAGCGAATCCTCACGTCGGCCCCGGACCAGTGGGGCCAGTTCCAGGGACCCGGCCGCGACTCGATATGCACCGAAACGGGCCTGCTCGAGACGTGGCCCGAGGAGGGCCCCGAACTGCTCTGGAAGCTCGAGGGCCTCGGGCGCGGCTACTCGACCGTCTCGATCGCCCACGGCATCATCTTCACCATGGGAGGCCGAGAGCTTCCCGGTTTGCCCGAACGACAGTTGGTGATCGCGCTGGACCTGGAGACCCGGGAAAGGCTCTGGGCAACTCCGGTCGGCCTTCCGTACGACGACGGGCCGCGATGTACGCCGACCGTGGACGGGGAGCTGCTGTACGCCTTGGGCACCGACGGCGATCTGGTGTGTCTGGAGACGGACACCGGCGAGGTCCACTGGCGCAAGAACCTGGTCGACGATTTCGGCGGCCAGGTGATGACGAAATGGAAGTACGCCGAATCGCCGCTGATCGACGGCATGAAGCTCGTCTGCACGCCCGGGGCCCAGGACGCCATGATCGTCGCCCTGGACAAGATGACCGGCGAGTTGTTGTGGAAAACCGAGATGCCCGAGATCGGCGATCGCGGCAAAGACGGGGCGGGCTATTCCTCCATCGCCGTCGCCCAGATCGGGGGAAGACGCCAATACGTGCAGACGGTCGGCCGCGGCGTGATCGGGGTCGACGCCGAAACCGGCCGATTCCTCTGGGGTTATAACCGCATCGCCAACGAGACCGCCAACATCCCTTCGCCGCGCGTGCAGGGAGATTGCGTCTTCGTCAGCACGGCTTACCGAACCGGCAGCGCCCTGCTGAAAATCACCCGCGACGGCGACGCTTGCCGACTCGAAGAGGTCTACTTCCTCGATCCGAGGGAATTCGAGAACCATCACGGCGGCGTGGTCTTGGTGGGCGACTACGTCTACGGCGGCGACGGCACCAACAAGGGCGCGCCCGTCTGCCTCGAACTGGCCACCGGCCGGGTCGCCTGGAAGGCGAAGGCCCCGGCCGCCGGATCGGCCGCCGTGCTGTACGCCGACGGGTACCTGATCTTCCGCTACGACCGAGGGCCCGTGGTGCTGATCGAGGCCACGCCGGAGGAGTTTCGCCTCAAGGGTCGGTTCACGCCGATCACCGTCGAGGGCCCCGCCTGGGCGCATCCGGTCGTCCACGACGGAAAGCTCTACCTCCGCCACAACGACCTGCTGCTGTGCTACGACCTGAGCGCAGGTGAATAGTCGAGCGAAGTGGAAGTAGCAGAAGTAGGCCGGAACAAGCGCAGCGCAGTTCCGGCACGAGGCTCCACGGGGCCTTTCCTCGTCAAATGCCGGAACTGCGCTGCGCTTGTTCCGGCCTACCTATTGTTCCGGCCTACCTATCTCAGTACCAGTACGTGGCCAACAACCGATCGACCGCTTCGGCTGCGCGGTCACTTTGGTCCAAAGACCGATCTTGCCGGCTGATCTCGTCGAAGGCGGCCAGCCAATCGAGACCGGAGGGAGTCGGGATCGGGCTCGACGCGGCTTGCGGGACGCCGCCGGACGACAGGTCGATCAGTTTCAGGGCGCCGAGGAAGTTCGTCTGGTTGTTCCGCGCCAACAGCACGTCGGTCGAGTTGACGCGGCCGTCGCGGTTGAAGTCGTAGGCGAAGTCGACGGTCGCCGGCTCGAGGATACTGCGGGGATTGTTTCGCGCCAACAGGAGATCGACCACCGTGACCTGGGCGTTGCCGGGAGCGTTGCCCGACTCGGCCACCGCGTTGCCGAAATAGAACACGTCGTCGGCAGCCAGATCGAGATCGTCGGCCAGGACGGTCACCTGCAGCCACTCGTTCTGGATAGCGCCGCTGTCCCAGACGAACGTCACGCGGTCGGAGCCGTCCGCTCCCGCCCCCGCTCGCACGCTGAAGTTCGCCGGGGGCGGCGCCTCGGCCCAATGGTTCGGGTCGTCGTCGATGCCCACGTGGAACCGGAAGTCGTCGGCCGTGATCGCGGCTCCCGGTACGAACAGATCGACCATGATCCCGTTGACGCCGCGGCTGTAACTGGTGTAGTTGGCGAAGGTGGCGATCCCGTCGGGTCCCAAAGCCGTCTTGTCGGTCGCGATCGCCAGGTCGTCGGCCGCACTGATCCCCGGGTTGCTGCCGTCGAAGGTCGAGGCGTTGTAGAAAACGTGCCGGGCGACCACCTGCGGCTGGAGGGTGAACGTGACCGCGCCGGGCGTGGGTACCCCGGCCGCCCAACTCGTCGGGTCGTTGCCCCAAGAGCCGCTTTGACCGCGGTGCAGCGAGTCGCCGCCGCCGTCGGCCTCCGCGGGCCACAACCCGGTCGGCTCGTAATCCACTTCGTCGACCAGCAGCCGCGGGATCACCGGCGGGACGTCGTCGGTCGGGTCGTCGTCGGTCGGGCCGTCGGGTCGCAACAACTGCAAACGCTCGCCCGCGTTGTCGAGCGCCCCTTGGTACGGCCCGAAGATCTGCACCTCGGCCGGAACGGAATACTTGGTCCGGAAGGCGGCCGGATCGATCGCCACCACCAGGACCAACCCGCCGCCGGGGATTTCGACGTCCTGCGGGAAGTCGTAGTCGAGTCCGCCGATCCGCCACGTGTTCTCGGGATGCTGCGGATCGAAAAGCGGCACGGCGGCGAAGGTCGGATTGAACAGCTCGACGAACTCGTCGCCGCCTACGGGAGGGCTGTACATGATCTCGGTGATCACCACCGGGCCGACCCGGGGACCGGTGTTTTCGCCCCCCAGCGTCAACTGGGCCATGGGAACCATCCGCCCGACGTCGTTCGGCCAACGGCCGAACGATTCGCCGTTGGCCGCTTCGCGGAACTCGACGTGGTCGGCGAACCGCGTGAGGTTTCCGCCGGCGTCGGCCTCCATCAGCCAGACCTCGTCGCCCTTGGCGCCGTTGAGTGCGAAACCCGAAGCATCCAGCCCGCCGAACTCGTCGTCGTCGAACCGCAACACGCCGAGGTGGTCGTAGTGGCCTTCGTAGAAGACGAGGTATCCCCCGGCGGGGATCGCGGTGCCGTCGGGGATGCGGAAATTCTTGTAATCGCCGTTATCGGGGTTCGACGCCCAGCCCCAGTCGTCGCTGAGGTACCATCCGCCGATCTCGACCGCCGCTTGGGTCGTGTTGTGCAGTTCGATGGCGTCGACCTGGGGGCAGTCGGTGTGGGTGAGCACCTCGTTGACGACCACGCCGAGGTCCGCGGCCGGCACCTTGCCGGGCGTGCCGCCGTAGCGGCTGCTGGGACGCCAGACCTCGCTGTTGCCGTAGTTGGCCGCCGGGGTGCCGGACTGATAAACCAGTTCCAGCGTGGCGCCTCTTCCGTCGGGACGGCTGGGCCAGGGGTCGTTGTCGTTGTAGCGGAAGTTGACGATATCCTGCCCATCGGCGGCGACCAGGCAAAGCGTCTCGCCGTTGTTGTCCAGCTTGCCGGTGAAGGTGCCGGCCACGTTGATCCCGCCGCCGTACCGGGCCGCAAACGCCTGGGTGTCGGCGACCACCACCACGCGCTCGCCCGGAGCGAGGTAGCGGACCGCGCCGTCGTTGAAGCGGAACGTGATCCCCTCGGTAAACTCCACGTTGGTCAGATCGATCACCGTGCCGGCGCTGCGGTTGAGCAATTCGACGAACTCGAAGCTGCCGGCCACGAAGTCTTCGTCGCCGGCCGGCTGCGTGTTCAGTTCCGCCGCGGTGGGATCGTGCGGGTTGTAGTTGATCTCGGCGATCGCCAGGGTCGCCGCCGAAGCCGGCGTGTGGACGTAGAACTGGGCCTCGTTCAGTGCCGACCACTGGCCGCTGGAATACGTGCGGGACTTCACCACCGCCGAGTCGGCCAGCGTGACGGGCGTGCCGGAGTACGCCATGGCGATCGGGGAGATGCTGCCGCCGATTGCGCGGGGATCGGTGCCGTCGGTCGTGTAGTAGATCGTGCCGGAGGCAGTGGGGAAAGCCAGCCGGTCGCCGGGCTGGAGCAGGCCGCCGTGCTGGTACCACACGCTAGTGCCTCGCTTGACCTGGAACATCGGGGCGGCCACGTTGGGATACAGGCCGGCGCTCTTGAACTGGTTGAGCACGATGTCGGTCCGCTGGGGGAGATAGTAATTGAGGATCCAGTCCCGCCCGGCGTGTCCGTCGCTGTAGTTCGCATCGCGGTCGTACCAGTCCTCCAGGGTCAACGGGGGACTGCGGTACATGTCGCCCCAGCGGGCCGACTCGGCCACGATGGCCCGTTCCACCTGGGCCGCCAGTTCGGTGTAGCGGGGAATCAAGGACCCCGGCGTGAGGATGCCGCCGTTGAAGAAGAGCCGGTGGATGCGGTCGGCGAAGAGCATCTTGTACTCGGCGTTGTTTTTCAAGCTCGCGTGCGGCGCGCCCACAGAAGTGAAATTGTTGTTCAGGGCATTCTTGTTCAGCGGCGAGCGACCGAGGTTGTTGCCCATGGTGTTTTCGAAGTCCCAGCAGTAGAACTTGAAGCCGGTGCTGTCGGGAGTGTTTTCCCGCCCGGCCCACCAGTTCTTCCCCGGCCAGTCCCAGTTGCCCCCCCAGACATTCACGATCAAGTAGTCGACGTAGTTGGTCACGTCCAGGAGGTTCGGGTAACTCGGATTCGGCGTGCCGTCGAGGTTTTTTCCTTGAAGCCGCATATAGGGGATGAGCAAGGACGAAGCCGCCTGGCTCAGCGAGACCATCTGGTTCCAGGCGGCATTGGTCCCGTTGGTCGGGGCGCCGCTGTTGATGGAGTCCCAGTCGTCCTTGTCGCCTCCGAAGTAGCTGGCCGAGAAGGCGTCGTCGGGCCTTTCGACGGGATTGTAGAGCCCCCAGTAGACGCCGTTGATGTAGAGATGGACGAAGGTCCCGTGCGAAGCGACCTGGCCGGCCGCCCCTTGCAGGCTGCGGCCGAACTGGTCGCGGATGTACTGCTCGGTGTATCGGGCCGCATCCCAGGCGTAGCCGTCGTTGGCTCCGGCCCGAAGCGTGATCGTGTCGAAGCTGTCCACGGCGTCCTCGCCGAACAAGGGGAAGTTCAACTTGCTGGGGCCGTACTGGCCTTTGAAGAGCAGGCGGAAGGAGTGCTTCTTGACGCCGGTCTGGCGGAACCAGCCGCCCTGGATGCGGATGCCGCAATCGACCTGGAAACCCTCGCTGCCGTCGGGGTTGATCAGTTCCACGGATGTCGCCCGTTCCCAGGCGCTTCCCGAGCTGGTCGGACTGCTGTAGATCCCGCCGCTGCCGAACATGTCGTCGACGTCCATCACGATCGACAAGGTCGGCAGCGACTTGAGGTCCTGGCGGATGGTCTGGGCGTAAATCCCCCCGTAGTTGTCGTTTCCGTTCGGCTGGCCGGTGGTCGGGTTGAAGGTGCCGATGACCTCGGGATCCATGCCGTAATCGGGCGAGGTGCTGCCCCAACTGCTCGGAAAACCGGCGGCGATCGTCGACGAGTAGTCCTGCCGGACCACGTCGTTGACGAAGATATAGGTCTGCGTATCGACGTTGGTGGGCACGAAACCCGGCTTGTACGCAACGGCCCGCAGCGTCGTGGTGCGGCTGACGTGGATCGGCTGGCTGTAGATGGTGCCGTAGGATTCGGAGGGCGGGGTGCCGTCGAGCGTGTAGCGGATCACGGCTCCCGGCGTGGAGGTGGTGACGGCCACGTCGAACGGGGCGTCGTAGAATCCGCGATCGATGCCGAACGCCGTATCGGCCACCCGGCCCAGGGCGCCCTTCTGGTTGATCGTCCGCGGCGTGGGCGAGATCATGTACTGCGGGCCGTCCACGGTGCCGGAGGCGATCAGCTCGGGCCGGATCAGGAAGTCGTTGTCGCCGGCCGAGACGTTCAGTCCGTGAATGGCCAGCACGTTGGTCCCTGCCCGGAGCACGTCGAGCCCGTCGCTGACGTCGATCTCCTCGAAAACGACGGCCTGGGCATTCGATCGGGCCGCCGTCGCCTTCGCGTTGTACGGCAGCGGGTCCAACGTATCCGGCGCATTCTTGCTGGCCACTTCCATGCCGTTGACGTAGGCCACGAACCCGTCGTCGTACTTCATCCGCAGCACCAGTTCGTCGTAGTACGACAACACGTCCGCCACCTCGAACTCGATCCGCACCCACAGCGAGGCGTTCACGCCGCGCATGGCGTCGCCGACGTCGAGTTGGATGTCGCCGGCGAAGGGGTTCGGCTGGATCTGGCTGAAGCCGAGGCCGTGGCGAACCGCGGCGGTAAACGGGACCGTCAGGCCTGCGTTCGGCGTGCCCATCGTGACCGACGCGATGGCCCAGTCCGCGGCCGTGTTCCCGTCCGAGGAGCCCTGCCGCTGGAAGGACGAACCGCTCGAGATTCCCAACGGGTTGAAGGACGCGCCGGACCAGGCGTCGCCGACGGTGATCGGGAAGCCGTTGATCGTCACGTCCAGCAACGCGAGATCATCAATCGAGAACTTCCAGGGAATGAAGTCGACGATGTTGCCCTCGTCGTCGAGGATCATGGCCCAGTTCGGCCCCGAGCTTGCCCAAACGATGTCGGATCCCCAA
>Ga0307378_10006022_pt1 | contig 16728 bp, 16 predicted proteins | sample UN1MG_FD_202238 | JGI IMG/M metagenome (GOLD analysis project Ga0307378, IMG submission 202238) | Soil microbial communities from Risofladan, Vaasa, Finland - UN-1 | ecosystem: Environmental > Terrestrial > Soil > Coastal area > Acid sulfate soil | place: Finland: Risofladan, Vaasa | collected... | reverse complement strand
GGTCTTCGGCGCGTGCCAGGCGTACCAGTTCCCGGTCTTCCAGGTCCGGGAAGTAGGCGGTATCGTGCCCCAGGATGCGCAGCCATTTGGCCAGACGGCCCAGCATGGCATCTGCAACGAACTTCATATTAAACACACAGGGCTACTTACGCATGCGCCATCGCCCACGGTAGGCGCGCTGCATCTCGTGCACGGTGATGAAGGCGCTCTCATCTATCACGCTGGCCGCGGCCGTTATCGAGGGCACCTCCCTTCTTCTCACCACTGTGCGTACCAAGTCCACTATGTTCTCGTGGCCTGCTCCCAGGAATTCGGTGGCTCCGTAGCCCTCCGCGCGCAACGCCTCCGCTATCTCCGTACCCCTGCCCATGGAGACAATCTCCACCTCGGCCAAGCCGATGGCCAGCTTGTTCTCAATGGTCATGCCGATAATCGTGCCCACGGCAAACCCGCCTGCGTAGCCCAACACATTCCACCAGTTCCCGATGTTGGTGAGCACCTGACTGATGGCTACGAGAAAGATGCTTACCTCGAAGAAGCCGAGCACGCCGGCCAGCAGCCTCCGGCCCCGCACCGCCATGAGAATCCTTACCGTTCCCAGGGACACGTCTATCAATCGCAGGCAAAAGATGAGCAATGCACCCAACAAGGGCTCCATGGTCCAACCTCCAATCAGTGGCAAGTAGCTCGTGCAGGGCCACCACTTCTCTCGCCCCGCACCGACGGGACCGGCACCCCGATGCCACACCACATCAACCGAAGAGCGCGCCACCAGCTGCCGACAGAGCCAATTGTATCCGTCTGGATCGCTTTGTCAAGAATCAAGCCACAATCCCGCGGCTGAACAGCAGCAGCAGGGCGCCGGCGTATCCCAGGATGATCAACAGTGCATCCAACTCAAGAAAGAACACTCGGCGTTCCACCTGGGCCAGTGTGGCTATCAGCCCCAGGCTCGTGAGCAGCAATCCGGCCATACCTGCCAACGTGAGGGCAGGGTCGACGCCTGCCAGGATCCGCCCCTGGAAATAGAAGAGGTCGGTGGAGCCCAGAGCAAAGATGTTGAAAATGTTGCTGCCAAATAGGTTGCCCACTGCCAAGTCGTGCGCACCGATGCGCACGGCGGTCACCGCAGTGACCACCTCTGGAAGTGAGGTAACCAGGGCCACCAGGGCAGCACCCACAAAGCCTGTGGTCAGACCCGTAAGCTCAGCTATGTCTACGGAGCTGCGGACTAGCCAGGGTGTCACCATGACCAGAACCGCCGTTGCTCCCGAGAAACAGATCACGGCTGGCCCCAGCGCCATCACGCCATCCAGCTCCTCTGGTTCCACCTCTCTCACCCCGGTGACCGCGCGGTTCCTGCTGAATATCAACCCCATTCCCAACCAGTACATGGCCACCAGGACTATGCCGTCCAGGCCGATCCAACCGATCTGAACCCCAATATCCGCAAGAATAAAGAACACGGCCAGACCAGTGAGAAGCACGGCTATGCCCGCGGTCAAGGCATGATTGACCGCGACCCTGCGTAGGATTCTAGTCCGGGGGTTGGCCAGATCCAGCACAGCCAGTAGCAGCATGTTGAACATGCTGCTGCCGAAGATGTTGCCCACCGCCAATTCCGGCACTCCTTGATTGAGGGAGTTGAGAGTGGTGAACAACTCGGGCAGCGATGTGGCCCCAGCCAGAAGCAGCGTGCCGACGAACATGCCGCCCAATCTGGTGCGCAGCGCGATGGCGTCAGCACATTCGGCCAGCTTGATGGCCGCCACCACGATCAGGATGGCGCTGACCAGGAACTCAAGCCAGATCACTCCTCAGCCTCCGACCTGCTAGCCTGCGCTGGCACCCCCTTGGCCAATGCTAGCTGCCATGAAGCGAAAACGCCGGTGTCGGGCTCCGCCAGATCACCCACGATGCGCTCTGTAGCTTCAAGACAGAGACCTGCTGTTCCCTGGTCGGGCACAATGGCAAAAAGGGTATACTGCGAGCGCTCGGCAGTCTCCGCCAGCCCGGAGAGGCCGAAAACGTAGCGACCGGTCACTCGCCGCCTCGCACGCCGATAGGCTCCCATGGTTTCCATCATGGTGACGCCGCTCACACCGATGGATTGCCAGGCCTCCACTACGGCATCCAGACGGTCGGGATCGTCGAGGACCAGCATTATCATGTGCATGATTCGTTCCCTCCGAGGTGTCAAGCGGAGCATACGTGGGGCGGTGGCTACCAAGCCAAATAGACCATCCGGCGTGCGATAGGTCTGACAAGGGCCCGCGTGAACCGAAAGGATTACATCGCCATCTTGGTCGCGCTGTGCTCCAGTTGCAGGTCGCCAGCGAGATCACTAGCAGACGACTCGCGCTTCTACTCCAGTCTCGGCCTCTATCTCCTGACCCACTCTCGGACCACCTGTTGCGAGGTGCACCGTCGACGAGCTGTCTCGCGGATGCTGCTCATCTCATGCTAGGTGGTCACAAGTCGAAGTCTTGCCTCGATCCTAATCATAGTATAGACTCCCCTGTAGGCCAAGTCTGCCATAGTCGCTCCTCCTATTGGACGGGGTGCTCCCACCATCCTTCTACCAGAGGATCACCGAGCATGGCCAACATTCTTGTTACCACCTGGCATCGATGTCTTCGCGCAACCACACGCTTGCGGTTGTCCTTTGGGTTGAACACGTGCTACAATAGCTCGCCAACCACAACCTTACCGATCCGCCCAGGTGGTTCTATGAGTCCTGATCACTCATGCTATGAGCGCATTGGAGATTCCGGGCACCCTGAGATCGTTCCCCAATCCATGGTCGACTTCTTCGCCCAGAGGGAGAAGGTTCTACACGGGCAGGGCCTTCAGGAACTCTGGCACTACAGTCATCAAATGGGCGAACCGGAATACAGCACACGGCCGACGGAGAAGTTATTTCAGGTATGGTCTATGAGGCAGCGGATGCTTCACCCCAGGAATCGAGGCGTCGTTGTCGCAGGCTGGACGTTGTCGACACTTATGCCGGCTTTCCACCCCCACCCTGCTCCGCGGATCCCCAGCGCGGCCAGGTTCGCCTGACTAGTGTTGCGCGTACGACCTAATCGCACACCGGCCTGGTAGAGAGGATGGATGATGATCACCGAGGCTACTTGTGGCGAGTGGATGAAACGGGAAGTTGTGACCGTGACCGCGTCCACCACCGTAGAGGAGGCGGCCCGTGTCGTGGTCCAAGAACGTGTGGGCACGCTCCCCGTGATTGACAAAGAGGGCGTTCTGACCGGCGTAGTGCGCCTCCAGGATCTGTTGCGGATCTTCATGCCAGATTTCGTAGCCCTACTGGACAACATAGATTTCGTCCACGATTTCGGTCCACTGGAGCAGATGCTGCCACAACACATGTCGCAGGCGGCGCAGCTCACAATGACCGAGCTGGCAGCAACGCCCGTAGCCGTGGAGGAAGACTGCGGCCTGATGCATGCTCTGGTTACGATGGTGAAGCACCAACTCCAAGACCTACCCATCGTGGACAAGGCGGGACGATTAGTCGGCATCGCCTCACGTGTCGATATCGCGCGCGCTTTCTTCGCCCCACGGGTCGGAGATGGTCTCTCACCATGACCACCGCCCAAGTCGTCTCCATCGCCATATTCGTCATTACTTTTGCGATGATCCTCCTGGATCGCGTCCATCGCACGATAGTGGGTATGGCCGGCGCGGCGGTGATGCTGGCGGCGGGCATGGTGATGGGTTTCTATTCCCAGGAGCAGGCGCTCCACGCCATTGACTTCAACACTCTGGGGCTGCTTCTGGGAATGATGATTCTAGTGCGAATCCTCGAGCAGACCGGGTTCTTTCAGTACGTGGCCATCCTGACCGCGAAAACCTCCCGCGGCAACCCCTGGTTCCTGCTGGTCATGCTAGGGACCACCACAACGGTTCTTTCCCTCTTTCTGGACAACGTGACCACTGTCGTTCTCATCGCGCCGGTGACCATCTTGATCGCCGAACTCCTTGGCATCAGCCCCATCCCCTTTCTGATCGCAGAGGCTTTGCTGTCCGATACTGGTGGCGTGGCGACGCTGGTGGGCGATCCCCCCAACGTGATTATCGGGTCGGCGGCCGGCTTCACGTTCGGCGATTTTCTCACTCATACCGCCCCGGTGGTGCTCGTCGCCTGGCTAGCGACACTCCTCCTGTTACGTTTGCTGTTTCGCTCGGAGCTCGCCAAGCCGCCCCGGAACATCGATGCTTTGATGCGTTTGGATGAGAATGAGGCCCTCCACGACCGTGCTACCTTGGGCAAGACCATCATCGTACTGGGTGTGATCGTCTTGCTGTTCTTTCTCCACGGCCAACTACACCTGACACCAGCCTACATTGCTCTGGGCGGGGCGGCGGCTGCGCTCCTTTGGGTGCGTCCCGACGTGGACGAAACGCTGCCCCATGTGGAGTGGAGCGTCTTACTGTTCTTTGCTGCACTCTTCGTCGCCGTCGGCGGGCTGGAGGCCGCCGGCGTGCTGGGGTTGCTCGCCGGCGGAGTGGTGGGATTGGCGCAGGCCAATCTACTGGCTGCCAGCCTCTTGGTTCTGTGGGTGGCTGCCATCGTGTCGGCGACGGTCGACAACATCCCCTTCACTATCGCCTTCGTTCCGGTGATCCAACAACTGGGCCATCTGGGTATCCCCACCTCCCCCCTTTGGTGGGCGCTGGCGTTGGGCGCGGGCTTCGGGGGGAATGCCACTCCCATCGGTTCGACAGCGAACATCATCGTCGTCACATTGAGCGAGAAGACGCGCACTCCGATCACCACGCGGATCTGGCTCCGCTCGGGCGTGCCGGTCATGATCGTGACCTGCATTGTGGGCAGCGTGCTATTCGCACTGTTCTTCGGTTGGATGAGCACGCCGTAGGGCGATAGCCGAGAAACCTGGCCGACCCCAATCTCGCCGCTAGCAAACAACGCGGGTTTCTATGCCCGTCCCGGCCTCTATCTTCTGAGCGAATCGGAGTAGACTCTCGGGTGCGAAGGCACAGGCAGGATCATCCGCGGCAGACTGACCCAGCACGACCATGGTCGCCTCTTCCTCCAGAGCGGCCGCCTCTATCTCCGCCTGTACATCTCCTTCGCGAAGGACGTATGCCGCATCCACCCCCTGGTTGTGCGCCCGCTCCTGAGCCATGCCCAGCAGGAATTCGCCCAAGTGCCTCATTTCCTCGGCCACGACATCCGGGCGCACTGCGCGCTCCGTCTTGTTCAGGAAATCCAGGTCCACCACATACAGGAATACCAGCTCGTCACCCCGTTCCTTGGCCATGGCGATAGCTGCATCCTGCGTGCGATAACTGCCTTCTCCACCCCGGGTGGGGCACAGGATTCTGCCCATGTTGTCCTCCGTCGCCTAGAACCGGATCAGTAGCCATATTGTGCCCATGGCTACGGTGATGATCGTGGCTGGTAAACCAACTTTCAGGAAAGCGACGTAGCTCACAGGATACCCCGCCCGCTCCGCAATACCGGCTGTAACCATGTTCGGCGAGGAGCCAATCAGAGTGCTGTTTCCGCCCATGGCTGAGCCAACGGACAGCCCATAGAAGAGCACCTTGCTTGATGCCCCGGGTATGGTCCGAGTAAGGTACCCCACAACGGGCAGCATCGCCGCCGTGAAGGGGATATTGTCGATCACTCCAGAGAGAAGAGCCCCTGACCACACGATGACCAGCAACGCGAGATTCAGGTTCTCGCCCACCAATTGTTTGATCCCAGCTGCGATCAAGCTGATGAGGCCCACCTCCTGAAGCGCCCCGATGACCATGAAAAGCGCGATGAAGAACATCAACGTCGTCCAGTCCACCACCTTCAGCATCTCTTGTATGTCAGTGTCCACCACCAGAAGCATGACTGCCGCACCCAGGATGGCCGTCACGGCAGGGACAAGGTGGATCTGCTCCCCGAATATGAATAGCAGCAACATGAGCACGAAAACTGTGCCGGCCTTGGCCAGGGTCTTGGGCCGGGTGATGCGGCCATTCTCCCTCAAGCGATCCAGCATCGCAGGAGACAACCCGCCGCTCACCTCCCGGTATTGGCGGCGAAACACAACCAGCACATATATGGTCAGCGCTGTCTGGGCCAGCACCACGCCAGGGGTGAGATTGATGAGGAAGTCTGCGAAGCCGATGTCCGCGTAGGAACCGATGAGGATGTTGGTAGGCGTGCCGATGAGAGTGCTGATGCCCCCGATGTTCGAGGCCAATACCTCCGGTATGATGAGCGCCAGTGGATTGATCCCCAAGACCAAGGCTATCTCCAGGGTGATGGGGGTCATGAGCAGCATGGTCGTCACGTTGTCCAGCATGGCCGAAGCCACCGAGGTCAGTATCATCAGGATGATCGCCAGCAGCCAGGCGCGCCCCCTGGAAAGCCGGTACGCTTGATAGGCCGTCCACTGGAAGATGCCCGTGGCCTCCAGGATTCCGATGACGATCATCATCCCCATCACCAGGAAGATGACATCGAAGTCCACGTATTGCAGCGCCTGCTCGAAGTCAAGAATGAACAAATCGGGGTTGAGAGGGCTTCCCACAGAGCTGACGCCCAGGACTATGGCAGCACCGAGCAGAGCAGCCATCGTGTTGTGCAACCTCTCCAAAGCGATGAGGGCCAACATGCCCACGAAGGTGAGGGTAGCCACCCAAAAGCCCAGCGTGATTCGCCTCTCCATGGTGATGTCTGGCAGCCGGATGGTGGCACCCTGGCGCAACAACTCCAATTCGTCAGGGGTAGGGGACCAGGTCTGCGAGTGGAAGTGCGGGCGGGACACATCGACTGACAGGGTCTCGAAGGGAACCTCGGGAAGTTCAAGGGCAAACTCGCCATCTCCCTGGCTCTCCGCGACCGCGATGGGCTCCTTCATTCCATCGGCGTACATACTTACTTCCGCGTTCTGGACCGGCTCGCCCAAGGGATCGGTGACCCAGCCTACCAGCTCAGGCCTTCTGGAATCAGCGGCAGACGCCGGCAACAGTTGGTGAACCAGGCTAGATGCCAGAGCGACCACTATCAGACCCGCAAACAACAGGCGGGAGATTTTTCGATGTCGGCGTTCGCAACGCCCAAGTTCGGACAAGTGGACCTCCTCTTTTCCGACCAGTGATCATTCTAGCACATGCCCATGGCGCCCGCTAGCACAGGCCGCAATTGCATACATGAGTAGGAAACATGGATTTGAAACCACGCAACACTCAAAGGAGCGTACAGGTCCTGAGCGTGGGTTCTCTGATGAGGGGAAGCCGAGCGGGGCAACTCGAAGACTCAGGTGAGCGGCGAGGGTGGGTCGGGCCATTCCGAGCGATGCTGCAGACGCCGGTTCGAGACGCTAGCTGGACTAGCACATCCTGCCCGCTACCGCGGGAGCCCCATGGTCACCTTTTCGCTCCCGCCTGGGGGTGGAGTGCCGCCATGCTCGTCAGCTGGGACCCCACGAGATGACCCTTTCATTGGCCCCTTGATAGATGATCTCAAGGTCACCGGTGACATTGGCCAAGATCTTCCTCTGGTCGCTACCGTCGGAGTCCATCACGTAGAACTCCCAATCACCGCCCCGATCGGACAGGAATGCTATCTGCTGGCCGTCCGGACTCCATGCCGGCGATACGTTATTGGGACGCCTCTCCAGCAACGCTGAACTGCCCGTCAACGGGCGTCGCTCGCTCCCATCCGCGTTCATCAAGTAGATCTCCCAATGATCGTGCTGCCAATGCATGAACGCCAGGCGACTTCCGTCGGGAGATGCAACGGGAAACTGGTCGTGCGAGTTGTCGGTGAAGGGTCTGTTGTTGGGCCCCTCCACCGTGGTCAAACTCAACCCATGATCTCCATCGTACACGAGCCACTCCCCATCGCCCGACCAGGTCGGGGAGAAAGCACGTCGATCACAGTATGGCTGGTGCAGATAACCATCCGCGATATCCACAACACCCAGATGCCATTCCTGCTGAAGCATGGGAGGGATGAGCGTCAGGCAGCCGAGTCCCTCAAAGCACTCTTTCCAGGGCGGGGCCCAGCCTTCCGACTCGAAATAAAATGCTATCTGGCTGCCGTCTGGAGACCACTGTGGTGCCCGCGCCACGTGCGAACTGTATAGCAGCCTCTCATTGCTGCCATTCGCATTGATGGTGTAGACGCCCCACGGAGTCGTCCAGCGCGAGAACGCCACCTGGCTCCCATCTGGCGACCAACTTGGGTCCATACCCCGTGTCAGCAGAGACAAGCCTGTTCCATCGGCGTTCACCATGTAGATGTCACCACCACTGGCCACCTGGAAGACGAAACGGTCTCGCAGCCCCGGCCTTGGTGCAGGAGGAACTGGCGCCACCGATTCCGATGGCCGCGCGGGCTCCGACGTAGGCGTTGGAGGCGCCGGACTCGACGTGGGGGTGCTCGTCGGTGACGGTGGCTCTGTCGCTCTGGGGGTCGGGGTGGCAGTACAGGCTGCTGTGGGAGACTGTTGTTGGGCTCTGGTGGGCAAGGGGATGATGGTTGGCTCGGGGGGAACCTCCTGGCCACACGCCGCCAACAGGAACACCATCGCCACCATACAGGGAAGCAAGCTCAGCACTCTTACCTTAGTCACAGACCCCTCCTACTCGTAGCGCAACGCATCGATGGGATTGAGGCGCGACGCTCTCAGCGCAGGGTACAAGCCGAAAACCACCCCCACCACCAGGGAGAAAGTGGTGGCAAGCACGATGGACTGCAGGGACACCACAGTAGCCAGATCCTCTGACAGCTGGGACACTCCCTGAGACAGAAGGAACCCCAGGGCGATGCCCGCACCTCCACCGAGAAGGCTCAGGACCATGGACTCTACCAGGAATTGCAGAAGGATGTCACGCCGTTTGGCTCCCACCGCCTTGCGGATGCCGATCTCCCTAGTACGCTCCGTCACGGAAACGAGCATGATGTTCATAATGCCTATGCCTCCCACCAGGAGAGAGATGGCCGCCACGGCCCCGAGGAAGAGGGTCAGTATGCCGGTCACCTCCTCCATGATGGCCACCAGATCGGCCTGACTGAGCACCGAGAAGTCGTCGTCGTCCTGGAAGGAGATGTCGTGCCTGCGTCTCAGCAGCTCGTTGATCTGTTCGCTCGCGAGGTCCATGCTCTGATCTGCCGATGCTTGCACGTAGATCATCGTGACCATGAATTCGCCAGCCCGATTGCGCTGTTGGGGATAGAGCCGGGACTGCGCGGTCGAGATGGGTACGTATATGTATCCGTCCTCGCTGCCCATCATGCCTGCGCCCTTCTCCGCCAGGACGCCAACGACTTTGAAAGGAACACGGTTGATCCTGATCGTCTGATCCAGGGGGTATCCGTCTTCCCCAAAGAGCTGCTCCGCAACGCTGGAGCCCAGGACAGCCACTCGCGCTCTGCGGTCTACATCCTGTGTGGTCAGGAAGCGCCCGAGGACCACCTCGAGGTTGCGAACGAGGTCGTGTTCGCTCCCCACCCCCGCCGTGGTGGCTGTCAGGTCCTCGCCATCGTAGCTCACAGACGTACTTCCTTCCATCATAGGAGCCACAATGGCGGCATCCGGCACGTTCATTGGGTCGGCCATGGCCTCGGCGTCTGTGTAGGTCAGCGAGGGGTTGAACTCAAAGCCGCCAGTCTCCGTGATCTGGCCCGGCAGGATCATCAACAGATTGGAGCCCGCGCTCTGGATCTGCTCCGTGATCGTCTTCTGCACGCCCTGGCCGATGGAGAGGAGGGCGATGACCGCTGCCACACCGATGATCACACCCAACATGGTTAGCGAGGAGCGCATCTTGTTAGCGCTCATCGCTCCTGTGGCCACCCTCAGACTGTCAACTAGATCCACGATTTGCCTCCTGGGAGACGGGTGGCGATGCAAGGAGCTCCTCATCTGCAATGCAACCATCGTGCAGGTGTAGTATGCGCTGCGTCTCGCTGGCGACGTTCCGATCGTGGGTCACAAAGACCATCGTGATCCCCTTTTCCTCGCCGAGGTGCTTGAAGATCTCCACGATCTCGGCGCCAGACTTAGAGTCGAGGTTGCCGGTGGGTTCGTCAGCCAGGATGATCGATGGGTCGTTGACCAGCGCCCTGGCGATCGCGACACGCTGCTGTTCCCCTCCGGAGAGCTCGTTGGGATTGTGATGGGCCCGGTCGCTCAGCCCCACTGCCTCCAGCGCGGCCATGGCTCGCTCCCGTCGATCCGCGCGCCCTCCGTAGAGGAGAGGCAGCTCGACGTTGCGCAGGGCCGACGTGCGAGATAGCAGGTTGTAGCTCTGGAAGACGAACCCGATCTTGCGGTTCCTGATCTCCGCCAGCTCGTCGTCATCCAGATCCTTCACATCAATGCCATCGAGGTAGTAGGCGCCGGTGGTGGGCTGATCCAGGCAGCCGATGATATTCATCAGCGTGGACTTTCCCGAACCAGACGGACCCATGATGGATACCCACTCGCCTTCCCCTATTTCGAGGGAGACTCCGCGCAGGGCACGCACCTCTACCTCACCCATCATGTAGACCTTAGTGACATTCTCTATCTTGATCATGACCTCCAATCCAATACCTGGCGGAGCGTACATACCTGCACCGCTGCCTACGACATGCCGCCGGCACGCAGTCGGTCTCTGATGTCCGATCCGCCCACCACCACCTGATCACCGTCATCCAGACCCCTCAGCACCTCGGTGTAGCTGGCATCCTGAATGCCGATCTCTATCTCCACACGCTCGATCTCGTGATCCGTCAGCCTTTCCACATAGAATGCGCCGGTGTCTCTGTCTACGGAGATGGTCCTGCTGGGCACCAGCAGAACGTTCTCCCGGCGCTGCGTCACGATGGTGATGTTGGCCGTCATCCCCGCACGCAGCGGCACAGCCGTCGCCTCGAAGCAGACCCGGACCGAGTAGCTAACCGCGCCCAGGTTCTCGGTGGCAGCAGGAGAGATGAATTCTACGCGCCCCTGGATTTCCTCGTCGGGGAAAGCATCCAGGGCCATCCTGGCCTCCTGCCCCACCTCCACCTGGCCAATGTCGATTTCGTCAATGTACACGTCCACATACAAACCCGAGGGGTCTATGAGCGTGATCATCGGCGTCCCGGGCGCCACCTGCTCGCTCACCTCGCCGCCAACAAAGGCCACCGTTCCGTCGAAGGGAGCCATGATCGTCGCCCCGTCCAGTTGCAGCTCAGCCAGTTCCAGCGAAGCCCGGGCCTGGTCCACAGCCACCTGGGCCATGGCTAGGTCCTCTTCGCTCGCCCCTTCCAGCAAACTGCCTAGCTGACTGCGGGCCTGAGCCACCGCCGCCTCTGCGGCGCGAAGCTCGCTCTCGGTTGGGCCCTGCATGGCGATGCTGTACGCCGCTAGTGACTGTTCGTAGTTGATGGTGGCTTGCTGCAAACCCACCGATTGCGGAAGGGCTCCGATGCCTCCTACCCAGGCATACTGATCGTACAGTTCCTGCGCCTCTTGGAGAGCGATTTCGGCCCTTCGAAGGTCCGCCTTGGCCAAGGTGATCTCGTCCTCAGTGGGCCCCTCTTTCAGCCTGATCGATGCGGCCTCTGCGCTAGCCAGATTGGCCCGCGCCGCCTGTATATCGTCTGCATCAGCCCCGCCCAGGATTTTCGCCTGACTGGCCTCTGCGTTGGTGAGCGCTAGCTGGGCCTGCGTTACCCCAAGGCCTAATTCCGCTGGATCCAACTCGGCCAGGACTGCGCCCTCGCCTACCTCATCTCCTTCGGACACCGTCACGGACCGCAGTGTTCCCCCGGTGCGGAACGACAGCGTGACTTGCGCCTCAGGCTCCACGCTCCCTGTGGCATCGACGGTGGCCTCGATATCTCCTCGCTCGACGGTCACGGACTCGACATCCTCTGCCGACACTCCGGGCTTCCCCGCACCCTGCTGGATGAACCAGTAGCCGACTACCCCCGCTGCCACAAGGATGGCAGCGATGATTACCACTCTTCGCATCGTCTTCCCTCTCACCTGATATAGAGCCCCACACAAGACAACGGTACACCGGCGTAGTTTATTCGGACAGCCGCAATCCGGCGTACCGCCGGGGACCGTGGGATGCCACACACCCCGCAGGTGTGACCGACGCCCAAGGGCCTCGGTGGTCCCCCATACATACCACTATGCCAGAAGGAAACGCCGATGTCAAACTCATGCCCCGACAAGATGCCACGGAAGCGCGCCCTGTCGGGCCGCTCAATGAGCCTTAGGAATCCTCGCCCTACCTCATTCCAGCCTAGAAAGCCGAACCGGCGAGCATCCCTAGCAGACTTGGCGCCAGTCCTACCGCCGCCGTCAACACCCAATAGCTGATGGTGCCAACAGCGGTCTTCAGCGTCGTGGAGCGAGTGGTCAGCGTCAAGCCGATCGCCACCAGCAACAGGTGCCAGGCCAGAAACGGATCCACCTGGGATAGGAAGCCGTAGACTATGTTGCCTGCGTTCTGAGCCTGGTCGCTGCTCGCCACCAGAAACGAGAGGCCCTTGTTGAGCGGGAGCTCCCCGCTGACAAGAACGTATACGGCCTGCACGAGATCCCGTAGGGCGAATGGTAGCCAGGTCCACATGACCAGCGTGACCATCTGCCTGAACCTGTTGTCCGTACCGAGTAGATAGCTGATGAAGAACAACACCCCTGCCCGCAAGAGCCACGTCAGAACCAACCCCAGCGTTCCCAGCGCAATGCCCGTCCCTGCCAGGAATAGGGGCGATGTGAAGAGTTCCACGGTCGTCTGCACCTGGTCCGCCTGCTCCCCGGGTATCGAACCCGCTTGCGCCTCTATCTGCCTCTCGGCCTCCACCAGGCTCAACTCCGACAGCGCTGGCGCCGAGATCACCGTGACGATGATCAGCGACACCACGATTATCAACGCTGGAGCCAGCAAGAGCGACCATCGCGGCTCCCGTACAACGTAGCGCAGCGTCTTCTTCGGTTGATCGATCCATCCCCAGAGAGCGCGCCAGATCCCCATACTGTTCTGTTCCACAGCAGCATCCCTCCTCGACTTCGATACTGTACAGTGCCACCACTACTCAACGGTTTCGGAAGCCAAAGGTTCACCCCCTACAGGACCACCTGGCTCCTCGTCCCCTTTGCTGCACCCAACCGAGTTGGTCATCAAGTATACTATTTACACTAGTACAATTATGCCAATCCTCAGCACGCCTGTCAAGGTCCAGAATCATAAGAGTCTACTTATTCAGATAGTACAATTACTACACTCGACCGCAGACAGCACGCAAGTGCCAAGAAAACCAGCGTGGTCCACTTGAGCCCTTTCTCGTGGGGCGGCATCGCACAACAAAGCGCGTGGAGCTGGGGAGCCACGCGCTTCCTCCATACCTACACGAGCCCCGTGGGCAGTCTACAGCTCAGGCAGAGTCCGTTTCAAGACCTCATACTCCTCGAAAGCCCTGCCGCAACCGAGGGCTACAGCGGCGATCGCCTCGTCGGCGACATAGCAGGGGACGCCCAATTCCTGAGTAAGATAGCGGTCCAGGCTGCGCAGCAGCGATCCGCCGCCAGTCATGACCACTCCGCGATCTATGATATCCGCCGCCAGCTCAGGAGGGGTCTTCTCCAGCACACCTTTGACCGCCGAGACTATGGCGGCCAAAGGCTCAGCGATGGCCTCCGCCACCTCCGTTGAAGAGAGAGTCACGATCCTGGGCAGTCCAGCGACGACGTCTCTACCACGGACCTCCATAGTCAGTTCCTCTTCGAGAGGCATCGCGGCACCGATCTGGAGCTTTGTCTCCTCGGCTGTCTGTTCGCCGATCATGAGGTTGTACTTTCTTCTGACGTACGAAGCGATAGCGTCGTTGATCTTGTTGCCGCCTGTCCGGACAGCGCCTCCTACGACGATGTCATTCATAGCGATGACAGCCGCTTCGCTGGTTCCGCCACCGATGTCGACGATGAAATTGCCCGAGGGGGTGTCAATGGGCATCCCTGCGCCCAAAGCGGCAGCCAAAGGTTCAGGGATGAGATGCGCAATCTTGGCTCCTGCCTGCATAGCAGCGTCGTGGACTGCGCGTTTCTCTACCGTGGTCACGCCGATAGGTACGCTGATCATCACCTCGGGCTTGAAAAGCCGAACGCGCCCCACGATGCCCGATATGAAGTAGTGAAGCATCAGCTCCGTGACCACGTAGTCGGCAATGACCCCGTCGCGGAGCGGTGCCAGTACTGCAATGCTGTCGGGAGTGCGGCCCAACATAGCCTGTGCCTCTCGACCCAGGGCCACGATCCTGTTGTCATGAGTGGACAAGGCCACGATGGATGGCTCGAAGAGCACAATCCCTTTGCCCTTGGTCCAAACGAGCACGTTAACCGTGCCCAAATCCACACCAATCTGCTTGGAGAACATTTATGCTCCTTGTCAGGACGGAGCAGAGACCACCGTCTCTGCGCTATCCTCTATCACCCTCCATGTCCATTCTGGGACGACGTCGCTTGCGGCGAGCTACTTTCAGACGGACCCGGGAGCGGCGCAAAGCTGCCTGCAGACGAGCCATGTCTAGACCCTCGGGCTTGTCGCGATAGCGCCTCTCTGCCCGCTCTCTGGCTTCCTCAGCCCTTGCCATATCAATCTCACCAGCGGGCTCTGCAAGGCTGGCCATGACGATGGCCTTGTTGGCCAGGACCTCCAGATAGCCACCGTGGACGGCAAAGGATTGCTCGTCTGCTCCCTTCCTGACTCGGAGTTCTCCAATGCCCAGCGCCGCCAGAAGGGGCGCATGGTTGGGTAGAATACCCAACTCGCCATCAGCTCCCGGCGCGATCACCATGTCAACTTCATCGTCGGCATAGACGATCCGTTGCGGTGTCACCAACTCGAAGCGGAGATTCGCCATTCGCGGCCCCCTTATCCGGCCCCGGCCTCTCCCTCAGGCTGCGCCGCGGTCGTCGCCTCCACGGTTCCCGCCATCGTCCTCGCCTTCTCCACTGCCTCTTCTATGGCACCCACCATGAAGAAGGCTCCCTCCGGCAGGTCGTCGTGTTTGCCTTCCAATATCTCTCTGAACCCGCGCACCGTCTCACTGATGGGCACGTAGGCACCTCCTCGGCCGGTGAAGGCCTCGGCAACGAACATGGGCTGCGACAGGAAACGCTGTATCTTTCGCGCCCGGGAGACGGTCAGCTTGTCCTCCTCGCTCAATTCCTCGACACCCAGGATAGCGATCACATCGCTGAGGTCCTTGTAGCGCTGTAGCGTCCGCTGAACCTCTCGCGCCACCTGATAGTGGTCCTCGCCAACGATGTTTGGATCCAGAATTCGTGACGTGGATGCAAGCGGATCCACGGCCGGATACAATCCCTGCTCGGCGATGGAGCGCTCAAGGGCGATGGTGGCATCGAGGTGGGCAAACGTGGCCACTGGAGCGGGGTCCGAGTAGTCATCGGCGGGCACAAACACCGCCTGCAGGGAAGTGATGGAGCCCCGCTTGGTGGAAGTGATCCGCTCCTGTAGCTCACCCATCTCTGTGCCCAAGGTAGGTTGATAGCCAACGGCGCTCGGCATCCGACCCATCAGCGCCGAAACCTCCGACCCAGACATCACGAAGCGGAAGATGTTGTCCACGAACAACAAGACATCCTTACCCTGATCACGGAAGTGCTCGCAGATGGTCAGTCCGGCCAGTCCCACTCGCAGGCGAACCCCCGGCGGCTCGTTCATCTGGCCAAACACCAGGGCCACCTTGTCCAGAACTCCCGAATCCTGCAATTCGTACCACAGGTCATTCCCTTCACGAGAGCGCTCGCCAATGCCGCAGAAGACCGAAACCCCGCCGTGCTCCATGGCGATGGTATGGATGAGCTCCATGATCACGACCGTCTTTCCCACGCCGGCCCCTCCGAAGACCCCGGTCTTTCCACCTTTGGTGAAGGGTGCCACCAGGTCAATGACCTTGAGACCAGTCTCGAACACCTCAGTGCTGGTGCTCTGCTCCTCAAAGGACGGAGGCGCCTGGTGAATCGCTCGCCTCTCCTCGGTGTCGACGGATCCCCGACGGTCGATGGGCTCGCCCAAGACGTTGAGGAGGCGCCCCAGTGTGGCCTCTCCTACCGGAACCAGTATCGGCGCTCCTGTGGAGATGGCTTCCATACCCCGCTGGAGGCCATCCGTCGAATCCATAGCCAGGCAGCGCACCCAGTCGCCTCCCAGATGCTGCTGGACCTCCAGCACCAGCTTCCCGTCGCCGTCCCGCGGTATCTCTACCGCGTCGTAGATCTCAGGAAGCTGCTCCGAGGGAAACTGGATATCGACCACCGGACCAATGACCTGGATGATTTTCCCGTGAACTGCCTCTGCCATGGATAACAAATCCTCCCCAGAGATCGGCGCGCCTCGCCGGCTCTGTGTTTTCCCCTACCCTCTATCTCGCCGCCGCACGCGCTTTGGCCAAAGCCTCGGCGCCCCCGGCGATGTCCAATAGCTCCTTTGTTATGGCTTCCTGCCGAGCCCTGTTGTAGCTCAGAGTCAGGTCGTCCACTAACCCCTCGGCGTTCTCAGTGGCGGCACGCATAGCCACCATACGAGCGGAATGCTCGCTGGCCTGAGCGTCCAGAATCGCCTGGTAGATCTGCAGAACCGTGAAACCTTCGAGAACCTCTCCGATCACGGTCTCCGGGTCTGGCTCGATAGTGTAGGACAGGGTGCGCGTCGCGTCGGCAGCGGCTGGTTCGATTG
>Ga0307378_10006017_pt1 | contig 16737 bp, 16 predicted proteins | sample UN1MG_FD_202238 | JGI IMG/M metagenome (GOLD analysis project Ga0307378, IMG submission 202238) | Soil microbial communities from Risofladan, Vaasa, Finland - UN-1 | ecosystem: Environmental > Terrestrial > Soil > Coastal area > Acid sulfate soil | place: Finland: Risofladan, Vaasa | collected... | reverse complement strand
CTGCCTCCTCGCCAACCATCACGAGTTCCTCTTCACCACCGAACTCTTCTGGGAGCAACTCGCCTACTACGGCATCATGAACGCCAGGGTCATCAGAGCCATGGCGACGGACGCCAATCGCCTCTTGCCGGGCCGGCCATTGACCGGTGCAGAGGTAGGAGCCAGGATCGCGCTTTTCGCACCCGCCCTGAGACTGGCAGGTCTCAAGCTTCTGCTAGCCTTCACCAACAACCATTGTCCTGTCCCGGGCGACGACAAGTACGCCGGAACCAGGGCTCAAGTGGGCGATCCCTCGCGGACGTACTACGAGATCCTGGAACCGTGGTTCGAAGGGGGTTACGAGGAGAACTACCTGCCCTTTGTCCAAGACGTCATCACCACCGTGCAGAGACTTGGCGCACAGGATGTCATCTTCGCCTGGGAACCGGGTAACGAGCTGCACACCCCCCTGAATCCGGAGAAGCTCCTGACCTTCTACCGGGAGGTGACCTCATTCATCAAGGCTCTCGATCCAGACTCCAAAATCGCCTCGGGGACCATGGGCATCAATCACATCGATCCAGGCCGACCTGACTCCTCTGTAGCCCGGGAGATCTACCAGTTGAAGGGTTTCGACATCATCACCCTGCACACCTATGACTTCATCCTGGAACGGGATATGTGGACCGGAAAGTGTGACAGGCCGGTGAGTCCCGGGGACATGCCCATCGACTGGGATTTCCAGCTGCTGAAGGACCTGGATCTGAACAAGCCCGTGGTGATCGAGGAGATAGGCACCACCAAGAACCTGCCCCCCTATTGGCAAAACCCGGATCAGGTGGAGAGGCTGGTCTATGAGGCCAGGCTGATAGACTACACTGTGGTGAACGGCGCGGTGGGTTGGGGACCCTGGTCTCTGACCACGCAAGGGGAGCGCATAGGCGATGGGCACAGAGGGCCCTGTTCCTATTCAGGCATCTCTCTATGGGAGACAGGTGGTCAGCCCACCGATTCGCCGCGAACACGCATCGAGGAATGCTACAGAAACCTCCCGCGGCCTCCCTTTGATACCCTAAGGGAGAAGTTCCCCCACCTGGGGCTCTGAGTGCTCCCCCCAGACTGTGCCCCTAGGCGTGACTTCCCTCTACTGTCCTGCAAGCGTAACGCTCCCCGATGCCCGAACCGAGCGCTCAAGCGAAGCGTATGCCTTCCACTCAACCCACGCCAGTGTAACCTGACAGCCAAGAGCACTTTGGCCGGGCCGGTTGACGCGGATTCAGACCTTCCCTGCGAGACCCAAAGGATTATAGTGGCCGACGCCTTCGGCCCGGAAGTCCACGCAGACGGCATAGAGGAGCTGTACGGCGAATGGAAGCTCCGCGTGTGGCAGCCCGGAACGGACAACGCCGACTCTGCCACCTGGCGGTTCGCCGAGGTCTGCGAGGAGGAGTTCGTCCCTGAGCCCGGCACCATGCTCCTCCTGGGAAGCGGGCTCGCCGGCCTAGCCGGATACGCATCGCTACGCTGGAGAAACAAGAAATAGAGGATAGATCGGACGCCAAACACATCAAGGGCCATCCACAAGGGATGGCCCTTCAACTTAACCCTACGACCTGCCGCCGAACCGCATCAGCAGCACATTCCCATACCCCACGACAGCTTAAGGATTGTCGCTAGCCCTCGCGCATCTCCAGCCGGCTTTCCAGCTCCTCCAGCTTCTCCTCCACCTGCTCGAAGTCGCCTCTCTGCCCTGGGGGAAGGAGCTGTGCGACGCGACAGAGGGCCAGCCGCGACAGGTCGATCAGAAAGTCGGACCTCTCGAAGTCACTCAGTTCCTCCATCTGGGGAGGATGTATGGGCTCGCCGAATCTGACCTTGATTACCCTCGGCTTGCCGCCGACCTGTCTGGTCACCAGTCCCATAGGCACGATGGGCACACTTTTGGTGGTGGAGAAAAGGGCAGCTCCGGTCCTCAAATCTCCCTCCAGCAGGCCATTGCCTCTCGTTGCTCCGGTTATGGACAGCCAGAGGATGTGTCCCTCGCCATCCAGATGGGCCAGAACCTCCTGGATTACCTTCTTGTGCAATCGGTATGCACCAGCCTCGTCCTTGTGCGCCTGGAAGATCAGGCTGTCTACGCCCAGGGCCTTGAGCAGGGTGCTGGCGTTGGTCACGACTTCAGGCCGCCCGATGCCCCTGAGGCGGTAGCCCTGCCCCGGGAACCGGCAGCCGACTTTGATGAGCGAGCGCAGGGTCTGATACACCGCGGGGTAGTTGCTAACCAGAACGGCTCTGTGTGACTCGCCCAGGCTGGAGGGGATCGGCTCTATTCGGACCCCTCTAATGCCCACATCGACCAGCTTCTTGACCACGGCGCTGCGCCCCAGCAAGTTGAGCGAGCGCAGCCTGCTATCCATCCGCTGGGCGATTCCGCTCCTCGCCGTACCCCCAAAGGTCTCCGCGACCTGCACTCCGTTCCCCATTGAGCCTCCCAGTGGCTACGCGCAGCAATCGGCGTTCTCGCGACACAGGAGATGCCGCGCGCGCATATACTCAATACAACCCTCAACCAAATGTGGAGTTACGTCGGGGAACGTGAATTGTGCACGGTAGGAGCCTTACTCCCAGCGCTTGGCGCTGCTAGACGATCACGCGTCCACTGCTACGGTTGGCGGCGTCTGCCAGCGGCGGTTCTGCTCCCACCGCTGGCGCAGCAGACTTGCCGAAGTCCTATGTCGCTCGCAGGGCCTCTGCGGAGAAGGAGTCCTCCAACTCCTGGTCCACAAACCGGCCGTCTTTGCGAATCAACTCCCCGTCGAAGTAGATCTCGCCCCCGCCATGTTCCTGCGTCTGCACCTGAACGATGTCCCAATGGATCGCAGATTGATTGCCATTGGACGCATCTTTGTCGCAGTCGCCCAGGGCAAGGTGGAGCGATCCGGCGATCTTCTCGTCGAACAGGGCATCCTTCATCGGTCGTACGATGAGGGGGTTGAGGCTGAGGGCGAACTCGCCTGTGTAGCGCGCGCCTTCATCCGTATCCAGGATCTCGTTCAGCATCCTTGCACTACCTTGACACGCAGCATCAACGACCCTACCGTCCCTGAACTCCAGCCTGATCTCGTTGAAAAGAACCCCCCGCTCCAGTGCCGGGATGTTTAAGGTGATGTATCCATCGACCGAGTCTCTGACCGGGGCGCTGAAGACCTCGCCGTCTGGGATGTTATCCTGGCCGTCGCATTTGATGGCCGGAATGCCCTTGATGGAGAAGCAAAGATCGGTGCCCGGAGAGACTACTCGCACCACATCGGTCCTCTCCATCAACTCCACCAGGGGGCCCATGGCCTGAGACATCCTGGCGTAGTCCAGGCAGCACACGTCGTAGTAGAAGTCCTCGAAGGCCTCCCGGCTCATCTCGGCAAGTTGGGCCATGGAGTTGGTGGGGTAATTGAGGATGCACCACTTGGTGTTGTTGACCCTCTCTTGTAGATGCACCGGCTCGGAGTACAGCCTCCGGTAGAGCTGAAGCTGCTCGCCATCGACATCGGCCAGATCGAAAGGGTTGTCCGGGCCGTGCAGGAGGAGCCAGGCATCGATCTCCTTCATCAGCGCCAGGTGCAGCTGACCATACGCCTCCATCTGCTCCTCGCTGGCGCCCAGCGCCCAGACACGTGTGAACGAGGGGTCGTTGTAGTACCAGAAGGGGACTCCCCCTATTCTTGTAGCCTGCTTGATGATCTCCCGGGCCAGCTCCAGGGTATCCTGGCCTCTGATCTCCAGCATGAGCTTCTCGCCCGGCTGCAGGTCCACCGAGTAGGTGAGGAGTATCTCAGCCAGCGTCTCGTTGCGCTTGTCTTTCATCGGGCTCTACCTCGTCGCCGGGGTGTGCAGGAGAGAGACCGCGCCTACAGGCCAGGTCACAGAGCGAACTCGCCGTCTCTCATGATCACCTGGCCTTCGACGTCGATGGTCGCCTTCCTCAACACCCCATCGAGATGGACTTCGCTCGTCCAGTCGGCGCCAGTCTGATGCGGAATAGGCTCCCCCACCGCTACGTGGACCCCCGGGAACTTCTCGTCCTGGAGCATGTTCCCTACCAGCCGGTCGACGCCGGTGTTGGTGCCGATGGCGAACTCGCCGAGCCTGTTGGCGTTCTCGTCCTTCTCCATATACTCTTCCAGCTCGCCCCGCAGCCTGTCATCGACGCACGATATACTCCGCACCCGGCCGTCCTGGACCTCCCAGGTGACCGGCGTGTCTTCCACCAGCCCATACTCCTCGCTGAAGTAGTCGCCCAGGATGCCATCTATGACAATCACTCCCTCTTTCACATTGTGGGGGCAGGTGAAGACCTCCCCCTCGGGGAGATTGGTGGGCCTTCCGGCCCTCAAGACGCCATCGCAGACTACCCAGTTGAGGGCAGGAGAGAACTGGGCGGTGAAATCCGTCCCCGCTGGCGAGGTGACTCTGATCTCCCCGGCCTCTCTCACAATCTCTCCCACGGCGGCGCTGATCCGCTGGACTTCATCGTAGTCGGCGCACATCCCCATGCGCATCAGCTCGTCAGAGATGCCGGGCATATGGCCGTGCCTCACCCTCTCCGCGGCATACACCACCTCGATCAGGGGCAGCCTGAGGCTCCCCACCTCACCCTTCTTCCCCGTACCGGCGAAGAAGCTGACATCGGCGTGTCTGACAGCCTTAGCGATCTCGTCCGGCAGCTCCAAAGGGGGGCTCCCGTCCTCCGGCCGCTCCCCGAAATCCTCCAGGATCAAAGTCTCTACGTTTCCGGGACTGACGCCCTCCGCCACCTGCCTCAGCGCAGCGGCGATGTGCTCCGTCTCGTGGTCGGTGATGATCACCACCCGCTCATCCGGCAACAATCGCGCGCAGTTCCTCACCGCCTGCTCGGCCCCTTGTGCCACGGTTCCCATTGTGCCTCCCTCATCTCACTCTGCCGCGAGCGCAAGTGTTCTGATGCAACCCGCCCTGCGGGCTGACTGCAATCCAGTGGTATTGTATCACACAGCCCAAGGGTGCACGAGGGCACCTCGTACGGGGGTTGACAGATCACCCAAACTACTGTATACTGGACGGCAAGGACCAGAATCGGCCGCGAGACGAAGGAGAAGGAGGCGACGAAGATGAACAAGATCTGGCTACGAGGCATGTTGCTGGGAGTGAGTTTGGCGCTGCTCCTGGCGGGCGGGGCCGCGATGGCCGCAGGTTTGCAGGTCACGCCGGACCAGGACTGCTTTGAGTGCCAGTGGCTAGAGGATGGAAACTTCACCGCCTCCTACACGCCAAGCCCCTATGGGGTGGAGTTGACCCTCACAGGGCACGAATCCATTCTGGAGGACCTATGCACTGCCTTCACTGTCAACGGTACACCCGTGGACGAACTCTGCCAGACCCCGCCGGACATCGACCCCGCCTACGGGTACCTCCTCGCCCAGTGCAGTGAGCAAGGGAACTGGGTCGGATTCGTGCCCTACCGGTCGAGGCTCGACGACGGAGTTGTCCTAGCTATAGTTCTGCCTTTCGAGTACGGCGAATGGCTCCTGGAAATAGACCAGGAGGGCGTCGGTTCTGACCAGTTAAGCCTCACCTTGGCCGAGGACTGCGAGGCGTTGGAGGAGGAGTTCGTACCCGAGCCTGGCACCATCGCCCTCCTGGGCAGCGGCCTGGCCGGGCTGGCCGGCTATGCCGCCCTACGCTGGAGAGCCCGCAGCTAACCCAAACCGTCTCCTATGAATGAGAAGCCGTCTCCTACGGGAGACGGCTTTCTCGTTGCTGTCCCGCACGCTGCTTGGGCACCAGGCCTCATTGGCTCACCTCAGCCGCTTGACATCGAGCGGGAACCGTAGTATAATGTGGTTGCAAAGAGGGAGACAGCAATTACCAAGACGGCAAAGGAGGCAGGAAGATGGGAAAGAGATGGCTAGTAGGCGTTGCGCTGGCCATGAGCCTGGCCCTGTTGCTCGCGGCCGGCTGTGCGGACAAGGACTGCATACCGTGTTATCCTGGAACGGTGCAAGTGACTAACGTACTGGAGGATGACAAATACGTGGTCAACCTCTCCGCCCGGCTTACTGATGCGCAGGAGTACTGTGCCAACCTGTACCAAAACGGGGTGCCGCTGAGAGAGAAGCCGGAGTGCGACGAACCGGAGGCGACGGAGATCAACGCCAGCTTTTTCGTGACCTGCGATGACCCCACCTTCTTCCTGTCCACCGACATACCCGGGGTGGTTCCCTTCCGCGGGGAGGTCGAGGACCCGTTCGGGGAGTGGCAGCTAGGAGCCCGGGTGGTGGACGGGGTCAATAGCGAGGATTTGGGCGGCTGGGACTGGCTAGTAGGGTGGCTGGTAGCAGACGTGTGCCCCTCCGAGGAGGAGTTCGTGCCCGAGCCGGGCACCCTGGCCCTCTTGGGCAGTGGCCTCGCCGGATTGGCGGGGTACGCCGCCCTCCGCTGGAGGAGCAGGCAGTAACCGCTCGATTGCGACCTTGAGACTTCAAGGGCCATCCCCTCTGGGATGGCCCTTTCTCTTTCTGCCAGACCCAGAGAATGGAAGCCTAGCTCTCGTTCCTGTCACCCCCACCAAGTCCTCCCCCCTCAAGCGGGAGGATTCCTCGCCGTTGGCCGCACGCTTCGATACGGCCTTCGGCCTACTCAGCATGCTATCCCACCGGGGGTTTCGCGTCTGTTCTAGCCCAGCCCCAACGAAGCATCCTGAGTAGGTGCCGAACGCTGTGAGGCACCGTATCGAAGCCTGTCCTGAGCATAGTCGAAGGGGGTGCGGCTCATGCCACCGCGCATTCCACACGAAAACGGGAAACTCCCCTCCCTTGATGGGAGGGGTTTGGGGGAGGGTGGAGGCCCAGCACTCCCGCCGCGTGCTTCGATACGGCCTCTGGCCTACTCAGCATGCCGGCTATGCTCTGGATGAGACCAGCCAAGGCACACCAAGACAGCATGCAAGGCCTCGGAGGTCTCGACGTCAACTCGATCAACAACGGAAGTCTCGGCGAGGTCGCCTGTCCTCGATACCCATTTCCGATTACAATCATGGCAGGTAAGCCTCTTTCGGAGTACTCAGGGCGCTTGCCATTGAGAATAGAACCTGGGGGACAGCATGCCATACCTCACCATCGACAACTTGCAGGCCTACTACGAAATGCGCGGTGAAGGAGAGACCATGATCCTTCTTCACCACGGGTTTGGATGCACCAAGATGTGGAAAGGCATCTATCCCGCCCTCGTCGAGGCGGGCTACCGCGTGGTGATGTACGACAGGAGGGGATACGGCAGGTCCGAAGGAGGCGATGATTTCGAGGAGTTCTATGTCAGCGACACCTTCCGACCTGAGAACGTGAGGCAGCTGGCGGAGTTGAAGGCTCAGCTGGGGATCGGGCCATGTCATCTCGTGGGACAGTGCGAAGGCGGGGTTATCGCCTCCGACTATGCCGCCCGCTTTCCAGATCAGGTGAAGAGCCTAGTCACGTCCAGCACCCTGTGTTTCAGTGAAATGCCCATGGTCGAATTCAACCCCACCAAGTTCCCCAAAGCCTTCAGGGAGCTAGACGCGGCAGTCCAGGAGACGTTCTTGGACTGGCACGGAGAGGAGCAGGCCGAGACTTCCTACAACCTGTTCCGTCGCTTCGGAGGAGCCTACGGCAAGGACTACTTCGATCTCCGAGACACTCTGCCTGACGTCAGTTGCCCGGCTCTGGTCATCTACCCGGACAGGAGCTCCATCTTCGACGTGGAGCAAGGCGTGGCCTTCTACAAGCACCTTTTCTTCGGAGAACTCCTGGTGCTGCCCGACTGCGGGCACAACACCTCTGAGGAGCGCCCCGCGGACTACGTCAGGGCCATTCTGGATTTCCAGCGGAGGCTGAACTCGCCTTCCACCAGGCGCAGACCACGGACCGTCTGTGCCGCATGAGCGCTCCCAGGAATCCTCGCTATGTACAGATACGCTTGGATTCCTCTCGCCTGAGTGCTCTGCCCGCCTAGATTGTTCTGGCAAGACCTCGGAGGTCTCCCACGCTGATTACTCAATCGGCCAGAAGGGGATCACCCCGTCGATTTCCTCCATGAGGCGGATGGTCTCTTTGAGGGCCACGACGATCTTGCCGTAGTGGGCAACGTCGTCGTAGGAGAGCGTGCGCCCCTTGCGGTCCTTGAGCCACTTGTGCAGGACGTGGTAGCCACCGATGTGGAACTCGGGCACCTCCCCGTCAACGCCCTCGAAGTACTGGGACCTGTTGATGTAGACCCGGCCGGGCTATGGAATCCTTGCCGTCGGATCTCATGAGAGCTTGACAAGGTGGCAGAATTGTGCTATACTGGGTGCAAAGTCGGCGAAGCAGCAAGGAACGAGTTCATCGTATCCCGCAACATAGTGGGACCAAACGACATAAGGGGGTGAACCGATGATGAGAAAATGGATGGTGGCTGCACTGGCGGCAGCGGTACTGCTGCTCCTGGTGCCGGGGGCAATTCTCGCCGGAAAATGGCCTTCCATCTACGGCGAGGTGCAGTACGGCGGAAGCCACACGGGGAAGGTCGTGGTCTGTGCCTTGCCGGACTTAGAGGGGTCTCCTACCGACTGCGTGGTCATTGATGGACCGGGGCCTTTCACCATACCAGGGTTGCCGCCGGGTGAGTACTACGTCTGCGCTTTTATGGACCTTGAGGGCGACGTCAGTGGTCCTCCCAACCCAGACGAGCCCCAGGGGTGTAGTGCCCTGGTCGACCTGAGTGGGGAAATCTCCGTGCTTGGTGTGATCGTTGTCTTGCAGGACCCGGAGCCGGAGTTCGTGCCCGAGCCGGGCACCCTGGCCCTGCTGGGCAGCGGCTTGGCGGGCCTGGCCGGATACGCCTCCCTTCGTTGGAGGACCAGGAAGTAAGAGTCACGTTTCCACTTTGATGTTTCAAGGGCCATCCCTTCTGGGATGGCCCTTTGTCTTTCCCCCGCTGCAAGACGTCCGAGATCCCTGAAGATCCCTGAGCTCCCCGGACAACCAACGTCCACTCCATGGGCCACGAGGGGATGATCTCGTCGATCTCCGCCATGAGGCGGATGGTCTCCCTGAGGGCCACGACGATCTTGCCGTAGTGGGTGGCGTCGTCGTGGGAGAGGATGCGCCCCTTCCGGTCCTTGAGCCACTTGGACAGAGCGTCGCCGCCAAAGACCTCTCGCCAGATGATGCCTAGAAGCCAGCTGGCGGCCAGGGTTCCGATCCAGACAACGCTGAGTAGTAGAACGGGTCACCGCCTCTGAACTCTCTGCTTGCCGAGTTGCCACTCTTCTTTCCCTGCCCCTCTCCAGAGTACTGCCCGCCCATCAAACTCGTCACCCTCTGTCCATGGTCAGAGCCCGCGATAAGCGTCGCGTCGATGCCGGAGATAGTGGATTGTGACCTCCCTTGCCTGCGTATCGACCTCATAGATGATCCGATAATCACCCACCCGGACCCGATACAGGGTTTCGGCGCCCGAGAGCTTGATCGCACCGCGAGGATAGAGATCCGAGGCCAGTTTGTCCATGGCGCTCAGCACGCGAGGTACTTGCGAATCTGGCAGCCCTCGGAGATCCTTCTCGACGGACCGCTTGAGCCTGACGCTATAGGAGCCCATCTTCCTCAAGCCGTTGCCTCAGCTCTTGAAGACCGATGGTGTCTTCGCCCCTCCGCTCCGCCACAACGGCCAAATCGTGAAGATCCTCGAGCAGCTGCTCATAGTGCTTCAGCGATAGGATGACCCCGGTCTTCTTTCCGTTGGAATCCACCAGATACTGCTGCGGCTCTGTCATCATGTTTGTCATCTCCTCTCAACCGCAACACCCAGACACCAGAGGCGCAGGTAAGCCATCCTCTTCCAGCGCCTCGATGTAGGCCTGAATCGCCTCCCGGATGTTGGCGATAGCTTCTTCCCTCGTTCTCCCCTGACTGATGCACCCCGGCAAGCTCGGGCACTGCACAACCCAGTATCCGTTCTCCCCGGGGTAGATGACCACCTCTCTCATGTCGCACCTCTGTCCGGCCACAACTCCGACTCGTTCTGATTATAGCACAGCCCAGCATAAGGTACGCAGCGAAACCACATCGGAGGCGCCTGGTGTGGCTCCAGGCTCACGCAGTGGGCCGGACCTCCGAGGTCTCCAGAGGCCAAGGCCTACTCAATGGGACAGGAGGGAATGAGCTCGCCGATCTCCGCCATGAGGCGGATGGTCGCCTTGAGGGCCACAGGCCAGACCTTCGAGGTCTCAAGAGGGCGTCCGCCCTACTCGATGGGCCACCAGGGGATTGGTCCGTCGACCTCCTCCATGAGACGGATGGTCTCTTTCAGGGCCACCACAGACCAGACCTCCGAGGTCTCTTCGTGCGAAGAAAAGGGCCATCCCTCGAAGGGACAGCCCTTTCAATAGCAGGTCTAGGTTCCAGTCAACGAGTTAGGCTCTCGTCCTCCAGCGAAGGGCCTGCCCTGAGCGAAGTCGAAGGGTCGCATAGCCGGCGAGCCCGGCTAGGCCGCTGCCCAGGAGCATTATCGTTCCTGGTTCGGGGACAAACTCTTCTTCCACCTCACAATCGCTTGGATCCTCGGCGAAGTAGAGCGCCCCTTGCACCTGCTCAGTTGCGCCTTCGAGCGCGACGGCCCATTCCCCGTAGTCTCCTGGTTGCCAATCCCCATAGAGGTCCAGATAGTCACCAAGCACCTGTATGCCGAGCATGTCTCGGCACTCTGGGCACATCAGGTAGATGTCGAACAAGAAGGTGCCGTCGGGGTTCATGGGTATCGCAAAAGGTCCAAACTCGCCAGCGGGGCCGGGCGAGGTGAGGGTGAGGAGCACCAACTCAGGTGGCAGCCAGCCGGAAACCGACACTGCCCAACCGTCGCACGTCCAAGCCTCCGTGCACTTGTCGCAGCACACAAAGCAGTACGGTGTGATGGTCGTCCTCGGTGCCGCCAGCGCCACTCCTCCTGCCAGCAGCAACGCCACGCTCACGCCAAGGAAGATGCCTCTCAGCCAGTGCTTCTTCATCGCCCTTTCCTCCTTTGTGCCTCACCGGAACCGCTGTGAGTGGCCTACTCTCTCGTCCTCCAGCGAAGGGCCTGCCCTGAGCGAAGTCGAAGGGTCGCATAGCCCGCGAGCCCGGCCAGGCCGCTGCCCAGGAGCATTATTGTCGCTGGTTCGGGCACAAACTCCACCTCGCAAGGATTCAAGCACAGCGTGCCGAAGGTAGTGGGGTCCCCATCACCGAGACCAGCCGGCCACACGAAATCAGCCTCATACAAGGTCCCGCCACCTTGACTTGTGCATCCGCTGCCTTCTTCGCACGCCATATTGGCTGCGTCAACACCAAAACGGAAGCACTCGCCGGCACTCACCTTGTCGAGCTCAGAGGCGGTCAGATCCACCCCCAATTCAAAGACATTGCCAGGGTTGGCGTCCCAAGTGACCCCTGCCAAGGGCCAAGCGCCGCACTTACCGGTTTGACCATAGGTGTCGAACACACCCCCCCAATCCGGAATATCCTCAAAATGGTCCACCGAGACGCCGAGCTTGCCTTCGCCAGGAACAGGGTCGCAGCCAGGTGAGGCCCATTGGTCGTCCAGCGGATCCCCCTCATCGGTGAAGTCAAGATAGATCCTGCCATACCACCACTCCGGATCGATCACGAAGCTGTCCATGGTCATGATCGCCGCTACGTACAAGCGAGTCGCGTCGTTCATCAGGAGCAGGGAGCCTGTCGCTTCAGCAGGCGAGACCTCCCCTTGCTCACGTCCACTCACCCCGCCTGAAGCAGCTTGCGGTGCAAGGACTAGCGCCATGTCTACGACCGCGGCCTCGTCCCACTCTCCTAGGGATATGACGCCATCAATGGCAGGCGTCCCACAGCCAGCTTCGACTACAGGTCCCTGTGACAGCGCAGCCGCTGGAAACAGCGCCAGCAGGCAGATCACACTCACTCCCAGTAGCAGCCACCTCGGTTTCATCTCCCTTACCTCCTTGCGGTCTACGCTACATCGCACGATCTTGTCCACATTATAGCACAATTATGAATCGGTGTCAACCCCTGGAGGGCATTTCTGACGTGCGTTGCCAATGGTTCACGGCCCCGCATGCCTCCTCCTCGGGCCTGCATCGACGCTCCGATAGTGCTTCGCTTGCAGATCGCGAGGGCTCGCGCACCGCATGCCGCCATGATACGGATCGCTTCCCCCGACAGAGTCCAGACCTCCGAGGTCTTGGGAGACCTCGGAGGTCTCAAGACGCGACGTCCTCACTCAATCGGCCAGGAGGGGATAACCTCGTCGATCTCCCGCATGAGGTGAATGGTCTCTTTGAGGGTCACCACGCTCGTGCGATAGTGGTTCTATTCGTGGAGTGGGCACCAGCTGGCGTTTGGTGGGACACTCCGCCCGATGCAAAGCCGCCAGGTTCTACCCCTTCCCTGGCAGCCGCACAGAACAGCCTCTAGGGAACTCGTCGGGATTGCGCGGCATCTGCTCGCTGCTGCCAGTTCACTTGATCTTACGGCTCGATGACCTCGAATACCGCCCGGATCGGCGGCTCTTTGACGAGGCCCTCCAGGGCCTGCTGAAGCTGGGGAAACATGGCCTGGAAGGCGGCCTCAGCGTCTTCCTTGGTCTCCCATACCATCAGAGCACCGCCCTGACCGGTCTCATCGTTGCCCAGAAAGGTCACCTGCTTGAACCCTTTCGTCGCCTTCAAGGCGGGATCGAACTTCTGGATCAGTTTCTCCCTCTGCTTGGGCTTCCCTGGGGCCAAGTTGAACGTAACCAGATTCGCATACATCGTTCGCACTCCTTTCATTCACGTGACCAATCCTCAGCCTGCGCAACCCCGACAGATCGCACGATCCCCTCGTCCTTGAGCCACAGATGGGTCAAATCAGACCAGCACTAATCTCATCATACCACAATAGGGGGGCTTTGTATACCATAAACTACAAGAGTCACCCCTGGAGTGGCGTCAATCCGGTTGTTCACTACTCAATCGGCCACGAGGGAATGATCTCGTCGATCTCCGCCATAAGGCGGATGGTCTCCTTGAGGGCCACCACGATCTTGCCGTAGTGGGTCACGTCGTCGTAGGAAAGGGTGCGGCCCTTGCGGTCCTTGAGCCACTTGTGCAGCACCTGGTAGCCGCCGATGTGGAACTCCCAGACCTCCGGCTCCACGCCCTCGAAGTGCTGGGTCTTGTTGATGAAGACGCGCCCAGGCTCAGCGTAGCGCACCTTCTCCACCTCGTTGGAGCCTGTGATGGGGAAGGTGGTGATCAGGTGATCCAGCGTGGGCGACTCCATGAGGTGCAGAGCCACCAACTCTACTCCCTTCGCAACCAGGCCTCGAAACAGCCCCAGGTCCGAGGTCAGGGGCAGGCGAGGGAAGTCGATCTTGAGGAACTCCGCGTACCGCTCCCGGTAGGTGGGGGAGTGGAAGACGGCGTACATGTAGTGAAAGATGTCCTCGGGGCCGAAGGTGCTCTCCAGGTCCCCGTTGCCGTCGGGCACGAAGTCGAGCACAAGCCTATTGGCCAAGCTGGCAACGAACTCGGCCCTCATGTTGGGTTCGTGACTGGATCTGTCGGGAGTGAACAGAATTGCGGTCGACTGGCTCACAATGGGGTAGACATAGAGTGGGAAGACGTAGGCTCGCTCCCGCGTCCTAAGGGATAACGGATCGCGGTCAACCAGGCCGTCCGCGACGAAGACATGGCGGAATCCGAGGGATGAGAGTTGTCTGGTGACACACAAGGCCCTATTGCTCCGCAGCATGTGCTGCATCACCTCAGTGCGAGGCCGATCAATGAGGGCGTGGTGGTAGAATAGAAAGCGCACGTCGAACGGTCTGTAGAGGAAACGCTCGAAGCGAGAAGCCCAACTGTCATCGGCGAGAATGGACCTCCTAGCCTCTGAAAGGCGCCATGTCCCTGTGTCATGGATGGGTAACCGCTGGCGCAGCTGCTCATCTGACAATGCCTCATCCCGTATCATCTCTACGCGCCTGCGCAGCACCTCCTGTTCGAAGGCAACAACCACATCATCGCGGTGCGTTGTGATGCCGCTTGAGTTCTTCAGGAATACGTCTTGCACATCCCACCCTTCTAGGTACTCGCTGGATAGGTCGAGGGACCTTGGCACAAAGAAGAAGTATGGTCGCGTCGGCTCCAACATCTCAGCGCCCACGGTGGCGATATCGTTGGCAAGCAGGTATCCGTACTTGTGCTCACGCAGTCCCCATAGGTCAGCGTAGGCAGCACCACGAGGGGCGTCCCTGCCCACAGTGTCAAGCAGCACTGCAATAGCCACCCCCTGTCGGATGTCGAACACGTTCTCATCCGGACCACCGTCGGGGGCGCTCTCCCCTATCATGGAGTTGCCATGCAGGTTCAGGACGAAGATTTCGTCGAAGCTCTTCAGCAACTCCTCCCTCATGCCCCGGTGGATCAGGCCGGACAGATAGGAGTGGTTGGTGATCATGCCCACGATTCCATACCCGGTGCGCTCGATACGGTCGTGAGCGAAGCGAATGAACTTGATGTAGTCATCGGAGAGCGGCTGGATGTTCCGCTCGTCGCGCACGGCCTCCTTGTACCGCTGCATCAACCGCTCGATGTGCTCTCCCTTGTTGGCCGAACTCACCGAGTAGGGGGGATTGCCCAGCACCACCATGATGGGCTTTTCCTTCTTGATCTCCGCCGCGGCGTCGGCCTCCTCGCTGATGAAGCGCGCGAAGCCCAAGGTCTCCGCCTTGGTGATGGCCTCCTCCAGGGAGTTGGTCAGGTAGATGCCCAACCGCTCTTCGCCTTCAAAGTCGTACCCCATCTCCTGGAGTTGCAGGGCCAGCTTCATGTGGGCCATGGCGTAGGGAGCCATGAGCAACTCGAAGCCGAAGATGCGGGGCAGCAGCTTCTCCTTGACGTAACTGTTCCACGCGCCCGCGCCCCGCTCCCTGACCACCGTGTCGTGGATCTCCTGGATCACGAAGTAGAGGAAGGTGCCGGTGCCACAGGCGGGGTCCAGGATCATCACGTTCTCGTCGGCCAGCCCCATGGGCCGGTCGAAGCGGGTCTTTAGCAGGTGGTCGATGGAGCGTACGATGTAGGAGACCACCGGCTCGGGGGTGTAGTACACGCCCCGGCGCTGGCGCATCCGGGGGTTGTAGTGGGCCAGAAAGGTCTCGTAGAAGTGGACGATGGGGTCTTCCTGCTTGGTGGCCTTGCCGAAGTCCTTCAGCACCTCCGACATGTCGGCCCTGGCCAGCAGGTGCGCCAGGTCGTCCACGGCCCAGGCGATCTCCTTGGCCAGCTCCACCCCCGCGATCTCGTTGAACAGCTTACGCAGGAAGGGGTTGGTGGGTGGCAGGTTCCACCCTGCCTGCTCGCGAGTAAACTGCCCTCCCCCGGGGGCACGCACCCGCGCCGCAAAAAGCCCGTAGGTCATGGTCTGCGCGTACATGTCGGCGAACTGCTCGGCAGTGAGGTCGGGGATCAGAGTCTCGCGGAAAGCAGCGAGTTGGCTGTGGAAGCGGCCCTCCTTGTCCTCCCGCTTGTACGCCTCCTCGATCAGGTCGCGGACCATGCGGGCCAGGCCGGCCATACGCTGGGCCAGCTCCTTGGGGGTGCCCAGCATAGGCGCTTCCTGGGCGAAGAACCGCCCCAGAAGGTCGGAGACATCCTGGCTGCCCACCCCGGTGCCCCTCACCTTGCCGTCTCTGGTCACCGTGCCCAGCCGCGCCCGACCCCTCTCCTCGCCCTCCACGTACCAGCGGAACTCCAGGTAGTCGGTGAGGATCAGGTTGTTCAGGGCCTCTCGGTACCGCTTCAGTTGGTCGGTGCGCGCGGCGGCGTCCAGGTTCTCATCGATGTCCTTGGCCTCCACGTAGCCGACAGGCGTGGGGCCGCGCAGGACGATGTAGTCCGGTGCGCCACAGGCCACGCGCTCCGAGTCGTTGATGGCCTGGACACCGTCGCCGGTGGTCTCCAGCAAGTCCTCAAGAGCGCCTCGGTAGGCGTGTTCCTTGGCCATGCCGGTGGATAGCTTCTTGCGGACTTCGTCGAGGTAGGTTGTGAAGGGGTCTGGATTGGTCATGGGTCACCCCCGCTGACCGGGATAGGAAACGAAGAGATCTGCGTCTCGATGATAGCAGATTTGGCCGGGAATGCCAAGGGGATTGCTGCCACGGCAGGAGACCAGCCAGTGAATTCCCCTCCCTTGAGGGCAGGGTGAAAGGCTATCACCCCCACCTTCATCCTCCCCCGTCAAGGGGGAGGACTGTGCAGCTGACCCGCCAGCCACCCAAAGCACACCAAGAGAGCATCCCGAGTAGCGCAGAACGAAGTGAAGCGCGTATCGAGGGATGCGGGTCTGGCCACAACAGACCCCACAGCCAACAAGACAGCAGCGCCTCTACCGCACAGCTTGTTCAGCGGAACAGGTCCGGACACAGAAGAGCGCCGGAAGTTATTCCAGCGCTCACAAGACTGACTCCGACCAGGCCTGTGACACCCCTGCGCTGGGTGTCGTGGGCCCAGACCTATGTCGCCGCGTCGGCAGGGGCGACCTCACTCACACCACCTGGAACGATTGCCCCAAAGGCTGGAACTCCTCTGTCTCCTGCCGTTCCAGCTTCGCTCTGATCTCCTCGAACATGCGCACGGTGTCCTCTGGATAGAGCCGCTCACCGCAATGCAGGCAGACCTCAGCCCGCACTCTCAACACG
>Ga0307378_10006016_pt1 | contig 16737 bp, 15 predicted proteins | sample UN1MG_FD_202238 | JGI IMG/M metagenome (GOLD analysis project Ga0307378, IMG submission 202238) | Soil microbial communities from Risofladan, Vaasa, Finland - UN-1 | ecosystem: Environmental > Terrestrial > Soil > Coastal area > Acid sulfate soil | place: Finland: Risofladan, Vaasa | collected... | reverse complement strand
CTAGCGTACCTGGGGAGCCGAATCCGGCGACAGTGTCGGGCAGTCCGGTCCAGGTTGAGCCGAAGTCGTTTATCGGGGCCGATGGCGCGTTCGAGGAGGGCTGGATAGACGAATACGTGCCGGAAGACCTGCGGCATCTGGGCGACTACCGGCCCATTCTCAACGTGGCGCAGTTGGCGAAAGAGTTCGGACACGCCAAGACGCTTATTGGGCGACAAGGCAAAGGCATCATGCCGTTGGCGAGAGATGCCGGTCCTACCGAGAAGGCCGCGTATTACGAGGCGCTTGGCCGACCCAAGACGCCGGACGATTACAAGATTGTCGTGCCGAAAGGCATGGAGGAAGTGTTTCAGCCGGACGCGCTCAAGGAGTCCCTTGCGGCGATGCACGGTCTGGGGCTTACGCAGGAGCAGGCGCAGGGAATCGTGGCGCTGGACGCCGCGAGGGTTCAGGCAGCCATGACCCAGCGCGACGCCGCAGACAAAGCGGCGTATGAGGAAGGCGTCAAGACGCTGAAGGCGGAATGGGGCGATGCGTATCCCCAGAAGATGCACCAAGCCAACTCCGTTATCGAGCAAGCCGTTCCTGCCGACAAGAAAGAAGCGTTGCTCGAACGGTGGGGCAACGACCTCGACCTGACACGCGCCTTGGCGAAGATGGGCGAGTTGCTGTTGGAGGACATGATGGCCGATGCGGGTGGCGCGGGACACCGGGCCATGACGCCAGAGGATATGGAAAACAAGGCGAAGGAACTCATTCAGACGCCCGGATACATGGAGGGGCGGTTGCCGGAAGCGACGATGGCGCGGCTACGCAAGGAGATTCACACCTTACATGAGCAGGCGCGAGTAGCGCGCGGGGCTTGACAAGGCGCACGCGACGAAAGCAGGATACGAAGGTTAGGAGTTGGGAAATGTGCAAAGTCGGTTATAAGCACACGCCCGAGGCGAGAGCCAAGATGTCTGCTGCCAAGAAAGGCAAGCAACGTGCATCATTCTCGGCGGAATGGCTCGCCGAGATGTCTGTCGGCATGAAGAAGTGCTGGGAGTCGCCGGAATATCGTGCCAAAGCATCGGCGGCACAGAAAGGCAAAAAGCATTCTCTGGGGACGCTCGCCAAGATGTCTGCGGCACGGAGGGGGAAAAAACATTCACCAGAGACGCTCGCCAAGATGTCCGTTTCTGCAAAGGCAAGATATTCCGACCCCACAAAGCATCCCCGCTGGCGTGGCGGAGTTTCCCTCGAACCTTATGCCTGGACCTTCAATGCGGAACTCAAAGAGGAAGTCCGGCGGAGAGACGGATACCGATGTCAGTTGTGCGGGGTTTCACAGGCGGAGTGCAGGACGAAGTTGCCCGTTCACCATGTGGACTACGACAAGCGCAACAGCGACCCGGTGAACCTAACCGCCCTCTGTGGACCCTGCAACTCAAAGGTGAACGCGAACCGGAAGCATTGGACAGAACTTTTCCAGGCGATAGCGATAGCACGCGACATCGCCGCATTGCGGGAGCGAAAATCCGGGTAGCCTTCGGGTCCGGTTGACATTCTGGAAAGACAGAACACTGAGCGAGTGCGAAACGCAGTGCCGGTCTCCGATTCGGAGGCAGCCGACGCGCAATGGTGCGTAGGGTTGTCAAAACGAAAAGGAGACCAAGTGATGGCGTACACAGGTGACCAACTTTACGGGAAGGAGTTCGAGCCGTACATTGACCTCCTGGCCCAGCAGAAGACCTCGCTGCTTCGCAGTCGCGTGTCTTTCAAGCGCGTCTCAAGCGCCGAGGAAGCGTATTTCCACCAGATTCAAGCCCTCGACGCACCGACCGCGAACGCCGACCGCCACGGGGATACCCCGTCGCGTGAGGCTGTCCTGCTTCGTCGGCGAGTGGTTCCGTTGCCCTTCGAGGACGGCTACCTGCTTGACAAGCCGGACACGGACCGGATGGTCGTGGACCCGCAGAACGTCATCGTCCAGTCAATCGGCAGTTCGTTCGGCCGGTGGATTGACGACCTTCTCATCACCGCTGCGTTCGCCGACGCCGCAACCGGCAAAGCGGGCGGAACGGCTGTAGCCTTCAAGGACGAGTCCATCAGCATTGACGGGACGACCGGCGGCATCAAGACCACACTTGGCACGCTGGCCGTCGTTAACGTGCCGGTCACGATGGAATTGGCGAAGATTCTGACTATGGCGGAGATTTACGACAACGCCAATGTGCCGGAAACCGACCGCAAGTATTGGGTGATTCAGCCCAAAGACAAGAAGGCCATGCTGGACATCACGGAGATTACCAGCAGCGACTTCACGACCAAGCGTTTGGATACGGGCGCTATCGGCCACTTCGCCGGTTTCGACTTCATCGTGTCCAACCGGCTTCCGCTGGATGCAGCCACGTCCACGGCGAAGCGTACCCTTTCTTGGAGCGAAGGCGGCCTGGGCCTGGCGTTCATTCAGGACTTGAGCGTCAGCGTGGACCGTCGGCCCGACAAGAAAAACGCAACGGGCATCTACGCCACGATTGACGCTGGTGCGGTTCGTGTGGAAGGTTCCAAGGTCCACGAGTGCCTGACCGTTCTGTAAAGCCAAGCAATGGCGGGATAATCCCGCAAGAAAGGAGTAAGTCATGACACTGTATTCCAACGTTCCGATTCAGGGCGGTGGGGCAGAGCCGAAGGACTACGCCGGGACTGGCCTCGGCCTTCACGCCTGCGAGACAACTCAACGGCACGCCGTTGGCCGTCGCTTGATTACGGATGATGGCAGGGTGTACCGCTACTGTCTGGCGACGACCGGCGGCGTGGACGGCTACCACGGCTGCATGTCGCTGGCCGACGACGTGATTGGGGAAGTCATCACCGTCACGTCCCCGTCGGCAGCCGCCTCCATCGGTGGTCTGTCCACCTACATCACCGAGACGGGGTTCGTCAAAGACCAACTGGTGGGTGCGTACATCTTCATCTACGACGCCAGCGGCGGCGGCCAGTTCCGGCGCGTCGCTCACAACGATGCGTCTCTCACGAGTAAGACGAAAATCTACGTTGACGAGCCGTGGGACCAGGCCATCGCAGGGACGGAGTATGCCGAGATGTTCGAGAATCCCTGGAGCCTCTGCACCAAGACGGCTACAGGCAAGGCGTGCATCATCGCCGTTCCTGCTTGCACGGCGGCTGCTAGTTACTACTTCTGGGGCCAGACGTGGGGGCCTTGCGTCGTGTCTCCGGGCGAGACGATTGTGCCTTCCGGCGACATCAGGCAGGTGGTGTTCGGGAGCAACGGGGCAATCTTCCTTGAGACGACCCACTCGGATTACCAGACTGCCGGTTTCATCCTGAACTACAACAGTGACAATGGCCCGCTGCTCATGCTGCAAATCAGCATCTAACCCCGGTGGCGGGGGAGGCGGCAATCGGGCCGCTTCCCCCACGTCCGGGCCGGAGAAGCGAATGGACCTTGTACCGCCAGACGTGAGCGAGCGCGACCTTCGAGAGGAGGTCAATCATCGCACGCACAGGGCGGGGCACACCGACCGCGACGGGCAACCGGTGGACCGCAAAGAAATCGTCTCGCGGAACTCCCCGGCGTATCGCCGGAACTACCGCCGCGCGTTCGGACACGATTAGGGAGGCGCAGCCGTGGCATTGTCAGAGACGGAACTGGTCTGCAACATGGCACTTGGTAGAATCGGCGCAACCCCGATGGTGGCCGGGGACTTGGTCGCCGACGTGACCGACGAGGCCAAACAATGCAACCTGCATTACGAACAGGCAAGGGATGCGCTCCTGCGCTCCCACGCTTGGCGGTTCGCTTCGCAGGCTGCCGAACTCGTCCAAGACGAGGAAGCAGACTCCGGCACGTCCACCGACGATACCAACACCACGCTGAAGTTCTACGACACCGGCCAAGCCTGGACCATCAATGAACACGCGGCTTCCTACCTTTGGATTACCGGCGGGACCGGGGCCAATCAGATTCGCACCATCGCATCCAACACGGCCACCTACCTGGTTCCCAGCGTCGCGTTCACTACCGTGCCCGACGACACCAGCACCTACGAGGTTTGGGCAACCTATCCGCCCTACCCGTGGGATTACCAGTACGACTTGCCGAGCGACTTCCTGCGCTTCGCCAAGACCTACCCGCTGCACGAACTGTTCGAGATTGATGGGACCATGCTGAAAACCGACCAGACCGCCGTGACCATCAACTACATCAAGCAAGTGACGGACCCTAGCGACTTCGACCCGCTGTTCGTGGACGCACTGGTGCTGTCGCTGGCAATAAAACTCTGCCTTCCACTGCTCCACGACAAAGCGATGCTGGACCGATTGGAAGCGGAGTTGCCGGGCGTCATCGCGCGTGCCCGCTTGGTGAACTTGAAGGAATCCAAAACACGACCGACGGAACCGACCTGGAATGAGTCCCGCATATGACACTCGGCGCGAACGTAAAACTTGTGCCTGAAAATGTAATCTACGGCGAGACGCTTGAAGACTACACCATCACCGCCGATTACAACCTGCCGCCCGCCAAGCGCACGGCGCAGGTTCCGGCCCTCGGCGACGCCTACCCTGGCGACCGTTATCTGGCGGCGCAGACCGCGCCCTGGGGATACATCGTCATTGAGACAGGTAGTGCCACGTCGCACAGGACGCCGGACCAGGGGGCCTACACCACTCGCGTCCAGTATGCCAAGCCGAAGGTTCCTTTCACCAGCGGCGTCACAGGGCTGTACGAGGTTGCCCGTCGCCCCGAAACTGGCAGGCGCGGGCGTCGCATGGGCATCCGGGTTTTTCTGGCGGCAGAGGCAGACGCCGAGGCCATCGCGGACGCCTCGTTGCCGGAACTTGTCCCGATGGCTGCATCTGGAAACTGGCAGTACGCCCTGCTCCGCGAGAAACAGATTGAACATCGCTGGCGCGTCGGAATAGCCAAAATCACGGCAGTCTATGACTCTTACGCGCCCATCGGGGATGTTATCTACGTCAACAAGGGCATCCTCGAAGCCGACGCCACCGCCGTGATGATGTGGAATCGGGAAGTGGTTCCCGGCACGACGCGCCGGATTGACGAAATCTATTTCGACGCTGCGGACAGCAACGTTCCTAAACAGTGGGTGCGCGTGGCGGGGAACAACGGGTGGCCGCTTGTCAAGGCCAACCTGCGCATCCGGGCTGTCTTGACTTCATCCAACCTGGCCGCAATCAAGGGGCTGGTCGGAACGGTCAACAGCGACGCGTGTCCGAACATCTTGAATGCGGGGGCGGGGACGCTCTGGTTCGACAAGTTCAGTATGCGGCAGCGGCAGCGCGGACAGTCCACGCTATACGATTGCATCATCGGGCTGGCCGCTGACCCGCTGGGCTGGGACTCGCGGACGCTCGCCCAACTGCAAAAGTATGAAGTGCGCCAGGCTCCGGTTTTGACAGTCGCCGGAGTAGATACGGGACAGAAAATATCTAGGGGCTCGTGGGTTCCCAACTCGGGCGCGGACCCAACAAAGATGCCGATACCGGGGAACACGGCGAACTTTTCAATCTTGAACGGATACCTCACCTAATGACCATTGACACACAAGGAGTGCAGGACTTTGAGGGCGGCTTTTCGGCCCTTCTGGATTTGCTGGACAACCTGCGCACACTCCCGGCCCCGACCCAAAGCGAAGGCATCCGGGGCCTTTTCAAGTGGCATGACGAGGTGCGGAAAATCCTGTCCATGTCGCCGGAGTTGCCGGACAGCGTTGCGCTGACTCAGTTCGCCGAGGACACCGACCGGGCGCTTTCGGAGATAGACGGGAAGGCGAGCGCGGCGCAGGGGGGCGGAACCGAGAAGGCGAATCCGCGCGACGATGGGTTGCTGATAACGCCGCAATGGTTCTGGGCCGAAATCGTCACGGACGCGACCGGCGGGGCATACACCTTCAAGGAAAAGAATCTGACGGATGGGACGACCTGGGCGGACTTGACGGGTGGCCGGACCGGGACGTGCTACGAGGCGAACGACGTTGCGGGCATTGCGGTCGGCGCGATTATCAAGATTCGCGTGGAGTACGACACCGGCGGGACGCTGCGGTATGTGTTCAATGCCTCGTCTGCCATTCCAGCGGGAACCGCCGACTGGGACATTCTCGTTTGGGACCAAACGACAGACAAGGCATGGGAAGTGTTGGCCAAAGCCGATGCCAATTACAAGGTGTTGCAGCGCAAAGCAGATGACAGCATCGGGTGGGATTGGGTGCGAGCACACTAATGGCGTGGACCATCACAAACTGGGCGAACGCGGACTGGAGCGCGGCGGCAACTCTGAATGAGTTTGTCGGCGCGGTCAACGAGAGGAAGTTGGCGATGGGACAGGGGGGGCCAGTCCCTACAGTCAATGCTGGCGACGATGTGCAGACCCGGTCCTTTCTCCTTCAGTTTCAGCAGTGGGCGGAAGACAGTCTGGGTTCATTTGTGGCGGCGTGGGCCGGTGGGGAGGCGCTGGGTGCTGGTTGGTATGATGGGGCAGCAACCATCCCCCACTACGCTTCGCTGGCTGCCGTGTTCGCTGCGGCGGGGTTGGGCTATTCCGACTGGCGGCGATACACTACGCACCCGGACGAGGCTGGCTCGGTAGCCTACGGGCAGATGCAGGCGGGCGACATCATCGGCCCATGGATTTTTGAGGATTTGCAGAAGATTCTGAACGTGTTGGTCTGGACAAAACGCGATATAGGTTGGACAGAAAAGGTTTGGTATAGCTCCGAAGAGTTCGCCTTCTCTTGGGCTAGTGCGAAAGCGGCGGCAGAAGCCGCTTGGTCCATTATGGAGGTTTCAGTGTCTCCTGCTGCTGCCTCACGAGGCACTTATTACAGTGCTTCCAGCTACGGTGCGCTGCTTAGTCATAGCGAGGCTTCCGGACAAGTGGCTAATGTGTGGAATGGTGTTACACGACACGCAGATTGGTACATAAAGGCTGAGGCTGCTGGGGGGGATTCGTGGGATGATTATGGCGATGATGTTTTGGAGGGTTTGTTTTCCTTGTGGTCTCAAGATGAGCCAGCAACGGATGGTTCGACAATTATCAGTGGAACGAAACTGGGGACCGCAAGCGTGATGCCAAACACCCCTTGGTGTGCTGAACCCGCACCTGCTGCTACCTGGACTTGGAGGGGATGGCGGATTCTGGCCACAGGTGTGGTGCTTCGCTGGAACGTTTTCGGGGGGTTCACCTACCAATGAACCGCCTACTCAAACACGAGCCGCGTTCCGGTGTTGGAGTTGAGGACATAGGAACTGTACGATGCAATCCGGTCTCCGCCAAGCCGGACAAGAACGAGTTGCGAAGCAACGGCCTCTTCGTCGCCGAACGAGTCCCAATCAAGCGTTCCTTCCGGCGTGAATTGGACGAAGCACTGGCGCTTGTCCTCCTTGAAGTTCGGTCTATCGGACCCGCCCACAGACAACACGGAATCCGTCAGAGCCGAGCAGATAGCCTCGTTTTTGTCCCTCGCGTCCGCCGGGACTGCCGGAAAATCCACGTTGAGGGCGTACACTCCGATGGGGAGTTCGACGGGCGAACCCCGCACGGAAATCCATGCTTGCTGCCCGGTCTGCGGGTTCCGCGCAAACTCCTGCATGGTCAACACGGAAGAACCCTCTTGCGTCCATACGGAACTGATAACGAGGCGGGTTTTGCGGAGAGTTTCGACCGCATGGGACCGCGCGCCGACTATCGCCGATTGCAGTACCGCCGCGCCGCGCTCCGGCCCTTGCTGTTGGCTCAAACCCATGAACGCGGAAACCGAGACGGTTCCGATAATCAGGATGATGCCGAGAACCGCAAGCATTTCCGTCAATGTAAAACCGGGGGCCGACGAACGGTTGCGGGCATGGACGGGAGGCGTCTTTCCTTTTCGCCCCCACATGGCGCGCACAATCCAGACAACGAGAAGAACCGAAAGGCCCCCGCACAGGAACCCGCACGCGCGAATGGCGGGCGAGATGGGGTTGCCGGGCGGCCACGCCTGGGTAATGGTGGCGGTTCCCGTCAAGAGAAAGGCAACGACGAGCAGGACAAACAGAGGGGTACGCATGGCATGACTCCTTAACCTGACAGGGGGAGTATAGCACAGGGACGGGCGGAAGTCAAGGGAAAACTTTAGGAGAAGGAGAATCGCATGGGTTCTTTCTACGGTAGTCTCACACCGGGCACGGTCCAGGATGCCGACCTTGCCGCTAGCGCGAACCTTGACCCGACAAAGATGCGGCATCAGTACTGCCCTGTCTTTGCGCAGGCAAACTCGGCGGCGGCGAGTGATACGGGTCGCGTCATCCATGTCGTCAAGGGGACTACGGGAACCGTTGTGGCTTTCCGGGCGGGGTCCATCGTTGCCGCCACGGGAAATGCCACGGTCACGATTGACCTCAAAAAGAACGGAACAACGATGTTGTCGGCGGTCATTACCCTGGACAGCGGCAACACCGCATACATCCTCGAAGAAGGAACGCTGTCGGTCACGGCTGTTGCGGCGGGCGACGTGCTAACTCTGGTGATTGTTGCCACGGTAGGGACCGGCGCTTTGCCAACGGGCCTCTTTGCCGAAGCCGTTGTTCGTGAGGATGCCTAGCATGGCGGAAAGCGAAAAAGGGAAGCCGGAGGACCTTCTTGCGCGGGCGCGCAAAATGGCCCAAGAGGAGTTGGAGTCCCTGCGCGGCAAGCCGGTGAAGCCCGCGAAGCCGAAACTCTTGACAGGATTCGGGAGAAGCCATGCCCACCTTTAGAAACCCGTCGCCCTTGAGGCTCGGCGTTCCGAAGCGGCCGCGCCCGCCCATTGACCGCGCGCAGATGGAAACGCTGGAAGAACACGAGGCCGCCCAGAACGCCATCGAGTTCGCCACGTTGAAGCGGCAGGCCGACGAGACGATGTTCGCCGCTCTGCGCGAAGCCGAGAACGCGCCCGACGAGGAAGGCGCGTCGAAGATTCTCGAAGCGGCCAAGGCGGGCGTGTTCGGGTTGAAGTCGAAGAACGTCCGGGTCCAGAACGCTTTTTCGGCGCACGTCGAGGGGTCGCTGGCGGGTTGGGGCGAGCGGTTCGCGCGGCAGGCGCAAGCATCCAAAGAGAAGCGAATCTATGACAAGGGGATGCAGGAATACGACGCGGCGTTGGACGCGGACGACCCCCTTGGTGCGATGAAGGCTACCCAATATTTGCGGGTAATCGCGCCAGAGGACAGTGCGATATTTGACGAGATGGACGCCAACGTGGAAAGCGAATCCGCGCTTCGGCAAGTGCGGGGGGCTTTGGCGGACGGCAATTATGCCAGTGCCCGCGAACTCGCCGAGAAGGCGCGCGGGGTGCTGCGTTCGGTCAAGCAGAGGGAAGAACTCGCCAAACTCGAAGGCGTAATCGGGCGCGCCACGAAGGAACAGACGGCGCAAGCCCAGACAGAGTTGCTTGTGAGAGCCGACAAGGCTGCGTCCTTGCCGCCCCCGGAACGATACGCGGAAATCGAACGCATCAAGGCGACCTACGCACAAACCGGGGCGTCACCGGAGGAAATCCGCGCAACCTTCAATTGGTTGGATGCCATCGCCAAAGGCGAAGCGTTTGCGGTGGACCCACAGGCCGAAATCGAGGCCAACGACATCATTCAGGGGCTAGACGCGGACTCGACGCCGCAGGAAAACACCGAGGCCCGCGACAAGATTCTCGCCCTTGAGCCGAGGCTTGGACCGAGAACCTACGACTTCATCAAGGAACTCGGCACGCGACTGGAAACCGCAAAGACCTATGCGGTGAATGCTGCCGTGGACGACCTGGTGGCCCGTGGGGTTATTGACAAATCCTACGCGGACGTGCTTCGGCGTGAAGTGGAGAAATACATCAACGCGCAGACAGGGCCATTCGACCCAGGGAAGGTTTATGCGTTCGCGGCGGGCTTGGCCGCGACTCTCCCCGAAGAAGCGAGGCCGGAAGCGAAGCATCCGCCGGTCGAGTTGTCAAACATCTTGGGGCAGTTGAAGGCGCATCAGACACAGTGGTCGGCCTTCGGTCCTATGGAAGATATTACGGAGCGGGTAGATGCCATAAGGCTGATTGAGCAAAAAATCTGGTACGACACGCGCCTGACCGACGAGAACCGGGCACGGTTGCAGGCGATGCTCAATGAGGAATACCCCGGACCCGAACCTCTATTGCCACCGGATAGCACGCCAGCGAAACGGACTGCGGCAGAGGCGATTGCGAAGGGCGGGGCGTCGGCTGGTGCTTATGTAGGCCTGAAGGTTTTGGGAGCGCCGCTGCCGGTCGTTAAGGACGATGCGGAACGCGATGCCTTATCTTCCGGGACGATATATGTCGGTCCTGATGGTCAGAAACGAAGGAAGCGCTGATGGCGCGTTGGGAACAAGACATACTCGTAGAAGAAACCCCGGCGTGGCGGGGCGACCCGCTGGTACAAGAACCTGTTCCGGCTCCGCCGCGCCTTTCTCCCGAAGAAGCCGGGAAGCGGGCCAAAGAGGTATTCGACACTGCCGTCGAGATGGGTATCCCGCTGAAAGAGGCCGACGCTGTTGTAGAAACGACAAGGCGCGGGATGGAGATAGAGGTTTCGCCAAGGGCTGCGGAATTTGAGGCAAAGGCAAAAATCTTGGCGAAGAAGCATGACTTGGACAAACCGGAGACGCCGTGGTCCGGTTTGACAAGCATCAAGCCGCCGCCGGAGTTTGAGCGCATTTATCGGGCCTATTCCAAACTCAAGCCGAAGGTGGTTTCCTTTGGCGAAGTTGTTACGGAACCCGAAAGGCCCTGGATGGCCGCGTTGATGGCGGCCCTGCCTGCCAGTGAACCCGTTGATAGGGTTGCTCTTGTCAAGGAACTGCTGGCGTGGGAATCTCCGGGCCTATTTATCGGACCCGATGCCAAGCCGGGAGACGAGCCCACAGTGCACATGGGTTACATACAGCCTCCCGATGCGCGCGTTCCCAGACCATTAGATTACGATGAATTGAAGGCCCTAACCGACACGATACAGGCGCATCCCGATTCATTTTCTGCAACCGAAATGGCTACCGCCTATCGCATGTCTCAGACAGTCGCGGGTGGCAAGGCCAAAGATTTCCAGGAGAACTACGAGTCCTTGTTTGCCTCGGCCTTCACGGCGAGGATGCAGAAAGAACTTGCCAACCGGGTTCCTTGGTATGACCGCGTACTCAGCGCAGCCGCATCTTTTCAACAAGGTGCTGTTTACACAGTATCCTCTCTGCCCAAGGCTGTCGCCATTCTTGCTAGGGGGCTAGATAACCTAACCGGGCAGTATTTTTATGGCGCAGATGCTTCTACAAAAGATCTCGCCCTCTGGAAGATGGGGCAGGCATTGACGGATTTTGCGGCGAAAGCGTGGCCGACGCGCAAGGACCTGCAAGGCAGATTTCTGGAAGATGCATTGCCGCGCGGTGCTGGAAGTATGTTAGGCTTTATTATCACAGGCAGTCTTGCGCGATGGGCTGCCCAAAAAGGTCTTGCTGTGGTTGGCCCACGAACCATGCAGTATCTTGCCCCGGCCCTTGCTGGCATGGCAGCGGAAGGAACTGAAGGTTTTGAGGACGCGCTGGCGTCCGGTGCATCCGAAGATGTGGCGTTTCAGGTCTTCTTGCTGCGCCTTCCCGGCGGTGCGCTTGAGGCATTGCCTGTCGGTCGGATGTTGGGACGGTTGAACGCCGGGCTGGGCGGCAAATTGGTGTCCACGCTGTTGAAGGAAGGCGCGACAGAAGCGTTCGAGAACGCAGTGCAAGAGGGACTTCAACAGGGATGGGGCAATGCCGTAGCGCGCATGACTTATGACCCGGATCGAGGTCTTGGCGAAGGCGTGTTGGAAGCAGTTGCAATTGGGGGCATTACTGGATTTCTTGCAAGCGCCGTCATTACTGCATCAACCGGTGCCATACCCGACGGCGCGAAAAACCTGTCTGTAGAACAACAGATGAAGTTGCGGGCGATACGAGACGCGGTTGCGGTTCGAGAAGCGGCCCCTGCCGTTCCCCCGACCCCGCCCGCTGCTGCCGTTCCCGAAAAGGGCGCAATCGTGCCCGAAGTGGGTATTGCCCCGCCTGCCGCAAAGCCCGCTCCGGCGGTAGGGGCAGAGGCGGAAGTCGCGCTACAGGCCCCCACGTTGCCCCAGGCCGAAAAGGAGGGTCCAGGGGCACAGGTGGCGGCAGAAGTCGCGCCTGAAGCGAAGCCAGAGGCCTTGGCGGAGGCTCCACCGAAGCATACGGTCCTGGGCGACTTCCACGCCGAAGAGTCTGGGGCGTTCCGGGCCAAGGGCGCAGAGGAGGTCGTCGAGGCCACAGAGAGCGCCCTGCGGCAAACCTTCGGGCAGGCCAAAGGGTTGTGGCGGGGCATTGTGGACCTGCCGGGCAACATCCTCAGGGCGGTTCCTGCCGAGAACCCCATCGGGAAACTCCGCGATTGGGTCGGTCCGCGCGTGAGCGTTGCGTTTGGACGACCGGCAGAATGGGTCGAGTCCTATTTCCAAGCCAAGGGTTCGACCGAACTGGCGAAGTTGCGCGTGGCGAAAATCGCCGCCGATATGACGGGCGCATTCAAGAAGGCGGGCCTGGACCCGAACGACGCCCAAACCATGTTGCGCATCGAAGCGGCGGTTCGTGGTGAAGTGCCAATGGAATCCTTGCCCCCCGTCGGCCAAGAGTGGGCCAAGACCATCCGGTCGGCACAGGACACGGAAAGTCTCTACGCCGCCGAAATCTTTGACCAGGTAGGGTTGCCGGAAAAAGCCGAACTGTACCGGAAGAATGTTGGCAAGTATCTGAAGCACGTTCCGATTACAGATGTCTCACTAACGGCAAAGACCAGGGCGTTTATCGGTCGGCTCGTCGGACCGCGCCTTTCGTCGGCCTGGGGCAAGCGGGCGAAAACCCGGTGGGATGTCTATGTCGGCCAGGAGATAGTCGCCAGTTTCGACCCCGCGACCGACCCGCAGGCCGAAGTCAAGGCGCGCGCGGCTTATCAGGAAGCCGTCGAGAGTACCAAGGTCGAACTTGCCACGAAGCGGTGGCAGGCGAAGAAGTGGACCTTGACGCGCAAAGGCAAGGTTCCTGTCACGAAAACCGTGCGCGTGGACGGGAAACCCGTTCGGAAGTTTACCGGAGAGTTCCTGGACTGGATGAAAACGGTCGAGGGCGCAGGGCCGGAAGCGGCGGACCTCTATCGCAAGGCGGCCGGGCGGGTTCACCTTGTCGAACCCATTTCCGCACAATGGCGACTTGAACACGAAGTCCACGACCCGCGATACCTTTTGGCGCGGGGTGCAGTCGAGGCCCGCCACGACGCGGAGATGGCGCGGCTGTTCAGCGTTGCCGCCGAACGTTGGGGACAAGAGGCCCCAACCGAAATGACGGAAGAAGAAGTGGCAGCGTGGGCCGAAGATGGCGGATTAGTTCAATTGCCGGAATCGGGGCGGCTCCACGACCTGAAAGGCATGTACGTTCCGAAGAACATCGCGCTCGACTTGACAGATATGGTTCGCGCCCCGTCCATGCTTGGCAGGCTCTATCAACAATATCTTGGCGTTTGGAAAGAAAGCAAGACCGTCTGGAACCCGGCGACGCACGGGCGCAATATCATCGGCAACGTCGGCGTGTTCTCCTATCTGGCCCGATGCTCCCCGCTCAACCCGCTCAACGGGAAGTTCTATGTGCAGGCCACCCAAGAGTTGCGGAAGAGGGGCGAAGCCTACGAAGACCTTGTGCGGTTCGGCGCGGTCGGCACAGAATACTATGGGGCCGAATTGCACAGGCTGAACGATATTGTGCAAGTCCAGGGCGAGGGGCGGTTAGACTCCCTGATGGCGCTTCAGCGTGCAGCCCGCGACAATCTGGGGGCGCTTTACGCCCTAGAGGACCAATGGTTCAAGACGGCGGCCTTTCTCAAGTACCGAAGCGAGGGTATGTCGGCACAAGCAGCCGCCGAGGAAGTCAATAAGTGGTTCCCCAACTACGCCCGCATCGGAAAGTTGACGCGCATTCTCCGGCAGTCGCCTATCGGCGCGCCGTTCCTTTCCTTCGTGGACCAATCCATTCGCATCGGCGCGCGTGCAGTGCGCGACCGCCCAATCCGGCTCTTGGCGCTAGCGGCATTTCCTGAAATCCTGTCTTACCTGTCCGCGCTCGCGCTCGGGCTTTCGGACGAGGAAAAGGAACTAATAGACAAGCAGCGCGGGTACTTTGAGCCGATAATGCCGTTTCGTGGGGCTCGCGGGCAAGTGATGACGCTGGACTTGCGATACATTATGCCCTTGGCAAACGACATCGCGCCGGAGTTCCGAGGCGACCTGTTTATTCTGCCTTGGTTCTTGCAGTCGCCGATGCTCCGGGCCGGTGTCGAACAGACAGTCAACAAAGACCTCTTTCTCGGCCGCCCTATCGTCACGGATACGATGACGGCTGCCGAAAAACTCAAGGCCCGTCTTGGCAAGGTTGCCCTTACTGCCGCGCCATATCCAACCGGAGTCGTCTATGGTCCTGGACGCATCGGGCGCGCGATGGACGAGGATGGGCGCGAAACGCTCGGCTTGGCGATTCTCGGAACACTGTCCGGCATCAACATCCGGCCCGCCTATGTGTCCGAGCATGACGTGCGAGAAGTCGTGAAGAACGCTTGGCTTGAAGGCGAACCGGAACTGGCTGAAACCGTACTCCGGTTGTGGAACGACCGTTACCGTCCCGCCGACCACGACCGTCTCGTGTTGGCAAACATCGTGCTGGGTGCAATATCCGGGTGGTCGCAGGCCCGCACAATCGCCTTGCAGGAAGCCGCTGCCATGCTTTCTGCAGGGGACGAAGGCGGCGCAAAGGAGCGCCTAGAAGTTTACAACACCACGGTCTTGCCTGAAATCCGCAAGAAGTCTCCGAAGACGAAGGAGTTGGACATTCCCGCAGCGCGTCGGTTCGTGTCCCAAGTTGAAACAAAGCGCGCCTACAAGCCCCTGGGGGCGGCGGAGAATCCATAGCAGACATCCCACAAAAGGGACGATTTTGTGGGTGTAGATACAGGGAACTCAGGCAAAGGAGAATTGCGATGAAACGGTTTCTGGCAGGCGTGGGATTGGTTGCGCTGTTGGCGGGCGTTGCGTGGGCGGTGTACACCAGGGACGCGAGCGGTGACGGAAACGTGATGATTACCGCTGCCATTGAGTATCTGGTGGCAAACGGCATCACGACCAGCGGCACGGTGACGGAAGCGAGTGCGGCGGCCATCGCGGCGGACCTGAACGAGTTGACGGCCGCGCCGGTCGTGAAGGTTCCGGTCTTTCTCGCCGCCGTGATTGTCGGCACTCCTGGCACGCCCCTCGTGCTGGCGGCGGACGGGACGTTCTTCAGGACCGCGACGCTCCAGGCAGGTCGGGCGGCGGCGGCCAACGCCTCGCTCATCACCATCGGCGGCAACACGGCCTACACGGCCCAGCGGGCGACGGAACTTGCGCCGGGCGAGACCTGGACCTTGACGCCGCCGGCTGGAACGAAGTGGGACTTGAACGATTTCTACATTGACGGCGTGAACACCGACGACGGGGTTCGCATCACTTACACCGCCCCATAAGGAGAAAAAACCATGAAACGCCTATTGATTGTTGTGACCGTCGGCATGGCATTGGCGGCGGTGGTGTGGGCGCAGGACGCGGCGAGGCCGCGAGTGCGAGATACGAAGATAGAGTCCTTTGCCCGCGAGGTTCCCGGCGCGGTGACGGTGGACACGAAGCCGAAGCCGCGCGCGTGGTCGTTCGTGCGGACGACCGAGAGCGGGACGTTTAGCGTGGTGCTGCGGTCGCCGAGCGGGGTCGAGCAGGCGTTGGCCGAGGTGTCGGTAATCGTGCCAGACGGAAAAATAGGGTCAATTTCTGTGCGGACGAGTGTGGCCTTGATGGATGAGGTCAAGCCCCCGGTGGAAAGGGTGGAACCATGACGAAACATATCCTGCTGGCCATTGCTATCGTCCTGCTCCTGGCGGGTCTGGCCTTCGCCGCCGATGTCACCTGGACCGCAGCGGTCAACACCGACTTCACCAATGTCGGCAACTGGACTGGCGGTGTGCCAGCCGCAGATGGGGACACGATTGATTCCACCACCTCGACTGCCCCCGCCACCAACCGGCCGACGACCGGGACGTTCCACTTCAACATCACCAACGCCGTCTCGCCCACAATTAGCAGTTTCCTCAACGGGGCGGCAATCGGGAACGTGACGGTCAACGGTGGGACTTATCCGACCTGTGCGAGCGACATTACCGGCAACGTCGTAATTACGAGCGGCCAGTTACGTCCGGCGGCGGCTATCACTATTTCCGGCACGACAGACATTGCGGCTGCGGGAACTTTGTATTTTCTTGAGTACAACGTAATGGCCGTCGGTGAAGTGACCCTGGCGGGCACGATTGACCTTCGGGGCCTCGCCTTGGATTGCTCCGTGCCGCTGCGGGTCACGGCATCTACGGCTGCGGTGAGTTGGAACGGCGGCGAAATTTACGGCGGGTTCAATGCGGCGGGGTACTCCGTCGCGCACACGCTCACGACCGGCGCAGACCTCGTCTGCGACGTGGCGGGCACGCTCGACATGGGGACGACGACCGCGAACTCCATAGCCGTCACAACTTCCGCAGCCGTCACCATCGGCAACTCGTTCGCCTGCGGCAAGTTCGCGCCGGGCGCGAATGTCGCGGGGGCCTCCAAAACGCTCACGGTCGG
>Ga0307378_10006015_pt1 | contig 16738 bp, 10 predicted proteins | sample UN1MG_FD_202238 | JGI IMG/M metagenome (GOLD analysis project Ga0307378, IMG submission 202238) | Soil microbial communities from Risofladan, Vaasa, Finland - UN-1 | ecosystem: Environmental > Terrestrial > Soil > Coastal area > Acid sulfate soil | place: Finland: Risofladan, Vaasa | collected... | reverse complement strand
ATCCTTGCCCCCCCCGAACAGCACACCGCCACCAAAGGCAGCTTCTCCTCAATAGCCTTATCCGCAGCAACGCAGAATTTCTCGCCTACAACCGCCCCCATTGACCCCATCAGGAAGTTCGGCTCCATTACCGCAAGCACAACTCCTCTGCCCTTGATAAAGGCCTTGCCGATTCGAATTGCCTCTTTGCCGCCGCTTTTTTTCTCGTCGGCCTTTAGACGCTGCTTATAGGTGCTGTCTCTGTATTTAAAATCCAGCGGGTCATTACTCGTCAGGTCGCTCAAAATCTGCTGAAACGAATCTTCATCGACCAGGTATTTTATTCGCGTAGCCGCATCAATGCGAAAATGATATTTACACTCCGGACAGACATTCAGATTCTCCTCGACATTGCTTTTATACAGCATATGCTCGCAGCCTGAACACCGTATCCAGAGACCTTCCGGCATCTCTTTACGCGGTTTCAGCGAAAAACCGTTCCACTTGGATTTAGCTTTTTTTGACATAACCGTAAAACTCTCGGAAAAAAGATATGCAGGATTTTACCAGAAATTCAATGATTTGGCTATAAAAATTACCCGGCTGCCTCGGCAATGGACTTTATAGCTGCTTTTCGGTCGGTTTTTGAAAATATCGCATTGCCCGCTACCAACGTATCGGCCCCGTAGGATACTACAAGGCCGGCTGTTTCCGGCCCTATCCCACCATCGACCTCGACCCTGGTCTCAGGGCCGACAATCTCTCTGATTCGGATAATCTTTTTCGCCGCTTTCGGTATAAACTCCTGCCCCCCAAAACCCGGATGGACCGTCATCACAAGGACCATATCGCAAAGCGGCGCAACCTCCTCTACCGCCTCTACCGGTGTCTCGGGATTTAGACAAACGCCGGCGCTGACTCCAAGTTTGTGCAGCTTTTCAATGAGCTTCTCCGGCTCATCGACTGTTTCGATATGAAACGTTATATGGTCCGAGCCCGCCTCGACAAAACGCTCGGCGTATTTAGCCGGCTCGCTTATCATCAGGTGGCTGTCGAAAACCAGCTTGCTGTACTTTCGCAGTTTGGCAATCACCGGCGGCCCGATTGTAATATTGGGCACGAAGTGACCGTCCATAACATCCAGATGGACTATCTTCACACCAGCCGACTCGATTACCTTGATTTCGTCGGCCAATTTGGCAAAATCCGCGCTTAGTATAGACGGCGCAATCTCAATTGTCCCTGCTTTGGGTAACCGCATTTTTAACTATAGGCTTTTGATTTTGCTAAGCAAAAAATTATCCATGTCCCGGCCTGATTTCCTCGGGACCTGTCGACCGCTATTTCTCATCCAGAATTTCGATACACTTGAATTTCTTGCCTTCCAGAAATTCCAGCGACGCTCCCCCTCCGGTGGATATATGGCTCACCTTCTCCGCCAGGCCGAGTTTCTCGATAGCGCTTGCACTGTCGCCGCCTCCAATCACGCTCCGCGCGCCTTTGTCGGTTGCCTCGGCCACCGCCAAAGCAACCGCTTTCGTTCCTTCATCGAAAGGCGGAAGTTCGAAAACGCCCATCGGCCCGTTCCAGACAATCGTCTTCGCGCCGGCAAGTTTCTCGGCAAAAAGTTTCTGAGTCGCAGGACCGATATCCAGACCACGCCACCCGGCTTCTATCTCACTCGTCATCAACTTAACAGCGGCCCCCGCCTTTACTTCCCTCGCCGCCACTGTATCGACAGGGAGCACTATTTCACAACCCGCGTCCTCGGCCTGTTTCAAAAGCAAAGTGGCCTTATCAAGAAAATCATCTTCACAAAGACTGTCCCCGACTCCCTCTCCCTGGGCCTTGATAAAAGTAAAAGCCATCGCGCCGCCTATCAATATACTGTCGACTTTATCCAGTAGATTTTCTATCACCCCTATCTTGTCAGAAACCTTTGCCCCGCCGAGTATCGCCGCAAAAGGCCTCTCAGGGTTGCTGACGGTCTCCCCTAAAAACCGCAGCTCTTTTTCAATCAGAAAACCGATAACTCGCGGCTTGCCCTCCATAACCACCGGCACCGTATACATCGAGGCATTGTCCCTGTGCGCCGTCCCGAAGGCGTCATCTACATAGATATCCGCCGGCCCCGCAAGCTCCTTCGCAAAATTATCTTTGGCCTCCCGCAGTTGTGCGTCCTCCTTTGCGGCCTTGTCTTTTATAGTCTCTTCGTTATGGAAGCGAAGGTTCTCAAGCAGCATACAATCCCCGCTTTTCAGTGCTTTTGCCTTTGCCTTCGTATCCTCGCCGATGCAGTCTTCTGCAAAAACCACTTTCTTACCCAGCAATTCCGACAGTCTCTTTGCTACCGGCCGCAATGACAGCTTCTCGTCAACCTTCGCTTCCGGCCTGCCGAGGTGGCTCATCAAAATCAGCGAGCCTCCCCCTTCGAGTATCTTTTTTATCGTCGGCAGTGCTTTAACAATTCGGTCGTCGCTGGTGATATTACACTCCTCATCAAGCGGCACATTAAAATCGCAGCGCATCAGGACGCGCTTGCCCCGTACGTTTATATCGGCAATAGTTTTCTTGGCCATTTCTTTGTCCTTTTTCCTGCAAAAAATTAAGAAAAAACAGGGCCTGCTCAGACTGCGAACAGGCCCTTTATGAAAATCCGTTTTACAAATCCGCTAACTTTTCCATAATATCAACCGTGCGGTTCGAATAACCCCATTCATTGTCATACCAGCTGATAACCTTGACAATTCTGCCCTTGACCATTGTGCATAGAGAATCGAAAATACTCGAAGCCGGGTCTTGAATGATATCACTGCTGACTATCGGCTCGTCGCAATAAACTAAAATCCCCTTCATCGGCCCCTCGGCTGCCGCTTTCACTGCCGCATTTACTGCTTCGACGGTAACGTCTTTTTTCACATTAACCACCAGGTCAACGATACTGCCCACCGGAATAGGAACCCGGATAGCAAAGCCGTCAAGCTTGCCGTCCAGTTCCGGTACCACCTTGCCGATGGCCTTTGCCGCTCCGGTAGTCGTCGGAATCATATTCGCCGCCGCCGCACGCGCTCGGCGAAGGTCGCTGTGAATCATATCAGCCACACGCTGGTCGTTGGTATAAGCATGGATGGTTGTCATAACGCCCTGCTCGATGCCGAAAGCGTCGTTGAGGACCTTTGCCACCGGCGCAAGACAGTTCGTAGTACAGCTTGCATTTGATATGCACATCGTTTTGCTGGTCATCATATCGTCATTGACCCCTAAAACGATTGTTGCGTCGATGTCGTCCTTTGCCGGAACGGTAAGCACAACCTTTTTCGCCCCTGCCTTGATATGGTCGCCGTATCCGCCCTTCGGCGATTCTTTCAGGCGGAATATGCCCGTCGATTCCACCACTATTTCAACGCCCATATCTTTCCACGGCAGTTCAGCCGGGTTCTTCACAGCCAGCACCTTGACAGCCTTGCCGTTGATGACCAGCTCACCATCGCCGGCCTTGACTGTACCGGACCATTTACCCATCACAGTATCATATTTGAACAGATGCGCTAGGGACTTGGCGTCGGCAAGGTCATTGATTGCCACCAATTCCAAATCGCCCTGTCTTTGCATAATAATTCTCGCCACGGCTCTGCCTATTCTGCCGAACCCGTTAATTGCAACCTTTGTCGCCATCGATAAATCTCCTTTTTTTACTATTATAATCAGGTTTTTTGCTCTTTCAGGGCCGTTACCTCACAGGGAGAGCTTTTCTCTCACGCAGCCCCGAAACGCACGAACGGCTTACTTTATGGACTACCTCCCCCATTGTCAAGAACTTTATTAGCTCTAAGGGGATTACCGGGTGTACTTCACATTTGTATGTAGATTTTTCACCCCGCTAAACGTTTTGCTTTGACATGATTGCTCACATTGAAAAATACCGACAGCTTGCCTCCGGGGGTCATCGCTCGCCTGTGAATCTTGCTATGTCCACTCACTCCTCTGGTGCTGCCTCCACCGTTAATTAACCCGGATTTCCCATATTAAAGTAGCGCATTTGATATTGCTTTGATAGGATAGAGCTTATGGATGCCATACAAGCCGGTTTAGACGCATCTGTTTGGAGAACCCAATGGGTGAAAGAAGCAGGGATGCGTTGAGAGTCAATTTTGACCGAAAACTGAAGCTGGAATTTCATGCCAGTGTTAGTTACCAGTGACGCAGGTTTATTAGCATACAGAGAGTTGGATGAAGTCCTTGGATTGACGACAATGATAGAGTAAGAACTTAGCAGCGTTCTTCGCGGTCGTATAGCCGGTCTTCAGTGTCGTCAGGGCAGCCGCCGCCACCGGTGGCGCTGGGTAAATCACCCCTTAGGGGTCAGCCCCGTTGCCATTGCCTCGGCTAATGCCACAATCTCCGGTTCCGTTCTTGGAAATCTTGCCATTTTATCTAAACTCCTTAAAATAAATAACTTATATTCCTTTTTGCCGCTTTAAAGACCGTTTAAGTATCGTTTCTAAGCTATAAAGCAAATTTACTTAGCCGCTAAGTAAATTGACTTAGCCTCTAATCAGCGTGCGCAGCCACAAAGTAAACCGCCTTTGCCTCATATCACGCTTACTTTGCCTCAAAGTAAGCCGACTTTACCCTATGTCAACCGTCCTAATGCCCGTTTTTAGCCCGAAAACCGCGAATCAGACCCTCTTGACAACATTTCAAGCTACCTCCAGAAGAGTTGACCAATCAACTTCTTCGCCTTTCTGTTCTATTACGTTTATTCTGGCACTACAGCCAAAAACTTTCTTAAAGTTAGACTTTAATTCCCCTGCGATGGGATCGATTAGTGTTATCTGCGGTAATCCAATTTTTTTTACTTTAGAACGTTCCATCATAACACCACCGAAATGCAGACGAGCCATCGTGTCAAACGGCGAGAGCGAAAATCCAATAATATATATCTGCTCACAATTACGCAGTGCTCTAATTGCGTTGTTCCAAATCTCACCGCTCCCCACCAGTTCGCTGAGCGGCTTGTACCTCCCTAAGCCGGCAATCGCAATCTCATATTGTTTACTTCTTAATTGTAAATCTCTATTTTCAATCCGATTAGCAAGACTTGTATCAGGCACCCGAAGCAGAACAAACTTATACTCTGTTTCATCTGGAGCTTGCATCCCGTGGTTCTTGACATTAATGTCTGTCTTCTCGAAAAGAAGGGAATAGTCAAAGTTATTCTTTTGGTCGCGAGGAACCATTATCCAATTTATTGAACCGTGCATTTTCAGAATCTTTACACCGGAGCCTTTTTCCTGCTCGAAGCCGTATTGCCATTTATTATTTTGTTGTTCTAAGGATTCTTCCAGAAGCATATCATAATTAAAGGTCAACACAACGTCATCAGAGTTCAGATGAGTTGAGAACTTCTTAATATGGTCAAGTTTTGCCTTTTTCTGTTCCTTCCAGAGGACATCCCGAAGATCGTCCTCCATATGGCTTAGCCATGCCTTAATATCCTCTGCATATTGCCAAGGCGTATCACCATAGTTACGACCAAGATGGCACAATTGCTGTTTCATTTTACATAACCCAATATCGAACTGCGCAAGGTCAAACACTTCTTCTATGTTTATACCCTTAGACTTACCGTCCCCCAGCCATTCAATTCGCTTCTGCAAATAGCCAAGCCATTCCAGAGCATCTTTTTGGTCATACTCTCGGAACTTCTCAAACACATGGTTCGTTAAATCTGTGGCCAGAGGCATCCCATCCATCTTTGAAAAACCAGCACCAAGAACAAAAACTCGCTTTGAACTCATATAGGCTTTTTCTGAAATCAAGTTTCCATTGCTTCTTTCCATTATTTAATAGCTTTCTTTCACAACACCACCATCACCGTATTACTGGCTTGTCCTTCGCCGGATTTATTGATTGCAATAACGCGATATTCGAGTTCACTGCCCTTCGGCTGGTTAACGAGAGTTATTTCAGAAAGTATTGCCGATGCGTTGGCTATGGTGTGCCGGGCAGCAGTTCAAATACCACAATCCCGAGTAAAAGGCGTAAACGTATCATCGAATGCTGTTTATGGGAATAGGCCTGCTTTCTTCATTTTTTTCGCAAGTCGTTTCTCTTTTAACGTTTTTTGTGGTTTCTTCTTCAGATCTTTTTTGGTATCACGACTTTTGCCCATACATTATCCTTTCCTGACGACCGCGTATTAGTTTTCCGGCCTGCTTCTCTGGCGTCGCGTATTTACTCTTTCGGCAATGCCGGCTGTCAGTATCGCCTGCCGCCGCCAGAACCGCCTCGTCCTCCGCCTCCGCCGCCATAACCGCCTCGTCCTCCGCCTCCGCCATAACCGCCTCGTCCACCGCCACCGCGGTCGATCTTAGGCTTTGCCTCGTTAACAGTCATAGCCCGTCCCTTCATGTCTTTGCCGTTCAGTGCATTGATAGCTTTTTCTGCTTCCTCTTTAGAGGGCATTTCAACGAATCCGAACCCCTTTGATTTGCCGCTGAACTTGTCCATTATCATGCGGACCTCTGTGACTTGGCCGAACGGTGCAAAAAGCTCTTTTAATTCGCCTTCGGTGACGTCAAACGATAGACTCCCTACATAAATGTTCATACTGTTCATTTCCTTTCTGCCGGCCAACGAGAGATATTTCAGAAAGTATTGCCGATGCGACATCCTGCCAGTCTCAGCTTCTGCTTTTACTCTTTTGCCTGCCTGTGGCTTAGCCACCTGTTAAAAATGTATAATCAAAAACGACTTTTACTATCATAAAGTAACCCGCCCAGGGCATCAAGTCAACTGATTTCGTGGACAATCTGGTTCGTCTTCAGTTGTTTGCTTTGGCTTACAATCTCAGTAATTTTCTTAGGCGTTTGGCTTTACCAGAGAAGATAATGGACTGGTCGCTTAGGACACTCCAGATGAAACTGATAAAAATCGGTGCAAAGGTGGTAAGGCATTCGAGGTATGTAATATTCCAGATGGCAGAAGTAGCTGTGTCGAAAGCTTTGTTCTGCGAAATTATTGGGCCCCCTTCTCCCAACTTGCCTATTTTAACATTTTATTCAACCTCATTTTGAGAAGGGAATTTTCCCCCGCAAAATCTTACCCATTTTAACATTGAACGAGGTGTTTGTATCGGGTGTGCAATTTTGTACGAAAAACTACACAAAAACGTGTCATTTTTTCACTTTTTTTTCAATTTTTCCGCTTTTTTTAACTTTTTGTTCGTTTTTTTGACTTTTTTTGACTTTTTTTTGCGTTTTTTTCCCCATTTTTTCCAGGATTGAGCGCGGATTTTCGTTCAGAATCCCTCCTATTAAGAAGCCCCCGCGGCGTTTGAGCAGAGTAAAGCCCCCGCGGCGCCTGAGCGGAATAGTATCAATTGCGCAAGTATTCACAAAAAATATCGGGAAAAAATTAAAATTTTCTTACTGCTTTAATCACAAGCTGTTAAGCAAATTCCAGCGCACCCAATTGCGCGAATTTTCGTATCAAATGCGCAAGTTCCTCTAATTATAGGGAGGCCTCTTTTCCCTCCCTCTTATAAAAATGTAGGAGACTCTTAAATGACCACTGAACCACGAGTCACGAACCACTATCCACAAATCACGAATAGAAAAAACAAACCCAATTTTTTCCAATATCCAATGAACATAACCTTTTATTTAACAAAGCATTATGAACAAAAAGCACCCCTTAAAACTCCGCCAAAACAAACCCAATTCAAACCCAATTCAAAGCCAATCAAACCCAATCTCAAAAATGCCAAAATGAACCTAAGTTCTGTTAAAACAAAGGATTATGTAAATGAACCGCCCTTTCGCCCTCCGGCAAAACAAACCCAATCAAACCCAATTTCAAATCCCTCACCACGGGTGTCTGGCGCTGCCAGGTCCCAGCCTGCTCGATTATAGCTGTAAGGACTTTCAAAAAATCAAAGAGGTCGTTGTTAAGGAGCAGTTAAATCAGCAGTAGAACGCCGGCGAAATAAAGATGTCAGAAAAATTGTGGCAACGACAGATGCAATTGATGCAATGGAGATTAATATATCGAGCAGGCTGACATTTCTGCCTAAAAGTATGGAAGACAATTTTACAGTCAATAAAAGTGCTATGGGCAGTGCCGATGCCACTATCAGCCACTTGAATCGGTGCGATTTTAGATGAATACGCTGAGACGTAATTTGAATCCAAAGCAGGCTGAAAAGGGCATAGGCAAACAGGTGAAATGCCAAATTTGTTACAGGCAGAAGTTCAGCTATATTTGCTTTTGCAAGATTGGTCAAAAGAAAAATGCTGACCGCCGTAACTATGAGAAAAACCGGCAAAAATGTAAAAAACGAAAACAATATCAAACCTGTAAAAGCGCCAACAAGGTCTGCAGCAAAATCCATCGCGTCGCAGCTTCGCCCGACATAGCCCTGAAGAAATTCGTCAATTATTCCATAGCCGGCCGTTATAAGAAGTACCCTCCATACGGAGGCCTTCCGCCAATTTACCTTCTTTCTGGGATTGATTGCAAACCAGAACAGAAAAACCAAAATCAGATAAGCAAGAAAATGAATGGTTTTGTCGGATACCTGGGCTTTATAAACCAGCTTCGGTATGGGTATGTGGGCAAGAATAAATATAGCTGCCCAATAAAGCAACAGCAGAAACAGCGTCAGCTTTTGTCGTCGTGTTAAGGTCATTTAAATCGCCTGAAATTAGTGTATAGCATATAAGTTATAAGTATATGTCGATTTTTACCGGCGGATTCTTTAATTTTACCGGATGTCGCTTTAAGCTATAATCGATTTATAGGTATCAAAATGTATAATATGAACGGTTTGAACTTTGTCACACTTTTGAAAATGAGCGCCGCCGGATAAGACAACCCGGCTTGTCTCGGCCTGCACAAGAGCAATTAAGTTTTATCTTTGCAGGAACTGTAGCGATTGGTAATCGGCAGCCGCCGGTCTTTTCCGAAGGCCTTTGGAGTAATTTTTACTCCCGGCGGCGACTGTCTTCGTTTGTATTCGTTACGGTCAACCAAACGGATAACCTGCACGACCGCTTCGCGAGGCAGGCCGCTCTCGATAAGTTGCTGGGCGGATTTGTCTTCTTCGGTGTAGCCCTTGAGTATTTTATCAAGTAAATCATAATCCGGCAGTGTGTCGCTGTCTTTTTGATTGGGGCTTAGCTCGGCGCTGGGCGGGCGGTTTATTACATCGGCAGGTATGATTTGACGCTCGTTTATTTTATTTATATGTTCAGCCAGCTTATAAACAAGAGTTTTATACACATCCTTTATTACGGCAAAGCCGCCCGCTGTATCGCCGTAAAGAGTGGCATAGCCGACAGCGGTTTCACTTTTATTGCCGCTTGTAAGTACAAGAGAGCCGAACTGATTGCTCAGCGACATCAGGATAGAGCCGCGAATTCTCGCCTGGAGATTCTCATAAGCAATTCCTTTGCTGTCCCAGCCGGGAACCTGCTCCAAAGAACCGTTAAATCGCTCAAGTATCGGCTCGATTGAAATCGTTAAAAATTGAATACCTAAGTTCCCCGCCATCTTACCGGCATCAGCGATTGTCTCGGAACTGTTAAATTTTGAAGGCATGGTAATACCGATGACATTTTCAGCGCCTAAAGCAGCCGCGGCAATAGCAGCCGTAACGGAAGAATCTATGCCCCCGCTAAGTCCGAGCAGCACCTTGTTAAAACCGTTTTTTCGAGTGTAATCTCTTGTTCCAAGAACAAGGGCCTGATAAACTTCATCAAGCGGGTCAAGATCGGCAGTCTGTTTTGCACTTGCGGCTTTGACCCGGACTTTATTTTCATCAGTCAAATTAACATCAGCAACTAATAAATCCTCTTCGAATGCCTCGGCCTGGGTTATTATCCTGCCGGTCGAATCGGCGAAAGAGCTTCGGCCGTCAAAAATCAATTCATCCTGACCGCCGACAAGATTGCAGTAGCAAACGGCGCAGTTAAATTTTGTGGCGCATTTGTTAATTATATCCTGCCTTTTCTGGGTTTTGCCCATATAAAATGGTGAAGCAGATATATTGAGAACCATTTGGAATTGGCCGGCATCTTTGAGGAAATCTGCCAGCCATTCGACATCCCAGATATCGGCACAAATAGTAACAGCAACCTTAAGACCTGCCCGGTTGATTATCAGCGGCTGTGTGCCGGGCTGAAAGTATCTTCGCTCATCGAATACACCATAATTGGGTAACAGGCTCTTGCGATAAATCGAACTTATCTGACCATTTTGCAGAACTGCGGCTGAATTGTAACAGCTATCCTGATGACTCTCGGCAAAACCGACGATTATGGTTTTCTCAGGACAGTCGGCAGCGAGTTTTTCGAGGGTGAGGGAACAATCCTTTAGAAAATGCTTTTTGTGCAGCAAATCCTCCGGAGGATAACCACAAAGAGCCAGTTCCGGAAAGACCAGCAGGTCAACGTCGTCGGTAATCGCATCCGCGTAGACACTGCGCATCTTTTGGGCGTTGCCGGCTAAATCGCCTACTGTGGCATTAAACTGTCCTAAAGCTACACGCATTGCGAAAATCGCCTGCAAAAAGGTACTTTCTTTGTTATGAAACCGGAGAGGGCGGGATTCGAACCCGCGGTACCCTTAAAAGGGCACACCGGTTTTCGAAACCGGCTCCTTCAGCCACTCGGACACCTCTCCATTATTTGTATAACCTATACATTTATTAGGCCAAAATTGCAAGAATATTAAACTCAAAGTTGATACTGTAAAACATCTGGAAAATAAAACATATAGTCGGTAAGGGCCGGCTGATGATTTCAAAAGCCGAAAATAAAAAAATTGCTGCTAAATTAATATTTGGTTAAAAGTTGTTGAAACAGCAGAGTCATCTGTTAAAATCCGGCGAATTAATTTCAGCAACTGATTTAGAGGTACGAAAATGTATATCATACCGGCAATAGACCTTTTGAAGGGTGAATGTGTCAGGCTTATCCAGGGGGAATATCACCGCCAGATTACCTACCGGGATAACCCTGTCAACCAGGCTGTGGAGTTTATCTCAGAAGGAGCTGAATGGCTGCATATAGTGGATTTGGATGGCGCCAAAGTCGGAAGGCCGGTTAATACCGATTCGATAACGGGCATAGCAGCACTTGCAAAGCTCAAAATTGAAGTTGGCGGCGGCATTAGAGACCAAGCATCCATAAAACAACTGCTTGATATGGGTGTTGAGCGAGTGATAATCGGGACCAAGGCAGTAAGCGATTTCGAGTGGTTCAGCGAAATGGCAAAAAAGTTTAGTGGCAAACTGGTACTGGGCCTTGACGCCAGAGGCTCTAAGGTATCCACTCACGGCTGGACAAAAGACCATCCGCAGCCTTTAATCGAATTTGCAACCGAGGCGGCAAAACTGCCCCTGGCAGCTATAATATATACCGACATCACTAAGGATGGTATGATGTCTGGGCCTAACTTTGAAAGAACCAGGGCGGTAGTCGAGGCGGTAGATGTGGCTGTTATAGCTTCCGGCGGCGTAAGAGAAACGGATGATATCAGGAAACTAACCCAATTGGGCGTTGAGGGCGCAATAATCGGCAGGGCTTTATATGAAGGCACTCTTAAACTCTCCGAAGCTATAAAAGCCGCCCAACAGTAATCATTGGACCGGCCCGAAAGTACACATCTCTTCTAACCGATTTGATTTGAACCTTTTCCGAGGAGGAAACCAAAGGTATTAAACAAGCAGACAGAGTACAAAAATGCTGTTTGAAATCTTGTCAGTTTGCCGGATAAAAGGTGCATTTGAGAAGAAGATGCGATATAATATATGACGATAAATATTATAATTCAGAGTTAAGCAGCCAAAGAAATATTCGTTAAACTTGTCTTTTATTTGGCGCAAAATAGCAGCAGCCGGTAGAAATATATACAGGTAACTGATGCTGAATTTGCCTCGGAAATTATCGAGTCAAAATCCTGGCGGGACAATCCGTAGTTTCGTTTTTTTTATTCTTTTCTATCTGTATCTCTGGCTTGAGGTGGACCTCCGCCTTATTTACCACAGCAGCGGTATGATTTCAAATTTCCCAGCTTTTTTCCGTGGTTGGGCATTTTTCCGGCAGTTTATGGCATATCCGGGCGGACCTGCCGATTATTTATCGGCTTTTCTATCGCAGTTTTTCTACTATTCATGGGCTGGAGCTTTTGTTGTAACACTACAGGCATGGCTCATGTTTATTTGTACAGGCTATTTTTTTAAGGCGATAAGTGCCACACGTCTATATTGGATTCGTTTTGTTCCGCCGATGCTTTTGCTTATCACATATAATCAATATACGTACCACTTTGCTACCACAATGGCGTGGCTGGTAGCGATGCTTTTTGTATGCCTGTACCTGTCTATCAGAAGGTCAGGCATATTTTACGCTCAAAAAAATGTAACTGATCTTTTTCGGCTGGCTGTTTTTCTGGTTCTGTCTGTAATTCTGTATACGGTCGTTGGTGCAGCGCAATTGCTCTTTGTGGTGCTCTGTGCAATTTACGAATTAGTTTCAAGACGCCGATGGCAAACGGCCATTCTGTATTTGTTATCAGCTTCGGGTATTCCATACATTATAGGCGTCCTCGTATTCGATGTGAGTATTATCGATGCTTTTAGCAAGTTGACACCTTATTCCTGGGAAGTTATGTTCGAGAAAAGCACCAGGCGAATGGTAACTATGGTCTATATACTTTACCTGCTTGTTCCTTTAGCTTCATTGACGTTGGTATTTTGGCGGCCAATCGCTGGGAGTTCCAAATTTTCCTGGCTGAACAAAGGAATTTTTTCCTGGTATTTTCGAAAAAACAAATTCAGGCATATCATTGAATCGCTGGCCCCGTTTGTAGTCGCAGGTGCTGCCGTTTTCTTCTCTTATAGTAATGAAATCAAAACCTATCATGAGGTTGATTACTATGTATTTCATAAGATGTGGCCGGAAGCACTTGCGGCTGCTCGTCGTTATCCGACTAATAACTTTTATGTAGTTCATTCAGCTAATCTGGCTTTGTATCATACCGGCCGACTGGGCTACGATATGTTCTCTTATCCACAACACCCTGATGCTTTGCTGCTGCTTCCTCAAGAGGGCACCACCGGGTACTGGCAGAGATTTGATACCTATATCGACCTGGGTTTTATAAGCAGGGCTGAACACGCGCTGACGTCAATTCTGGATGAGTTTGGAGAACGTCCTATGATTCTCAAGCGTCTTGCTTTGGTAAACATAATCAAGGGCAATATTAACGTCGCCCGGATTTACCTTGGGGCACTTAACAAAACCCTGTTTGATGCTGACTGGGCTCGTGATTACCTGAATCGACTTGAGCAAACTCCCAATCCGGTCACAAACGATAGAATTCAATATTTGTGTCGCTCAATGACAGAAAAAGATTATCGCTCCCTTTTCTTTATAAATGAGGCGCTTTTGTTGGATCTGTTGGAGAAAAACAGGCAAAACCGAATGGCTTTTGAGTACCTGATGGCCTGGTATCTGCTCAACGGTGAGCTTGATAGGTTTGCACAAAATCTTGAGCGGTTGGACGATCTTGGTTATTTTGAAATTCCCAGGCTGTATGAGGAGGCAATATTGTATATGCTTAATAGGGGCAAGGCGGTTAATTTACACGACCGTCGGATAAGTGCAGAATCCCAACGAAGATTTACAGACTTTCTTAATATCTACAACCGTCACGGCCGGAATGAAAATGCAACCCTTAAAGAACTGAAAAAGAAATACGGTGATAGTTATTTATTCTATACTCTTTATGGTTTCTCGGGAGCAGAGAAATGAAGAAATGCTATTTTTATTTATTCATAATACTGGCGGCGTTGTTATTATCCGTCGGCGCACTTGGTTATATTCTATGGGACGATAAAGTGGTGATTGAACAATATACCTTTATCGACCGGCCTGCTCAGATTCGTCCTGATTATAGTGGTACTGTTATCCCGCCGAACATCGCGCCATTGAACTTTACCATTCAGGAAGAAGGGGTACATTACTGTGTAAGAATATCTTCCATGCAGGGTGAACCAATCGAAATTTTCAGCCGGTCACCTAAAATTGTGATTCCTCAGAAATCATGGCGCAAACTTCTTAGTAGAAATACGGGAGCGGAACTGTATTTCGACATTTTTGTAAAAAGGGCAAACGGCAAATGGGAGCGACCTGCTGCAATTAGTAATAAAATCGCCAATGAAAACATAGACCCCTTTCTGGTATACAGGAAGATGCATCCAACGCATTATCTATTAAATGGGCCGGTAGGTATTTATCAGCGTAATTTGGAAAACTTTATAGAGTTGCCCATATTGACCAATAACTATTACCATCGCGGATGTCTTAACTGTCATGCCTTTTGCGGAAATCGTCCGGATAAAATGTTAATCGGTATCCGCAGTAAAAAATACGGTAATAGTGCCCTGCTGGTCAACGATGGTGAGGTTAACAAAATTGGAACCAGATTTACATATACCTCCTGGCATCCGAGCGGTCGTCTGGCTGCATACTCAATCAACAGGGTGGTTCAGTTTTTTCATACTTCCCGCAGCGAGATTCGCGAGGCGGTTGACGAAGATTCTTTTCTTGCTTATTACCTTGTTGACGCCGGGGTTGTAAAGACCTCGCCGAAGATTTCCAGAAAGGAGAGTCTGGAGACCCATCCGGCGTGGTCGGCGGACGGTCGATACCTGTATTTTTGCAGCGCACCTATCTCGCAGCTGGATATAGACAAAACATCTGCTAACCGGTACAGCCAGGTTAAATACGACCTGATGCGAATAAGTTATGATATTGTCAACGACAAGTGGGGTGAGCTGGAAACAGTGCTTTCAGCCCGGGATACAGCGATGACAGCCCTTTTGCCGAGGGCCAGCTTCGACGGACGCTGGTTGTTGTTATGTATGTCTGATTTCGGATGCTTTCCCGCTTTCCAGCAAAGCAGTGACCTGTACCTGATTGACTTAAAAGCCGCTGAGACCAGCGGTCAATATAACTACCACAGATTAGAGATTAACAGCGACCAAAGTGAATCCTGGCATAGCTGGTCCAGTAACAGCCGCTGGATAGTTTTCAGCAGTAAACGGCGGGATGGTGTCTTTACAAGGCTTTACCTTGCCTATATCGATAAGGACGGTAATGTTTATAAGCCCGTACTGCTGCCGCAGAAAGACCCTCTCTTTTATGATTCATGTCTGCAAACCTACAATACTCCGGAATTTGTCCTTGGGCCGGTTAAAGTTAGAGCAGAAAACCTGGCGAGCGCTATTCGCGGCTCTCGCCGGTTAAATATCGATATGCCGATTAGTATGGCTACCCCGACAACTGCAGCACCTGCAGGTTACAGTGAACCCTGGCAGCAAAGAGAATAAAATAACGGCAAAGTGTGTCATTGGGCTTATAATATGATTTGTCCGGCTAATTTTTATAAGCTTCGGCTTTTTCTTTAGGCGATTGTTTAATTATCGGCATAGTTCATTATAATAAAAGGTCATTATGGTTACCGATTATGAGCAAAAAGCCTACCGGTGCACGTTCGGTGTAGTAGCTCGTTCAGTCTTATTCTTCATTTTATTCTTTCTTTTTGTTTATTTTTGGGTTGACCCGGCGCTTATTTACCACAGCAGCAAACAGTATCTGTTTTCCAACATTTATATTCCCGGAATAAATACTTTTGCTGACCTGCCGTTCTATCCGGGCCAGGCGGCCGAGTATTTGGCGGCAAGGCTGTCTCATTTCTACTATTATTCCTGGGCTGGCGCCTTGATAATCACGATAGTCGGCTGGCTGCTCTGTTTCGGAACTGACAGGTCACTTTCGGATTTGGGCGCAAATAAGCTGCGACCGCTGCGGTTCGTTCCGCCCATTCTTTTACTGATACAGTACTGCAGGTATTACCATTATCTGGATGAAAACCTGGCGATATTGATAGCATTGCTTTTTCTATATCTTTATATGCACTTGCCTTTGCCCAGTGACGGCTTTCGGTTCGTCATTTTTTTGGTTTTGTCCGTCATAATGTATGCTTTAGCCATCAAAGCGTATGCTGTTTTTGTCCTGCTTTGTGGTACTTTTGAGTTCGTAAACAGGCGGCGGTGGGTAATTGCCGTTTTATGCATTATTTCAGCTTTGCTTATCCCTTGTGTCGTCGTCAGATGTGTCTTCGATATGGACTTGATAAGTGCTTACCGCAATATGCTGCCTTTTCATCCGAAAGCACCTAATAGCGAGATTCCCTTTGCGCTAAGCATTTTTCTTTTCTTCCCGGTAGTCGGATTTGGCTGCGTTTTACGGCGGCTCTTTTTATTGAAAGGTGGAACCGGTTGGTTTAAATCCCGTCCGCTCAATAAGGTTTTAGAGTATTATCGCAAAAGCAGGCTCAAGTGGACCTGGGATACACTGGTTCTGCTTATTGCAGCATCCGGAGTTGTTTTTTTCACCTGTGATAACATTGCCCGCAAACATCGGCGTATAGACTACTTCGCCTCTCGCAGGATGTGGACTGAACTGCTCAGTGAAGTCGACAAACTACCACGGCAATACTACGATACGTTCGTCTGTCACGACGTAAACAGAGCGCTTTATCACACCGGCCGACTGCTTTACGATATGTTCTCGTACCCACAGCACCATTCTGGCTTACTGCTCAGCCCAAAAACGTCTCTCGACGGCAGGACGCTGGTGCGACAATTGGTAAAAAGCAGTAATACCCTTTATGAACTGGGACATAT
>Ga0307378_10006014_pt1 | contig 16741 bp, 15 predicted proteins | sample UN1MG_FD_202238 | JGI IMG/M metagenome (GOLD analysis project Ga0307378, IMG submission 202238) | Soil microbial communities from Risofladan, Vaasa, Finland - UN-1 | ecosystem: Environmental > Terrestrial > Soil > Coastal area > Acid sulfate soil | place: Finland: Risofladan, Vaasa | collected... | reverse complement strand
AATTAAACAAAAGAGCATTTCTTTTGCTGATCCCTTCCTGGGTTAAGTGATAGGTCATCTTCCTTTTAGACCTACCATTTATCTTGATTATATTATTCTTCACAAAACCTTTGATATACCTGTTGACCATTGCTGGAACAATCCCTACCTTCTTTGCAATAAGGTTCTGACTGAGAGATTGGTTCTTCTCAATCTCTAGTAAAATCATCAACTCCCTGAACTGAGGAGAAGGATGCAAAAACTGTAATTGATAGGTATCCATAAAAGAGATTTTCTCTTTCCTAAATCATCCCTGATATCTTTTATTCATTCACTGAATAAATATTTAAACCTTTATAGAGCTTCTGCTTTTTTTGAAGATAAAACCATGATTTTCAAAATTCTTCAGATTGCCCCAACGATTATAGTTTTTGTAGAATTGCAAAGAAAATTTAAGTTCTTTCATTTTTTTAAACAGGTCTTCATCAACTATACCCCATTGCCATATATTGTGAATATCTCTCCAAATCCTTTTGTGTTTGGGATGCATCTCATACATCTTTTCGAAAGTCGCTTTATATGTCGGAGTACTTTTATCATGAGGAATATTTCTAAAATATTCCTCCTTACCAAGATCAAGAAGTCTTAAGCTTTTATCAGATGCTATAAACTGTGGATTATATATAATAAAGCAATTTGTAAAAGAAGCGTACATTTCTAAGATTTTATCCCAGTCCGGTTTAACCTGATGCAGCAATACGTCAAAGAGTATAACTGCATCTACATTACCAATTTGTTTTAAAACATTATTGTTTCCGAAGTTAGTATTGATAATTGTTAACCCCTCATAACTTTTTGCTTTCTTTAATACCAATTCTGTTAGGTCGGTATCAACTAAAAATGCTTTTTTAATCTTGTATCTTTCCATAGTATAAAAAGTATATGCACCGTCTACAGCATAAACCGCTCCTAAGTCAGCAAAGGAATTGATTTGAATGTTTTGGCATGCAAAATCTATTAGCTCTTTTCGATTCGAATCAAAGTTAGGCGGCAAATCATATTCTAAATAGACTGATTTCTTGGCTGCATTATTTCTTTCTATTTCCATAATACCCATCTAATTTGTAAGTACTCATGTTAGATTAAAAGAGAAACAAGTTTCTAAAATAGACTATCAAAATCCACTCTTGGGAAAACATCAAGCTTAGTAGAACGACTTGCATTGAAAATTTTCCTACCCACTTGATCAAACTCAGTTTTGGCTTTTTGAAAGGCAATACGTTGAAAATCCAATCTTGGAACAGTCCAGGTTTCACCAGCTTTGCGGTAATTTGGTAGAAAATGATTAACTTCTCCTTCAGAAATTATGACTTCTCCATAATGGGCATCTGGATGTTTTACTGATGGTACTTTGAAAGAAAAGTCTATACCGATCAAGTAGACCTCTCGTATCCCAAGATAATAAGCGAGTTGAATATTGACATAGGTCACTGTATATCCACCACCAATGTATTGAACAATATCTTTGTTGAATGGAGGATAATAAGCTTCTTCTTCTTTTACTTTTTCATTAACGCCTTCAAAGTATAAAAAAGTTGGATCGTTACCAAATATTGGCTCTGTACATCTACCCGCAATCTTATAAAAAGGTAAACTGGCTATGATTTCTCGGTTATTCTTCGCTACAACAAAATCATTAATCGTATAATACGTCGGTCGCCAATCTGTATATTCGAATGCCAAATAAATCTTGTTTGACGCTATTGTAATTTCTTTTTTAAGTTTATCGAGATCACTAATCTGTAAACTAGGACCGGAACCTATAATAAAACATCTTTTCCCTCTGTGTTTATCTTTCAACTGTAGAAGCTTTCGTTTTTTCTCTTCCATTGATTTGTTATTTTTAATTAAATATTACAAGCCTTAAAACCTTCTATCAGATTTTTTACTGTATTTTTACTGACATAATCGTTAGCAGAGCGCATGTTATTGGCATTATGGCTCCCCAAAACGATATTTTTCATCTTGGTAAATGGATGTTCTGGTGGGAGTGGCTCTGTTTTATATACATCCAACGCTGCTCCAGCAATGAGATTTTTATTTAAAGCTTCAATCAGTGCAGCCTCATCGACTAATACTCCTCTCGCTACATTGATAAGATAAGATGTGGGTTTCATCCTCTCCAGCTCTGAGTAACCTATCATTCCCTGGTTTTCAGGTTTCAAATTGCAAGTAAGACATAGATAGTCTGCTGATTTCAGAATTTCATCGATATTGGTAAAACTCACACCGACTAAAGACTTCATTTCAGACATTTTTATATCCGTTGCAAGAACTTTCATGCCAAATGCCAAAGCCCTTTTGGCCGTTTCTTTTCCAATAGCCCCAAAACCAACAATTCCTAAGATCTTACCATTTAATCCCTCACTTTCAGGTTTTGGCCAATTACCTTTCCGAACTTCTCTATCGATTATATGAAGTTTTCGCGACAACATTAAGACATAACCCATGGCTACTTCTGCTACTGCTTTCCCAAAGGCTCCTGGGGAGTTGTATACTTTGATACCGAGTCTATTCGCAGCATCAACATCAATAGAATCTAGGCCAACACCCCACTTGCTGATAACCTTCAACTTAGGAAGCCCAGCCATTAATACCCGTTCTGTAAACTGATCATCCCCCGCAATAACACCGTCATATTGGCCAATAATCGGAAGTAAATCCTCTTCTGTTAAAAACTGATTTACTGAATACGGCATAGCTTCAATACCTGCGTCTTCTAATTGGGTGTAAAATCGTTCTAAATCCCGCTGCATGATTAAACTTGTTACCAAAACATGTTTCATGTCTTGCCTTTTTTTAGTAACATTTACGATAAAATTCAAAACGCATCTCAAGATTATTCATGCTTCATATAATAATTATTTTGTCCAGTAATTTATCTCCCGGCTCTTTATACCTTTATTTTTCATCACCACTACTAACAACTCCGCCATTCGAAAATCTTCTTCAGTGCTTATTTTAAGTCCTTTTATTGGATCTATAGGAAAGAGTTTTCTATTTTCTCCAAATACAGCAAAACCTTGTCGATAGAAACGTTCACTAAACTTGTGAGCATCCCAAATTGCTATAGCCCAATTACATACATGTACTGGCTCATTTTCTTGCGTTGGGGCTAAGGGTTCATTTACATTAATATTTATGGGTTTATCACGATAGAAACACTGCATTTGTGTAGAATTCGTTGTAATCAGTGTATCTACAGAATCACATTGATAGAACTTTATAGCTTTCTCTATATCGATTGACTCTATAAAGGGACATACAGGATTAATCATTACCAGTGTATCGGGGTTCAGAGCTTCAATGATATCCATATTGAACTCATCACTTTTAGCACTATCAGTAGCTAAGCTAGCCTTGCGTCGATAAACAAATGCTCCTAATTCTTCAGCTAAAGCTGCGATTAAATCAGAATCGGTATTAACATATACTGAATCTAAAGATTCACAGGCAAGCGCAGCTTGTACAGCATAAGCTAATAGAGGCCTATCTCCTAAATATCTTAGGTTTTTAGATCGAACTCTCTTGCTCTTTCCTCTAGCAGGGATGTGAGCTATTACCTTACCTAGATCTCCCATTCTTGTCTCTTTCTATATTTCTAAAATGAGTCAATCTAATATAAATTCTAAAGAGAAGAGGCGGCATATTGTACAGCACCGAGTGCGGATATCTCGCTTCCTTTTAAAAAATAAATATTTCTTCGAAACTTTTCTTTGACAATCTGTTGCAAGAACTTTTTTTCTTTAATAAGCCGTCCAGTCATGTATATTGATTGGTATTTTTGTTTTGTATTCTTAGATATTATGGTAAGCCCTCTGATCCATTCTCTTACCATACCTTCGAGACAGGCACGGGTGAGATGTCCTACTGTAAAGTTCTTTAGTGATAAACCCTTTATGCTTGCGCTTACTAATAGTTCTGCTCTTGTGCCAAAAAACAGAGGCTTCATGAACAAACCATCACATCCAGACTCAACTGTCTCGGCTTTTAAGAATAAATCATCCAAAGAGAGCTTTTCTTTTAATTGGGGAAGAAGATTTTTAATCATAAGAGACCAAATATCCAGTGTTCTCCCTCCTACGGCTCCAGCCACAACTAACAAAAATGAATCGTTTAGTCCGATCCTTGTTTCTAGTTGATGGTCAAAGTAAGGATTTGAACTGCAAACAGCTACCTGAGAACCTGTTCCTATATTTATATGTGCATCTGTCTCTCGATCTTTTAAGACAGCATAGACTGCAGCAGCATGGTCACCAGAAGGAGGAAAAACCATGATATCTTTCCAATAACCTATCTTACTCTTTCCAGAAACAACTTCAGGCAATTTAATCCTTGGAGTACCGAACTCAGATAGAATTTCTCTGCACCATTTACGATTCACAATATCAAAAAAACCAGTTGATGCAGCCAGAGTACAATCTGTTACAAGAGGAGATCCTGCTATACAAGACGCAACATAATCTGCAATCGTACATATATAAGCATCTTTTTGGGGCAATCGATTCATAGAAGCAAACCAATATAGTGTGCTTACGCCATATCCACTCGCTGGTCTACATCCAGTCTTGTTTTTTGTCCAAAAAGAATCATAACGGGTTAAAAGATCTTTAAGCACAGAGCATTTTAGGTTACCATTATACTCAACACGACGGTCACGCCAGTCAATCAGATTGGTTAACGGCTTACCATTCGGGGCAACAAACATAATTCCATGCATGGCACCGGTAAATGTAAGGGCGATTATTTTGGTCTGTTTTGGTGTGAGAGATACTATCTCTTTGATTGTACTTTTCACTAAATTTAGAATTTGTGTTGGATTCAATTCGCTAAACCCTTCAGGTAACCCCAAAATCTGACAATCAGATGTTGCTTTTTCAATGCTTATTAGATTCTTCTCTTTATCAGGATCATATAGTATTGCCTTTATCTGGGAAGTACCAATATCAATTGCTATGATTGCTCTATTTTTCAAAAAAAACATCGTTTTATGCCTTGAATGTAATGAGTAATCTTCTTCTCAATATCCTGTTCCATCGATATGAACATAGGTTCTACTTTACCTAGGGAAACCGGAAGAACAAAACAGTATTTACCAGGTCTGTTTTTCTTATCATTTCTCAAAGCCTTAAAAAAAACTTTAAGGTCAATGTCGAAAAAGTCTGAGGGTTTTAAATTTTCACGAATTATTTTATTTAAGCTCTCATACTCATTTTTGCTTATGCGTCCTAAATTCCAAGATAGATAATTCGCCAGATCCATTCCAAACGTAATTGCTATACCGTGAGGTAAAGAAAATTTCGTAGCTGCCTCAAAGGCATGCCCAAAGGAATGGCCATAATTAAGTATCAACCTGTATCCTTGATCGAACTCATCGGCCTCAATAATCTTTGCTTTTAGCTGTAATGATCTCAGAATGACCTCAGTTAGTATCTCGTCATCCATGGTTATAGAATGATAGTTTTTCCCTATCAACTTAACCATATCTGCACCTGATATAAAATGAACTTTTAAAATCTCTCCTAACCCTGAACGTATGTTATTATATGAAAGTGATTTAAGATATTTCGTTGCTATATATATTTTTCGTGGAGGGTAAAAATTACCTATTTGATTCTTCCAGTTCCCTATATTGAGAGAACTCTTTCCGCCAATACAACTATCAGCCTGAGCCAATATTGTTGTTGGGATATAGATCCATGGGATCCCTCTATAAAGAATGGATGCTGTAAAAGTTGCTATATCCTGAATGGTTCCACCTCCTATAGCTAAAAAAGTTTCACCTCTCTTAAAACCAACATTTAAGAGCTCTTCACAAAGTGAGATACAGGTCTTAGCATTCTTCAATTTTTCTCTTGCTGTTAGTGGTATGATATTTTTGATAGCTCCAAATGTTTCCCTGTCTTTACCATAAATATTCAAAACAGTCTGGTCAACAATAGCTGCACGGCATTGCTCAAATGGGGTATGATAATCATCTGACAGCATATCGCACATAATCACACTATAGCTCCCTATTTTAGAAGAAATATTAAGTGTTTCAGTCAACAAGATAACCTCCATCTACTACAAGAATCTGACCTGTTATGTATGTGTTGAGCTCACTCGCAAGGAATAAAACAGATGGCACAATGTCATTGCATTCTGCCAATCTTCCAAGTGGTATTCTTTTAACAACTTCAACCATACCTTTTTCTCCTAGAATCTTTCGTGTAAGGTCTGTTGCTACAAAACCAGGACACACCGCATTTACCAGTATACCATCTTTAGCAAGATCCAGAGCACATGCTCGCGTTTGACCTATTAGGCCTGCTTTTGCAGCTGAATAGCTAGAGCGCCCTGCCCGAGAGACTATACCAAAGACCGATGAAATATTGACAATACGACCATAACCTCTTTCAGCCATCAATGGTGCTAAACGAGATACAATCATCGCAGGACCGATAAGATTAACTTCAAGCACTTTTCGAAGATCCTCTATACTTACTTTTTGAATATCTGACACAATATTGATTCCTGCATTGTTTATACAGACAGAAATCTTTTGATATTTACCTATGATTTCATTAAGACGCTCAGTCCATCCCTCTTTTACAAAATCAATTTGCTGATAGTCTATTGTCTGATTCGGGAACTGTTTAGCAAACTCAAATATCCAAGGAGGTGGCTCAATAGAAGTTCCGGTAATTATTATATTACCTTTGCAAGTTACTATTTCTTTCGCTATTGCAGCTCCAATACCTCGTGTACCACCAGTAACGAGAACAAATTGATCTTGAAAAGAAATCATTAATGTCATACTAATTCCTTCTTACACCTAATTTTTGATATCTTTTAATACGATATGATTCAAATCGGAAAGATTAACAAAATTCTAAGACGATTATCATGCGCATTGGCTTTTTAGACAAGTTCTCAATCTTTTAATCTCGTCTTTTAGCTTTTTATTTTCCTCTATAATCGATTCGACTTCATGCTCAGTTGGAATACGATACTTCTTCATATAAAGTTTTTGATTAGCTCTTGAATGTGTTTTGTATGTTTCATGTTGATATTCTGATATTGGTTCACCTACACGTTTGGACTTGAAACTTATTGAACTTCTCAATATCCCCTTTTTGTTCCACTCTCTTGGAATCGGAGAAACAGAAATATTTAATTTTTCTATATTGAAACCTGATACTTTTAACCATTCTCTTAAACATTTACTATTAGGAATAAACCAGTTACTTTTATCTAAATAATAATGAGAACCCGCGAAACCAAAAAACAGTGCACTCTTCGGTGTTTTTTCACTCTCTTGCCTAGGTGGAAATAAAGGTGATTCGAAACTCCTTACCTAACAGCCTCTGGCTGGAGAGAAAAGCGAGTTGAAAATGTTTGGATATCAATTTCAATCTCACCGATAGGTCCAGTATAATCGATGCTTGAAATAGGCCCCTGATTCTCCCCCGATTCAAGTTCTTTATAGGAAAGAGGGCCGTAACACGTGCTTCGCTCAATTATATCCTTTAGCACATCCGAACATCCTGAGATCTCACTTGGGCGGCAAGCCCTTCCCAATACTGCTCCTCTGGTCCCATTTCGTACAGACGTTAAACAGGAGCAGCTACAGAAACGTAATAGTCCGCCAAGGGCCTTCAGGGTTGCTTGGAAGTAGGTATTGGGTTCAGGCATTGGCTTCTCGATTTCCCAGTTCATAAACAATGCATCTTCATTCCCTGGCGCAATCACGCTTTCGACGATCAAAAGACCATTTGGCTTCAATAGACTTCTTGCATGCATCATTACAACCAAAGGATCATATGAATGGTAAATCACACCTGATAAAATTACGAGGTCGTATTTATCTGGCATTTGTGCATATTGAAGTTTCTGTAGCAAATCACCATTATCCAGTGTAGTTTCAGGGAAATACTTTACATCGAGCCCTAGAATGTCTCTACAAAACGGAAAGGTTTCTCTTTTTCCTCTATCAGTTGCAACAACACAGGAGGCTCCTTCTGACTTCACAATAAATGAAACAAGACCGTCAGTAGCACCAATATCAATACAGTCCATACCACTGAGGCTTATCCCTTCAAGAAGGCCGAAAACTGGAAACAACGTCCAGTTTGGTGGTATATTTTTGGCAAATCGACCTGGAGAGACTACTCCCTCAGCCAATTTAATTGCGTGAAACCAGCTAAAATCGGCGATCTTTGACTTAATCTCCTCTGAGTTCATAGTTTTTCCTCTTAAAAAATGTGGAATACGCGGTCCATTTTTATCGCTTAGCACAAACGGTGTCGTTGTGCAGGATCAACATAGTGAAACCTTATCCATCTTTCCCAATAGATGTCTCATACTACGAAACAGGTGGACGCTTTTCATCGAAATAAGGATTCAGTTTCATCAGAATCAACCCCTTACCCCTATAATCCTTCCCCTACGAAATACACCGGCCCCCTGTCCCTTGGGCAAACCCCTAAAGCCGAACACTGTCGAGGATCATAAGGGCCATACAGCAACTGGTCTAAGACGGGTGCCAATTTTTTGTCTTTATTTTCCGCTGGGCTCCCCCTGGAAGGAGACAAGAGGTGGTGAAACGTTCAGCCGACCATTCTTGAAAGTTTCCATCCCCAAGCCATAACTGCCGGTGGGATTAGCCTAAAGCCAAAATTCCTGAGGTGGTAGAGCCTATAGCTTTTCCCATTGCGGCCGATTCCAACCATTTTAGAACAGTTAGGCAAAAGGCCTAGAATTTTGTGAATGTTACCATATTCTTCGCCTAAAGGGGTCGAATAGGGAACGATTCCCAAGGCATATTTTTTAGATTTTATTCTTTCGTGAAAATCGGCATCGAAGGTCATGCGGCCAATTGGCCCGTCAGATATGGGGATTTGATTAACTCTTGGGTCATCAATGTGATTTAGGAAGGATCTTTGAACAACCAAGTCAATGTTAATGTCTTGAAATGTTTCCAGCAACGTCTCTATTAATTCTTCAATGTAACCCATACGGGCGGACCGCAACAGTAAAATACGATCGCCAGGCTGCAGGCAAAAATCGGTAACCGTTTCCAAATACAAAGGTTGAAACTTAAGAGAGATGCCCTTTTTTTTATAAAAGCGATTTAGGGCCGGAAACAATAAGGCGGAGACATAACGCTGACTATCAAAACTGCGGTTCTGATAGGTCAGGTTTTCTCCGTGAAGTCGATACCCACCCCAAAATCTATTAATTGACATCACTTCGCCATAACAGAAGCATGTACGTGTTAAGTATCCATCGGCACAGGTACGGAAATCCTGAGGGATGGGACCTACTTTTTCCAAAACAGTTCTTGGAAAGGTCAGGCCGCTGGTTGCTATAAACTGAGGTATATAACCGTTCCCTGTTCGCTGAACATACGAGAAGTAGTCGCCGACCATCATTGCCTCGTGGAAAGGCTCCTCTGTGGCTTTGCCGTTTCGGATTATACAAAGGTTGTGCTGATGGACAGCCGTGCGGTTCAGGGGACCGAAAGTTTTATCCACCATTTTCAGCTTTTCTGGAAACCAGACATCGTCGCTGTCCAGAAAAGAGATTAATTCCCCTCTGGCAGCAGCTATCCCCACATTGAATGCTTCCCCTTGTCCCTGGTTGGTGTTGCTGAAGATCGGTTTTATTCGATCGCTGTTCCTCTTTTGATAAGAGGAGATTACTTCTCTGGAATTATCCGTAGATCCATCGTCAATGATGATAAACTCATAGTCGTCAAAGTCCTGTATCAGAACCGACTCAATAGCCTCGTTGATATATTTTCCACCATTATAATTGGCCATGATGACGGAGAATCGCATGTTCATATCACCTATTTATATTTTAATCTGGTCAAAATTAACCAACGGAAAAACATCCAGCTTTGTACTGCGAGAAGCATTGGCAATAAAGCCGCCGTCGGACTCGAACACCTTCTTTGCACACTGGAAGGCCTTGTATTGGTAAACCAAATTAGGCATAGACCATTTTTCACCTGGCTTTCGATAATCTGGATGGAAATGGTTGATTTCTCCGGAGTGAACTAAAATGTCTTCCCCGTGATCCGTTTTCTCACCAGTAATCTTGGGAATGTTGAAACTAAAATCAACACCAAGTAGGTAAATCTCCCGTATGCCCATGTAATACGCCAGTTGCATCTGAAAATATATTACGGTATGACCACCATAGGTGCTCTGAAGTATGTCTTTACTGAATCTTATCCGGGGATTGTTTGCTGGGCCGGGATTACGCACTGCCTTCACATAGATAATATCTGATTCGTCTGAAAACAGAGAGTGAAGGGGATGAGTAAATATTTTTTTCAGCTTGAGTTTGCAGATATCAGAATGGTTATTCTGGGCAACGAGGAGGTCAATCACAGAATAAAAAGTAGGTCGCCACTTTGTATCATCAAAAGCGAGGTAAATTTTGTTACATGCAAAGGTAACCTCCCCCTTTAAACGGTCAATGTCGCTGACCAATAGACTGGGGCCCATGCCAATAATGAAGGCCCGCTGTCCCTTGTGAGCGTCCTTAAGAGACTCGATTCGTTTGTCATTGGTTGTAGAGAAAAAATCCTGCTTCTTTGAAACTGGGCGCTTGATTATATTCCATTGTCGAGAATAATTAAAGCTTAATAAATGCGTGGAAGTAATCGACTCTCCAAACTGTTCAACCTGCGAGTATCCTTCTCCCCTTTCATTACTATAGATGACAACAATAAGGTCAAATTTTCGGTCACGCAAATAACTCATCTGCCCCTTTTCCATTAGATCTATCTGAAAGAATTCTTTATCATAAAGATGAACATCATCGATACTAGAGTTTTCTCGAAACTCCTCAGCAAGTGCAGGCTGGCACAAAACCTCAATGCTTGCTTTTGGAAAGGAGTCTTTTAGAAAATAAACGGCGTCATTGATAATATCCATCTGACCGGAGCGTATGAGGAGGATACGCTGTGGACTTTTCCCTTTCAAAATTTCCGCCAATCCCCCTGAGCACCCTGCCAAACTACTCATTAAGTTTCTCACCCCAACTTTGGATTTAACACCTTTATTCGTTTTTCGGTAAATTCTTTTCGCTGTTCCTTCGTTGCAAAAAAATTGGTTTTCCGGAAGAATCCCTTCTCTTGCGCAAAAGCAATATCAACTTGGGCCAATGCGTTGTCAAAAGGACGGTAATGGCCGCCAAAGATATCGTATGCCACAAAGCCGCGTTCTTTCATAAAACTAATGATGTCGTAAAACAAGGGAATGTTTTTGTAAAATTGAAATAGAAAAACCTCCAACAATACGACCTCAGTTTGCTTCAAGACCTCGCTCGCCCCGGCCAAAACATTTAACTCGGCCCCTTGAGTATCTACTTTAAGAATGTATGGCCCTTCCGCCTGTTTTTCTTTGATAAGATCGTCAAGGGTTATCACTGGAACTTCTCTCGGTTCGCCATCAACATGCGAACCTTCACTTTCCTTATAAAACGAAGATCCGCTGAGGTCAGGATGGACATTGAGGGTCATGCTGCCGGGCATGTCCCCAGCAGCCGCAACAACGTATTCGCCTGGATACTTACTGCAAATATCCCTCATGACATTTTCATATTCTCTCAAGGGGTCCACAAGCAGGTATTTAACATCATCAAAAACACCATACAGACTAGGGGTGCCATAGGCGACTCCCACGTCAATAATGGTTTTTGGCTTAAACCCGATCTTTTTTACGTGAGAAAGAACCTCTTTCAAAGTTTTTCGTTCCATTAATATCTCCTATACTGGCTCACAATATATTCAATTACCTAGCAGACTAAAAGACAGGAACACCTTTTATGACAGAAGGCCTCATACATTTCTTCCTGTCTGTCCAAACAAGTTTCGGCCAAAACAACCAGACTAACAGCACCATGAACAGAATTCCCAAGGCTTCTACTTAATCACTGGTTAAGGCCCTATTTCTTCGGATACTTTGCACTTCAGCAAACTCGTTGGGTACATTCTCTCTCATTCCCGATCAGCTTGCGGCAAGTGCGCAGTGGTAAAGAACATTTTTTATTTGCGACTGGCCGACATCCCTAGGAAATCCATGTTTGATTAACTCGCATTCCAATTTTTCCAGGCATTTCTTCAATTCGTCGTGAAGCTCCGGGTGATTTTCCAACATAAGTTCCGGATTGTAGCGCACAGGATTGATTCGCGCGCTGAAATTCTCACCCAAGCTTCGCACAAATGCAGGAAGCAGAGGTAGCTCGCGAAAATTCAGTGTCATCGCCACGAAATTCATCTGCATACGGATATTCCAATCCTGGCTTTTGCAGAAATCTGCTAGGCCTTTCATATTACGGACGACCCGCTCAAAATCGCCCCCGATGCGTATTTTTTCGTAAGTTTCCCTCGTTACCGCATCCACAGAAAAAATAATGGCCTTGAACTGCGTATTGGTGAATCGATTGAGCATCTCGTGGTCCAAAAACGTTCCATTTGTAAATAGTGATATATGCCCATGTGGATAGAGCTGGGTAGTAAAGTTTTCGATAAATTGAATACAGCTTTTGCTGATCAGTGGCTCACCACCAAGGATCAACAAATGGCTTACATAAGGATACAGGTGCCTCAATTCCTCTGCATCATATTGATAGCCTTCTTTAACTTTACGCGCACGCGCACCGGCACACATTATACAGCTATAGTTACAGCGGTTGCTCCAGTGAACCTCAAGGTTAGATGGAAAGGATGTTAGTTGGGTTTTCCCAGCCAGGAATTCTTCATTTAACAAGTTACAATTAGCGTCAAACTCCGTAGTTTCCATTGTCGGCACAATCTTGGACAATACTCCTGTGCCTTGAGCCTTTACCTGGCAGTGCGGCATGCAGATTTGGTTAATTCTTCCTTCGAGCATGTCCTGACGAAATTGCTGGGCCTTGTCACTATTCCACACATCCATAATTGAATCGCCATCTTCGCCTATTTTTCCAAACGACCCATTAGCCATGCAACAGCACCTAACATCTTTGTCATAAGACAAAATCATATTGGTCCATGGTACCATGCAAATAGGCTTTTTATGTTCGGTTATTTTCCGCATTACATAAGATTCTTCCATGATGACTGTTCCTAGATTAAAAAAATCCTTAAGAGGGGACTAGAAGGTGGTCTTCAGACGTTGTCTTTCCAGAAGGCTGGCCTCATCTAGCCCCCAAATAACTGCCTTCCTCCCCATGGCAAGAATCGCTTCCTCGGAGCTGCCGCCAATATGGGGTATCGCCAGAAAATTAGGGATCTGGAGTAATTCCGCATCCCACGGTGGTTCGGTCGCAAAAACATCGAAAGCCGCTCCTACAAGCTGGCCCTTTATTAACATCTTACATAGTGCAAATTCGTCAACCAATCCTCCCCGTGCGGCATTGACCAAAACGGCCCCTGGCTTCAATAAAGCGAGCCTGTCTGCGTTGAGAATACGGTTGGTGGATTGGCTAAGCGGCATTTGTAACATTATTATAAAAACTAGGAAATAAAGCATTATCTAATCTAAGTGTTTCTAACATTCTATCGACATGAAACTTCATTGTCTCAAAATTATCATCTTCCCAAACAATCTTCTGATATTTTGTTGATCCATGAAAATTATCACCGGGTCGCAACCCTGTTCTTTTCCAATAATCCTCAAGAGTCACTTTGAGTTTGTTTTGAGTAAATTTAAATAATATGTAACGAGTTTCTCTATTATAACAAGCAAGAGCTGCACATCCATTACTGACAAAAAGATTCAAGAGAGATTCCTGGTAAAGTGCTGCACGAAGAGAAAGTGATATTGCTGGTTCATTATAGTATATTACATTTTCACCTACTAAGACTGGATCCTCATATAGTTTATGATAATCTCTTAATATAATAAACCTTATATCTGAATCTTGATAAGAGTCGATCAGCTTTTGCCATTCACTTATATTGCTATTTTTCGTTGGCGCCCAACTGTCCCACTCACGCAACGTTATAGTTACAGGGATATGAGGATAGATATTTTTTAATATCCATTTTCTCGCTAAAGTAACCTGTTCTTTTGGTGGATTAAGTTTTAAAAGTGTTGGATTTTCTTTTGCAGCTTTTGCAGAATTTATCCATGCGTGAATTGGAGGACGATCCTGGCACATTTCAATCGGTAATAAAGGCTTGTAGTCTTCTGGAAACACATAGTACCTTGATCTGAATTTTGCAAAAAAGTCCATAAATAATCTACGGTTGTCAAATACAAAGATACTACCTATTGAATCTAATAATCTAGAAATCTCCAATCCTAAGTTGTGCAGATACTGCCTGAAATTATTTGCGTTTACATAAGAATGCCTTGAAGGAGCTGGGTCATTTGCATGACAGACAAAAGCAATATCAATTTTCTTACATCTTCTTTTTCTCCTTTCCACTTCTGCATTAATCAAAAAAGTGCTTATATCAAATGAAAACGGGAGATCTATAAAATCATAGATGGCAAGAATACGATCTTTTCGATAATCATCCTTCCTTTGGTTGCGAATTCTTTCCTTAATAGCATTTTTTTTCTTCTTTTCCTCTTTTTTCCTTTTTATATAATCTTGCCAATTTCGATACTTATAAAGAAAAAAAGGTGGAATCTTTCTTTGCAGGACATTCTTGAGATTTTTAACGGTTTCTATAACCAATTTTTTAATAAAATATTTTTTTGAAATAATAAAGTACTGACCTTTATTATTATAAGCTACTTGATATCTCGCTCCGCAAAAGAGAGCAATTAAATCAATATTAAGATAACCTATACCCTGCTCATTATTGTATAAAATTATAACCATATCATATTTTTTTTGTTTAATCTTTTTCTTGATATACCTTGATAGTTTAAAATAAGAAAATTTTCCTTTATGAGATGAAGGAATAATCTCTATAATTCTACTTTTCTCTTTTAACTTTGAGACTGATTCTTGAGAAGCTAATACAGAAACCTCAACCCCAGGATAAAACTCTTTGAAAACATCTACTGTTTTATCAAAAACGATTGAAGATGATTGAATAATGAGGATTTTGTTTATGGTATTGATTTTCTTTAGAGATAACATTTTCTTATAAAACAACATTAATCCCAAATTTTTGACGCGTTTTCATCCGCCATTCTTTCATTTCCTTTAATGAAATTCCTTCTATTCTTGCTATTGCTTTTCGGCGCTCAGCCTTAGAGAAGTTAATCCGATCCCATTCAAAAGCTCTCAATATCTCTAGCTCTGAAGGAGTAAATTCAGATGTAGAAATGAGACCCTTGGCATATCCAGAATTAAGACTTTCTTTAATGTTAAAATCTTTGGGTAAATACCCTTCACGAAGACAAATCTCCATTAATTCTGTTTTTGGTAAAGGGGTAGCCAAATGGAAGTTTGCCATGTCAACATTTATTGTTTCTGCAAACCTGAACGTTTCCCTTATCTGTTCCCATGTTTCTCCAGGAAATCCGATTACAAAATTGGCTAAAATCTCAAAACCCAATGATTTTGCTTTATTCAAAACTCCATGGATCTTGTTTAATTTCACTGCTTTCTTTATTATTTTATTTAAAACATACTGGTTACCAGATTCTATGGATAGAGTAATTTGATAACAGCCACTTTCTCTCATTAATTCTAAGATTTTATCGTTCAATAGAAAAACCGTCATATTGACGCATTTCCATGTTAGATCATATTTACGTTTTACTAGCCCCTGCATTATTTTTACGGCTCTTTTGCGATTTCCTAAAAAATGATCATCAAGAAATATGATCTCTCGAATACCAGCTCTATATAAGGTATCTATTTCTTCAAGAACATTTTCGGCACTTCTAAAGCGAATCTTTCGACCACTAACAGTAGAGGATGCACAAAAAATACATTCATAAGGACACCCTCTTGAAGTTATCGTAACAGCATAAGGGAATTTACGGGGTAACAACTGTGGTGAATATCTAAGAGCTTTATTTCCATAGTCGAGCAAATCAAGATTGCCATAATCAGAAAAGGGAAGAGAATCCAAATCTTGAATAAATCCTTTCGGTTTTTTGAGTTTTATAATACCATTCTTCTTATAAGCTAATCCATCAAGCGAGGAAAAATTTTGTTTAGATTTTTTTAGCTCGTTTAACAAACTGGGAAAACGGTATTCTCCCTCTCCCAAAATCCAATAATCAACATTTGGATCTTTTGTTGCAATTTCAGGTACTACGGTTGGAATAATTCCACCCTGAATTAAGATCGAATCAGGAACAGCTTTTTTTATAATAGAGTTCATTAGTTTATTAGCTTTAATATACTCGGTGGATATTGAACTAACCCCAACGACTTCTGGCTTTACCTTGTTAAAATAATTGAAAACCTCCTCTTCGGTCAGATTGTTATAATTAGGATCAAAAAGCTGAACATCATGATCACTCTTCAGACAAGCATTTAAAAGAGCCAGTGTATAAGGGGGCATAGCCCATACTCTTTTATTAAACCAAGCATAATTTGGTTGTGTAAGAACAATCTTCATTTAAAACCGACCTATCTTTAATTTCCTATTTTAATTTCTTTATTCTGCAATAAACCAGTAATAGTCACCTTCATATCCAGTTTCTTCAAATAAACTCTTCCAGTCATCCACATGCATAAAGGTTAAAGCAGTAAGATTCCATTTTAAAAGTCTCTCTTTTTCTTCTTCAGTCCTCCATGCATCAAC
>Ga0307378_10006006_pt1 | contig 16756 bp, 22 predicted proteins | sample UN1MG_FD_202238 | JGI IMG/M metagenome (GOLD analysis project Ga0307378, IMG submission 202238) | Soil microbial communities from Risofladan, Vaasa, Finland - UN-1 | ecosystem: Environmental > Terrestrial > Soil > Coastal area > Acid sulfate soil | place: Finland: Risofladan, Vaasa | collected... | reverse complement strand
CATAGTTACACGATCATCTTAAAATCACGCCAGTTAGGATTGTCTACTTTATCTGCTGCTTATGCGTTATGGATGATGTTATTTAAAGCAGACCAGAACATATTGGTAATTGCTACGAAGAAAGATGTGGCGAAAAACGTAATAACAAAAGTAAGAATAATGCATGACAACTTACCTTCGTGGTTAAAAAGTCCTACAACTGAAGACAATAAAATGTCATTAGTATTAAAAAATGGATCACAAATAAAAGCTATTTCAAGTTCGCCAACGGCTGGTCGTTCTGAAGCTTTGTCATTATTGATTCTTGATGAAGCCGCATTTATTTATGACATTAAATTGATTTGGGGTGCTGCTCAACAAACTCTTGCTACTGGTGGAGATTGTATTGTCCTTTCAACGCCAAATGGTATGGGTAACTGGTTTTATGATATGTGGAGTGGTGCGGAAGAAGGTATTAATGGATTTCATACTATTTCATTAAAATGGGATGTTCATCCTGAAAGAGATCAACGGTGGAGAGACGAACAAGATGTTAAACTTGGCGTTCGACTTGCTGCTCAAGAATGTGATGCTGATTTTCTTGCTTCTGGTAATAATGTTGTTAGTCTTATAACACTCAAGTTTTTTGAAGAAACCTTTGTTAGAGAGCCCGCAGACAAACGTTCAGTTGATAAAGGGTTGTGGATTTGGGAATATCCTGATTATAATAGGTCTTATATTATTTCTGCTGACGTTGCTCGTGGCGACGGAACTGATTATTCTGCTTTTCAAGTGTTTGATGCTGAAGCGTTGACACAAGTGGCAGAATACAAAGGACAAATAAATACTCGTGAATATGGGAGACTCCTTGCTTCCGTAGGTATTGAGTATAATAGTGCTTTAATCGTAGTTGAACGCGAAAATGTTGGTTGGGATACAATACAAGAATTAATTGATATAAATTATCAAAATTTATTTTATTCGTCAAATGATTTACAATATGTTGATTCGTCAAGATATATCAATAATAAGATAGGGCGAGAAGAAAAGAAAATGAAACCAGGTTTCGCTACAACTCATAGAAATAGAGCATTAGTAATATCAAAAATAGAAAGATACTTTGAGGAAAACAGTAATGAAGATAACGCCTTCAAGATATATTCTCAAAGACTGATAAACGAGTTGAAAGTTTTTATTTGGAATCACGGTAAAGCTGAGGCTCAAGGTGGTAAGAATGACGACTTAGTTATGGCGTTGGGTATATTATTATGGACAAGAGATACCGCTATGAGATTGAGAAGTGAGGGTATTGAGCTTACCAAAATGGTATTGGATAGGATCGGAAAATCTGAATTTGATTTGGGATTGTATAAACCTGGGCAAATGACATATGATCCTAATAAAATGGATATTGGAAAAGAAGTAATAGATTTGCGACAATTTTATTAATAGGGGATACAAATGAAAAGATTAACAAAAGAAGTAAAAGATGTAGAAAAAAGAGTAAAGTTGGAGTTAGAAACTATTTATAAGGATAAGGAAAAACTTGATATTAATTTACTTACAAAGTTGCTTGGTATTCCTTTAATTGACGTTAAAAACATTTTGGGAGTAGAAAAATAGTGGAAACATTAATATGTGAATTACCACACGGCGACTATAATGAAAAGGGAATAGAGGGAATAGATTTTCGTATTGAGAGAATGCCTCTTTCACAAGACCAAAAGAACGATTTGGTTAGAAATTTTCGTAATGGAAAGGGTATTATCGGAAAAATGCCTAAATCTAACAAACTTATGTTGTTTACGCCAAATGGAATCAAAGTATTGAAAGGAAAACCATCTGATAAGAGTATGATTTTACCGCAAGATTGGTCAAAGTATGCGGTTATCCTAAAAGATCAAATTGGAGAGATAAAAGAGATAATTCGTAAAGTGGTTAGAGAAATGATGTTGGAAAAGTGGAAAGGTGAGGGGTCTACTGGGACATGATAAAACTAAAACGACTCATTGAAGATACGATAGGAAAGGTATCTCAGAAGATCAATGTTGTAATACAGCTTGATAAAACCAAGCATGCTGCCGAAAGACAGCAACGGCACGAGAAATATATCACCGACACTGAGATTAAATTTCTCGCCGAAAAGGCGATAAAGAAAATAGGTCAAATGTTAATGATGGACGAAATAGATATAAATGACCAATTGATAATTCAAGACACAAAGACCGATTTAAATCTTGTTGGTCAAATAAAACGACAAGGTGATATGTTAGATTTCGTAATAATTACTGTAATGATAGAAAAAAACTTTAGAAATATAAAAGGAACTAAGGTAATCAAAATATAGAACGATTATTTGAGATTTAAATATTTATATTTAGGGAAGTTAGAATTACATAAAGGATAAAAAATGGCAGACAACGAAAGTAACACACTATTTTCAAAACTTAAAAAGTTGTTTTCGTCACCAGTAGTTGTAAGAAACATTGGTGGAAAACAAATAAAAGTTGTTGATGTAGGACAAATACAAAGATTTGGACTTACGAATCGTAATGACAAATTTACGCGGATGTATTCCACTGTAAATTATGCTTTACGGCAACAACAAGCTCTTTATGGGATGGAAGCGCAACGTCTGCAGTTATTTCGTGACTATGAAGTTATGGATACTGATTCGATTATCGCTTCGGCGCTCGACATTTATTCTGAAGAAACGACAATGAAGAATGAGATGGGCGACACGATTAGAATAAAGGCTGGAAGTGCGAATGTAAGAACGGTTTTGGAAAACTTATTTTATGATATAATGAATGTAGATTTCACCTTACCGACTTGGGTAAGGGGAATGTGTAAATATGGTGATTATTATTTACAGTTAGAATTGGCGAAAGAGTTTGGAGTAACGAATGTATTACCTTTACCTGTTTATGATGTAAAACGAGTAGAGGGTGTTGATCCAAACAAACCAACGGCTGTTCAATTTGTGATTGAAGGGCCGAGCGGGAAAGCCGAGTTGGAATTTTTTGAGGTCGCTCACTTTAGAATGATGACGGATTCTAACTTTTTGCCGTATGGAAAGTCAATGATTGAGCCTGCTCGTAGAGTATGGAAACAACTTATTCTTATGGAAGATGCTATGTTGATTCATAGAATCATGCGTGCTCCTGAAAGAAGAATATTCAAGATTGATGTTGGTAATATTGCTCCAAGTGATGTTGATTCTTATATGAGAAAAATCATTACTCAAGTAAAGAAAGTGCCTTACATTGATCCACAAACGGGTGAATACAACCTAAAATTCAACTTACAAAACATGACAGAAGATTTTTATCTTCCTGTTCGCGGTGGTGATAGTGGAACGAGTATTGAATCACTTCCTGGAATGAGTTCTGAGGGTCAAATAGACGACATTGAATATTTGAGAAACAAGTTAATGGCTGCCCTAAAAATACCTAAAGCGTTCTTGGGATATGAAGAACAAATTGGAAGCAAGGCAACATTAGCAGCTGAGGATGTTCGTTTTGCCAGAACGATTGAAAGAATTCAAAAGATTCTTATATCTGAGTTAACGAAAGTGGCTCTTGTTCATTTATACATTCAAGGGTTTGAGGGGAATGATTTAGTTGATTTTGAAATTGAACTTACAACGCCTTCAATTATTTACGAACAAGAAAAAATTGAGTTGTGGAATTCCAAGATAGGTTTAGCCAGGGACGCTAAGGATACGAGAATGTTAAGCATGGATTGGATTTACGAAAACATTTTCAACTTTACGGAAGATGAAATAGCGACTGAAAAGAAAAATGTTGTTGATGATACGAAACGAACATATAGAATTCAACAGATAGAGGAACAAGGGAACGATCCTGCTATATCAGATCAAGGTTTTAGTGGAGAAAAGGACAACACATTTGGCGAAAACAAAAACTTTAATCTTCATTACGATGAAGAAAAAGAATATGTGCCAGTGAAACCGTCTGAAGATGGTCGCCGAGGAAAAACAGCCAGGACAAGAGATAAAGACGATCCATTCGGCGACGATCCAATAGGTAAAAAGGATTATGATAAAATTTTGAAGTTGGACAATGAAGTTGGATATGACGCGAATAAGAAAAAACATCTATCAAGAAATATAAGAAAAGCAGAATCTGTTTTAGGTAAAACTTTATTGAAATCAAAAAAAGTTATTACTGAAATAGATTTGAAAAAAATAGAAAATTATTTTGTTGATGGAGCAAAAGAAACCACGGAAACTGGTGGTTCTGGTATTGAAAATGAAGAAAATAAAGAATAAATAAAAATGTATTATATTTATATATGGAATTTATTAGGTAAAAAATCTAATAAGGGGAGTATTGATGAAAAGAATTAAACACTCAAAGTACAAAAACACGGGTTTATTATTTGAGCTATTAGTTAGACAAACTACAGCCGATGTTTTAAACGAAAGTAAAAACGAATCTTTTGCGATAAAAGTGATAAAGAAATACTTTGGCAACGGGAAACCATTAGCCAGGGAATTATCTTTATATAAGGGATTAATGGATACAAAATTTACATCGGAAAATAGAGCAAAAGAGTTAATTGAAGAATCTATTAATTCACGGAAAAAGATTAGTAATTTATCTTTGAAAAAAGAGAAATATAATCTCATCAAAGAGATTCAGGATAACTATAATATCGACGAATTTTTTAGAAGTAAATTACCGAGTTATAAGAATTTCGCTTCAATTTATCAATTGTTTGAATCTGCAACAAATGAGGAAGGCGAATTATTACCTGCCGATAAAGTTCAATGTACATCGACTCTTATAGAACACGTAACTGGAAAACAACTTAAACCCATCAAACCAATAGAAGTTAGAGAAAATGACAAGGTTCTTGAAGAATATAAGAAAATGACTGAAGACCTTAGATTGCTTACTTACAAAACAATGTTAGATAAATTTAATACTAAATATGAAGGTTTGGATGATGCTCAAAAAAATCTACTTCGTGAATTTATCTATAATGTTTCGAATACAAATTCCTTTAGAGATTATGTTGATAAAGAAGTTGATAGAGTAAAAAGTGACGTAATGACATTTATTCCTAAAATAGAAGATAAAACGACACGGATAAAAGTTGAAGGTGTCATTCCTAACATAGATAAATTAAAACGTGGTAAAGTGGTCAATGAAAATCAACTTATTCAACTTATGAGATATTTTGAACTTTTAAAGGAAGTCAAGAAAGTTGTTGAATGTCCTAAAAAAGGCGTTCTACAAAAAGCTGTTGCTAATAAAAGGATAACGGAGAAAGTCAATGGCTAATAAACGATTTTGTCCTAAATGCGGAGAAGAAATATTATATTCAACAAAATATGTTAAAATTAGGGCAGAAAAGCGAAATACAAATTGCTTATCGTGTGCGATGACAGGAAGAGTTTTTTCTGATAAACATAAAAAAAATATGAGTAAAAATCATAAAGGAATGTTAGGAATAAAACAATCTGAAGATGCGAAGAAAAAAATCAGAAAATCTCTTAAAGGAAAAAAACGAGAATCTTTTACTGATAAACATAGAAAAAATATAAGTGAATCTAAAAAAGGAAGCGTGCCTTGGAATAAAGGTCTAACTAAAGAAACGAATGATATTGTAAAAAAAATAAGTGAAGTCAGAATAGGACAAAAACGTTCAAAAGAAACAAAACGAAAACAACGATTGTCCGCGATAAAAAGAATTGAAAAAAATAAATTTAACGGTGGTCAAATGACTCCAGGATATAATCCTGTTGCATGTAAAATTATAGATGAATATAATAAAAAACACGGTTTCAATTTTCACCATGCAGAAAATGGTGGCGAAGTTTGTATTGATGGATATTGGCCGGATGGATTAGATGAAAAACGAAAAACTATAATAGAAATCGATGAATCACGACATTATAAAAATGGGACATTAAAAGAAAAAGACATTCAAAGACAACAATATCTTGAAGGCTTAGGATATAAAGTAATTAGAATAAAGATTTAGGAGATAAAAGATGGCTAAAAATGGCGACTATGTAAAAATAAATGAGTTAGATGTATTCCAAAAACACCAAAAAGCTATAGCGATAAAGACATTGAAATATAGTGATCAAGGTGCATTTATAATGGGTGGAATGACAAAGGATGAAGCGAGAAAGTTTCTCAAATCTATTGGATATAGCGACAATCAAATCAAGAAGTTAGAGGAATCAAAACTCAGTGAAGCAAAAGTTCATGTGGGAACTAACATTAAAGGTCGTCCAGTAAAGGGCAGCAAAACAGCTCAAAATTATTTACCGAAAACGTCATATAAAGTTGAGAAAAAAGGAAATACCTACATTTTTACCGCAAGTGATGGTTATCAATATGAAGTTGAATCGGGTGAATATAAAAAATTAAAAGAATCAAAACTCACTGAAAATGGTTTGCGTCAAGCGATACGCGCAATGATTGAGCAAGAGTTAGATCAGTTTGACATTGAGGACGAGGAACAAGATAAATGTGATATCGGGGAATGTGAAATTGAATGTGTAGAATGTGATAAAAACGAAAGTTGCGACAAATATAAAAAAGAAGAAGAATTAGATGAAACGAGTTCGGTAGCTGCTCAAGGTGGTCAAGATGGATATCAAACACCTTATGCTTTTGCTGGACGAGATAAAGCGAAGCAGAAACAGAATGCTGAGCAACTTGGATACAAGTTAGTGAATCAAAATCTTGAAGAAAGAGATTGGGATGATATAATAAATGCGAGGAAAGAGGCATTAGTTTATCGCCGAAAGTTCGCTGAAATGAAAACTCGTTCAGGATTAAATGAAGCAGCCAATCCAAAAAAGGGAAGAAAAAGTTTTTATACTATGGATAATGTAGGAAAACGTGGAAATTATACCATTAATGCTTATGATGGAAAAGCAACACATAAAGATGGTAGCCCTTTTTATGATATAAGAATTTTTAGAGATAAGAAAAAATATCAAACAGCAATGAAAGATTTGACGAGTAAGGGATATGTGGAAGAAAGTGTAATCAAAGAAGAAGTCAGTCAACAAGTGAAAGACGATGTAACCGCTTTACTGAAAAGCTATGGTGGAAAGGAAGTACCTGATGATAAAGTGCATGCGATTGCTGACAAGCATGGTATTTCACCACATGAGTTAGAATCATTTATTTATAGTTTAGCATCACAGCATGTAAATGAAGGAACGCACGGAATCGCGAAAATCTATATTGGTGAGAATCCTTATTGGTTAAGAAAAATGGGTGACACGACACATTTTCACATGGCGAATTCAGCTAAAGGAATAAAAACTGGTGGAGTGACATATCATATTGGACAACATAGAGATGAACTATATTACAATGATCTTGTAAAATGGCTTAAAGGTGTGGGAAAGATAAATGGTAAAAAATATACGGATTTTTTTAGACAATTATCTAAAATTGAAAGTATAATAGAAGATAAAAAAGATATAACGAATTTAAAATCCGGCGATTTAGTTTATTTAAAAAAAGGTAAAGATCGGGGAAAGGTTGTACATTGGATAGATTCGACGAAATTGCTTATAAAAACTAAATCAGGACAGCGCGTTGTTAATTTAAGTGCTATTGATGCGGTTCGCGAATCGAAAGATGAATTAACTGAAGGTCGCCGTGGAGCGTATCACGAATATCGTGACGATGGTGATAAGACGCCTCGCCAAAAGATCGGCGAATCACTTAGAAATGTAAGAGATCAACTGACTGAAATAGAAAAAACGATTGACCTGAATCTTCGTTTAAAACAAGAAACAGGAATCAATATTCAACAATACTGGAAAAATACGCATCGCGCTCTAAATAAAATCAACGAAAGAATGACGCAAATTATTAATAAGATACGGAGATTCTAGATGAATACGACAAGATTAAAAGAAATTATTCGTGAAGAAATTCAAAGTTTAAATGAAGATGTTTTAGCGAATAAAGTAGAAAAACTAACCAAAGCATTAATAATGGTTATGAGTAAGACTGGTTGGACAAAACAAGAAGCTGAAAACCTTTTAAAATAAAAGAGAAAATAAATGGATAAAAAACTTTGGTATAAAATGTTAGGTAAAGAGGACGCTTATAATCGTTCATTATATTATAAGATAAATGAAGCATTAGAAGATACTGCAAAATATAAACTTGATTTGGATGGCGGTAAGATATTTTTATTTGGAAAGTCAAAGAATGTTTTAATAGGAAATCCAGACAAAGATTACATAACTTTGACTAAGGATGAGTTAAAAAAAATATTTAATTTCGCCAAGAAAAATGGAGCGATTTAATGCCGATAAAATTGAAGAAAATTATTGATGAAATTGTAACTCCACTTGATAGAAAAATGGATATACACACCGATGGTAACTATTTATTGAGAAGAAAGACGACTGGCCAATATTATGCTGGTGGAAATATACATACACCAACAACGACAATGAATAAAAATAAAGCATCAACATTAACTGGAAATGAAATAAAGAACATAAAATATAACTGGCCTATGAGTTGGGATTTGATTGATTTGAATAAAGATGCCGATAAAGATAATATGGGTGGAATAAGAGTTAATGAACTTAGTTTTAACGCTGATATGTTGAATAAAGTACACGGTGATGTAATGAATTTTTTGAGTAGTGAACATAAGAAACTTGGATATGCTAACCCACTTGATACTTATCATTTATTACAACAAGTATTGGGTTCTGATAAAATATTGAGTAAAGTAAAAGGGATACGATAATGAAAATCTCAAAGTTGAGAATAAAAGAAATAATACGAGAAGAAATGATAAGAGAATTTCAGGGACTTCCATCACAGGGTAAAATGTTTATTAGAGTAAATGATAAAAAGAGAGCGTTAAAGTTTCTCAAGAAAATGGATATAAAATTTACTTCTGAAGAACCAAACTTACATGGTGCTACATGGTATAACAAAGACAAGATCGTAGCAGAACTGGACAAACATATGTTAGTGATTTTTGAGGAGCGACAAGTACAACAAAATAGATTAGATGAAGCATTAACGAGTAAGGATTATGCAGAGATAAAAGATATAATAAGAGCTGAAATTGCTGCGGTCTTTTTTGATTTATTCAAAAAACGCGCGATGTGGATTTAAGGGGAAATGATATGAAACGTTCTGAATTAAAAAAAATAATTAAAGAAGAAATAACTAAATTTATGGAATCTGGATGGGAATATGATATTGAAGCGTATAGACCAAAATTAAATAAGGAAAAAGAAACTATAACTTTTGTTAATGATGCTGAAACCAAAAAAGCATTATCTGCTTTGGCGAAAAAAAAGATAAATGCTACGCGAGTTGGCAAGACTTTAAAATTTTTGAATACACACGACTTCAAAAAGGCGCAAACAATGATAATAGTATAAATGGAGAATCTAAATGAATAACAAAGAGTGGAAAAAATTATTTCGTGAAAATACATTAAACGAGCAAGCAAAATTTACAACACTTAAAAAAAGTGGAGATGTAAAACTTCAACATGCTATTCGTCATGATGGTAAAGAATGGTTTCGTGTTGAAATGCCAGGCGGAGTATTTGTTTTTGATATAAATGAAAAAAGAGAAGCCGAAGAAAAGTTTAAAGAAACAGTTAATTTTTTAAAAGGTATGGAAAGAACCAAATAATCGGAGAATATAGATGAATAAAGCAACAATTATTATTAACGATGGGCAATTAGAAAGTGGGCAGAAATTTGCTAAACAAATATTAGCGGAGTATATGCCTTTACAAATAGGTGGTGGAGTAATTCGTGAATCGATGAAACAGCATGATGGTCGAATTTTAATCAAGGGCATATTACAACGTGCAGAAGTACAGAATCAAAATGGTCGTGTATATCCGCATCAGATTCTCGCCCGAGAGGCGAAAAAATACGAAACATTAATAAGTGAAAAAAGAGCGTTAGGTGAATTAGATCATCCAGATTCTTCTGTTGTAAACTTATCAAATGTTAGTCATAATATAGTTGAGATGCATTGGGAAGGTAAAGATTTGATTGGAACGATTGAGGTATTGAATACTCCAACCGGAAAGATTTTACAAGAGTTATTGAAAGGCGGTATTCTTGTTGGTATATCTTCTCGTGGTCTTGGTTCTGTACAAGAAGCTGAAGGTAGTGCGATTGTCCAAGATGATTTTGAATTGATTGCGTTTGATATGGTAAGTAATCCTTCAACGCACGGTGCGTTTATGAAACCTATTCATGAATCTGTGGATAAATATGGTCAAGTTTGTGTAAATAAATTTTGTAGGATTCAAGAGTTGGTAACTGAAATTTTAATAGATATGGGAGAATAATTATGATTTTTTTAGATAAAATTATGTTAAGATTGAAAGAGTGGATTGTTGATGCGCAAGAATTTTCAGCAAAACGTTGGGGAACAATTTGGGTAATATGTGCGTTGGTTGCGGGTGGTGGTTTATTGTCAGCATTTTTTGGTTGGGGATTTGCTTTTTTTGTGCCTGCGTGGCTTGTTTTTGTTGCTTATATGTTAAAGAGAAAATATAAAGGATAAATGATTTTTATTCAGGGAGTTGTATAATGAAAGATAAAAAGAAAGCAGAAATGTTTACTGGCATAAGTTTTAAATGGAGAGATTTTCGCCTTCAAGATTTGACTGAAGAAAAAATAAATGAAAGTACATATACATTTGATTCAATTATGAAATTCATTAAAGATAATGAAGACTATTGGACTAAACACGGGGGCGGCGACGATAAATTTAATATTCCAAAAATTGTAATTCATGGGCCTGGTTCAAACACAAAATGGTTAGATATATCTTATGATGCGCTTCGTGAAATAGCGAAAATACTAAAGAAATATAAGTAGGAGTAATAAAATGGCGACAAAAAAGAAACAAAAACTTGATGAAGGAATGGTAATGATTTCTTCTTTACTTCCTGTTGGTGGTTTGATTGGTATGCCTCCAAAACGGAAAGATAATTTCGTATTTAAGGGTCTTCCTGGTCAATTTGATAAAGATGGAAATAAAACTCTTGATGAATATGGTGATCCGTTAAAAGAGGAAACTGATTTCATAGCATTTTATGCTGGTAAGAAAACGCCTATTAAGGGAACGGATTTATGGGATGCTAAGAAAAAAGCCATTGCCCTATTGAAAATCCCTAAATCAAAGCAAGGATTATTAGCCATCAAATCTAAAAAATCAATGGACGCTGGAGATTTTAGATATGAAGGTAAAGTAAACGAAGTCAGTTCAAAAAATGTAAAAGAAGTAGTTGGTTTGTTGAAAGATATTTTAAGTGAATTTGGTCATAAAAGCCAAGTATTATTGTCAATGGATAGAATTCAAGAAATGTATAATTTATTGAAATAAAATGATAAATATACCTGTAGAAATAGGCGACACGATTTTAACCGGAAAGTTTAAGAATAAAGTAACCGTTGTAAAGGAGATTGGAATTGACGATTATGGGATGCCAACGATAAATGGTAAAAAAGTTGTCACATTTCGTATAAAGAAAAAAGAAAAACAAGGAGAAAATAAAATGGCGACAAAAAAGAAAGAAAAATTAGAAGAAGGATTAGTAATGATTTCTTCATTATTACCGGTTGGTCAACTTATTGGTATGCCACCGAAAAGAAAGGACAACTTTGTATTCAAAGGATTACCTGGTCAATTTGACAAGAATGGTGTAAAAACTCTTGATGAATTCGGCGATCCGATAAAAGAGGAAAAAGTTGATGAAAAATATACAGGTCCTAGAGCTGATCAACATTATAAAAAAATTTTGGATCAAGTGAAAGAAGGTTTGGAAGAATTACAAGATGTTGGTGAGGATTATGGAGTATTTCAAGATGCTAAATACGCCGAAAAAACATTAAAAAAAGTATATGAAATGATTCGTAAAGTTCGCTAAGGAGATAAAAGATGCCAGCTAAAAGTAAATCGCAGCAAAAATTTATAGGCTTGGTTCATGCGGTACAAAAAGGTGATATAAAACCAGATGATGTATCCGCGAAAGCCCAAAAAGTGGCGAAAACAATGAAAAAGAAAGATGTAACGGATTTCGCTAAAACAAAGCATAAAGGACTTCCTGAAAAAGTACCGGAAAATTACATTGTCGATGAAAATACACTAACGGATTTACCTGATGATGTTGAGTATGGCTACACGAGAGATGGAGTTGTCCAATGTATAGCGTCAAAGAATATTTGTTTAACGAGAATGCGGACTGACAGAGAAAGAAATCCTGGTTCAAAGTTTCAGTTCATTTATTCGCCGACACAACAAGTTGGCGAAATGTTTGAAAGTATAACTGAAGCGAAAGAGAAAGCCGGAGATATGGCTCACGACATTTATTCAAGAATCGCAAATGGAAAAAGAGCGTGGGATGTGGTTGCTCAATTTGGGTTGAGTCACATTTCTGCTAATGATAAAGAATATGATCAAATACTAAATGTATTCAATAATTATAGAAAACTTGGAAAAGACAAATCAGTCGCCATTTTGACACAAGCATTAAAGACGAGTAGGATAGCTGAGGCCTGGGTATCTGGAGGCGACAAAAAATATGATAGAAACAATATACCTGATGGAACAACCGTAAAAGTGGTATATGGGAAACACGAAGGTAAAATTGGAAAAGTTGTTGATGATGCTCCAGCTGACGGGTATTCAATAGTAAAAGTGGGTAGTGATAAATCTTATTATCATAATAGTGATTTACTTGTGAAAGAAAATAAAATGAACGAATCAAAGTTTAAGATTGGTGATGTAGTTGCAAATAAAAGAACAAAGTGGATAGGTATAGTTAGATCTGAGGAAGATCGAGGAGAATTAAGAACTGATGCTGATGGTATGGTATACATTAAAAATTTAGAAAAATATGATCCTAAAAAACATAAAAATTATCATATTGCTCCAAGCACTAAAAAGGAAATTGGAGAATCCATAATGAATGAAATAAAATCCGATCAAGATATGGCAAAAGATGGGCTCAGGTATGGTAAGAAAAAGTATAAATATGATGCTAAAAAATTAAAAGATTTGGCGAAAGATTTATTAACATATATCAAATCTGGTGAAATAGACGACGAGCTAAGTATAGAAGCGTATATTGATTTTCGTCACGATGAAATCTCGATGGATGAAGGACAATTTATGGGTAGTATTGTGTCTGATGCTCGTGCATTATCATCTGGTACAATGGCAAGTTTAACTGGAAAACAAAAACACGATGAAATACAAAAAATACAAAACGATTTTGTAAAATTTGCATCACAAAATAAAACTAAATACAAAAATTGGCATGATGCATGGAGAGTATTTTGGAAACGAAACGAAATAAAAGAAGTTATTCGTGGAGTTGTAAGAGAAGTGTTGAATGAAAAAGTTGAAAAATCGGTGGTTGAAGCCGCGAATCCGAAAAAAGGAAGAAAAAGTTATTATACTATGGACAATTTAGGAAGCTCAAAATATAGTATTTCTTATTATGATGGAAAAGCAACACATAAAGATGGAAGCCCTTTTTATGGTATAAAGCTTTTTAAAAATAAACAAAATTATCAAGATGCAATTAAAGATTTAACGAAACAAGGATATGTGGAAGAAAGTGTAATCAAAAAATAAATAGGAGCATTAAAATGGCGAAAAAGAAATTAGTAGAACTTTTCTTTTCTAAGAAAGAGTTAGAAAATGTAAAGAAAGAAAAAAAATTACTCAAAGAGAATTATTTTGAGCAAGATCAAAAAATTCCTGATGATGTAAGAGAGAGAATAATAGGCTCAATCAAGGAATACAATAAACTTGGTAAGCAAATTTATCGTGAAGGCAATCTCGTCGATTTGGCGAAAAATTTAAGTGAAATCGCCATTTTTGCGGAGAGATTTACTAACGAAAACACCGAGAACTGGTTTGATGGTGTAACAGTCCAAAGGAATATGAAAGAGTTGAAAACTTTTGCGGGTGAATTTGGCAAGGTCGCCGAGGCTGTTCAATCACATCAAGATCGTATGAGTTCGTTATATGAGGATATGGGTCATATTCTTAATAGGTATTTTGAGATTGCTTCAGTTGCTGAGGAAGCACCGACAATGACGGCGAATGCTGACACGACATTATCACAAGGGGATCGGGCGAAAGTAAATATGAATGTAGTTAGAAAACATGATCCAACACCAAAAAACATAAATCGGGTTCAACACGAAATCAAAAAAGGCAATGGAACGGTAAAGATTTATGAAATCAAAGGTAAAATTGCTAAAGTTGGTGGCGGTGATATTGGTCTTTTTGAAGTAGAAGTTCCTGTAAATTCTCTTACAAAAGTGTTTGGTCGTATTTATGAAGTTGCACAATATGATGAAAATAAGATGAAAAAATTTGTAAAAGAGGATAAATTTTTATCGGCTCAATATAAAACTGGTACTTCATTAGAAGTATTATTCAATACTTATGTACTAGGTGATTCAGTGCAAGAAAGAGAATATAATAAGGTTAAATAATGTCACAAAAGACGGGAGGCAAGATGCCAATAACGGTTGATGAACTAAGATTTAGAGGTTATTATGTAGAATTAAATCCAAAGATTGATAATTTAAAAGCGTTAGATTTTGCGTTGAAAAAATTAAAAAAAATGATAAAAGACAGTGATATGATGTTAGATATACAAAGGACACAAGAATTTACGAAGCCGAGTGCGAGAAAGAGGGAAAAGAAATCAAAAGCGAGAGCGCGTCAACGAAGTGAAACACGGCGACAATGTATGTAATGGATAAAACCTAAAAAGTTTCTTTATTTTCTTTACAAAACGTCTAAAAACAGACGTTTTCTTTTTTCACATATATTTATATACGATTGAAAAATCATACCTACCTAAATACACTATCCTATATAGTGTAACGTAGTAATTTTTATAATGTCATTGACACTCCAAATAGTGTTAAATTCCAACTAAAAATATTGGAGAAAAGTAATGAGTAATTTACTTAAAGAAGCTATTGCTGACGCAAGAGCTATGAGAGAGATGGCTGTTAAACAAGCTAAAGCTGCTCTTGAGGAAGCTTTTGAGCCACAAATTCATTCTGTTATTACCAAAAAGATTCAAGCCGAAATGGAAGGCGACGACGAAGAAGAAGAAATGGAAGTTGACGAAGACATCGAAGTTGGTGCTGATGAAGACGAACACGAAGATGCCAAAGAAAACTCCGGATTGACTGAAGTTGAAGATACTTCTGATATCGGACAAGGTGATAATAAAGAACCATCTAAAGCGTCATCTGAAGAAACTACTGACGATCCGGGTGGAGAACAAGAAGTACAAGATGGTCACGAAGATGCTAAAGAGAATTCTGGTTTGACTGAAGACGAAGAAGCTGATGGTGAAGATGTTGAAGAAGATGATCTTGAGTTTGAAGCTATTATTAAAGAACTTGAAGATGAAACTGAAGACGAAGTTGAGGAACCTGAAGTTGAAATTGAAGATGAACTTGGTGAAGCCGATGATGATGATGAAGAACTTGACATTGAAGTTGAACCGGAAGCCGAAGTTGCTCCTGAAGATGAAGTTGCTCCTGAAGCCGAAGTTGAAGATGAAGTGGAAGATGAAATTGAAGTGGAAGAAGAAGATGAAATGACACCTGAAGACGACGACGATGAAGAACTTGATCTAGAAGCTCTTATGGGCGAAACTGAAGATGAAGACGAAGATGATGTCGAAAAAGTTGATGCTCTTGAAAACAAAGTATCTTTTCTTATTAAAAAACTTGGAGAAGCTCTTAAAGTAGTCAAATACCAAAAGAATAGACTCAACGAAGTTAACATTTTAAATGCGAAACTTCTTTTCACGAATAAAGTATTTCGTGGTTTTAACCTTGACAACAAAGCCAAAGTTAAAGTTATTGAAAATTTTGATCGTGCGAAAACAGTTCGTGAAGTAAAATTGATTTATGCTACACTTATGGAAAATCTTGCGGTCGGCGAAAAGAAAAGTGCAAAAACGGTTAAACGTTTAGTTGAAGGCGCTTCATCTGTTATCAAAACAACGGATTCTACAAAGAAAATCGTCAACGAAGATAATGAAGTGAAAAGCCGTGTTCATAAACTTATGGGACGGGCTGATTTAATATAACCCTGAAATGAATACGGAAAAAATTAATATTTAATGGAGAAATAAAATGAGTAAAACATTATTTAATTTACAAAAACTTATGGAAGGCCAAAATCCTTACGATGCCCTTCTTGAACAAACTCGCGGGTTAGTCAAGAAATGGGAGCCAACAGGCCTTCTTGATGGTATGAAAGAAGAACATGAGATTTACGGTATGGCTATTCTTCTTGAAAACCAAGCTCGTCAATTACTTGACGAAGTTTCACAAACTGGTGGAGCTGGAGCAGAACAATGGTCTGGTGTCGCTCTTCCTTTAGTAAGACGTATTTTTGGTGAAGTTGCTGCCAAAGAATTCGTTTCTATTCAACCTATGAACCTTCCTTCCGGTCTTGTTTTCTATATTGATTTCAAGTACGGCGGTGGAACACAACCTGGTTTTACCCAAAATGCTTCTGTTTTTGGTGGATCGGGTGTTGGTAAAACCCCTGGAACAACTGATATTGCTGAAGGTGGTCTTTACGGTGCTGGTCGTTTTGGTTATTCTATCAATGATGTTACTGTTGGTGGTGTTTCCGCAACCGGTTCAACTCCTACTGGTAATACTTTTTCAACTGGAACTGTTGCTTGGGGTGATATTCACTTTACT
>Ga0307378_10006005_pt1 | contig 16757 bp, 15 predicted proteins | sample UN1MG_FD_202238 | JGI IMG/M metagenome (GOLD analysis project Ga0307378, IMG submission 202238) | Soil microbial communities from Risofladan, Vaasa, Finland - UN-1 | ecosystem: Environmental > Terrestrial > Soil > Coastal area > Acid sulfate soil | place: Finland: Risofladan, Vaasa | collected... | reverse complement strand
AAAAAATACTTCTGGTAGGAAAAAATAAGATTCTATTTTCCAATTTGTCTTTAATTGATAAATTTAATTGCTCTTCCGAAACCTGCTCCAAGCCGACAACGTTGATTTTTTCAATCTGAAAAAACTCCGTAAAAAACAGGAAATAAAAAAAAGAGAAGAAAAAAATTAAAATTAAAATCGCCAACCAAAAAAAACGATTGCGATAAATCGGTTTTCTCTTTTTAAATCTATGGGGTTTTCTATATCCTCTAACCATGAAAATTTTAAAACAGTACTATAGAGCGGTCTATGGTGCTAAAGTCCTCTTTTGATTTTTCTTAATTTTTCAAAAATGAAAGTTAGCCAATATTTTTTTGACAAAGGAAAATCTTGGGTTTTAACATACTCGTAAGGTTTCCCGCCAAAACCCATCTTAAATAAGGTGGGGCCTGCCCAAGGATGCTCGGGTTTTTCTTTTGGGTTAACATATCCCCAAAAGTCGTATAAAATACATCCTCGCTTTTTTGCTTCTTTTATTGCTTCCCACTGTAAAAGATAAGCGATTGGAATTTTATGGTATTTTGGAGATAAGGCAGCCTGGTGATAAAAACCGATGTTAGACCAAAAAACAACCAAGGCTGAAGCAATAATCTTTCCCTGATATTTTCCAAAAAATAATAAAGCCTGATTGTCTTTTGCTAAAACATTAAATTCATTTTTGACAAATCGGAAAGAAAAAGGAACAAATTCCTGGTAGCCGGCAACCTCCTGATTAAGTTTATTATAAAGTTCCACATCTTCTATTCTGTCGCTCTTTAAAATTTCAAGACCGGCATCTTTTAAAGCCTGGCGAATAAGATAACGGGTGGTTTTCCGCATATTCTTCAAAAGCTCTTCTTCTGATGGCGAGATATCAAGCTTCAAGGTTGCCTCATAGGCGCTAGCTGGCATCGGAGCCTCTCTAAATCCAAAACCCTGTAAAAACTTCTGATTTTCTTCATTTTTCTTCCATAAAGGAACCATTCTAATGAAGCTTACTTTTTCTTTTTTGGCAATTTTTTTAAGCTTATCTAATAGTGTTGCTAAAATTTGTTCCCCGTTCTTTGTTCCTTGTTCATTGATGTTTGGGCCGTGCTGAATTAAAAGAAAAGTTCCCCTTTTGGCTTTTATCTCAACCACCAAAGTCGCCCCGACTAAATCGTCTTTATCAGAAACTCCCAGTCTCCAGATTTTATTGCCCATTTTTTCATTGAACTCCCCCCAATTCCAAGACTGCAAAAATGTTTTTTCTTTACATTTTAAAAGAAAATCTTCCCAAATTTTTTTATCTTTAATTTCCTTTATTTCCATGGTTCTAAAAAATCAATAATTTTTTTGGCTTCTCTTTGAGAAATGTTTATGTGGGTGGGCAGATTAAAGGTTTCTCTTGAAAGCTTTTCAGCTTTTGGACAACTTCCCAACTGATATTGAAGATTGTTTAATTTCGTATCGTGAGGAGCAATCGGGCTTGTATACCAATCCCCTATTAAAAGATTTTTTTGCCAAGCTTTTTTGATAATCTCATGAGCTTTTGGATGTTTTACTGCAAACCTTAAATAAATTTGTTCTTCTACCTGAGGTAATTCGAGCGAAGAAGGCTTCGCCCCCTTCTTCCACCTCGCTTCCTTAGGAAGCTCGGTAAATGACGTATCTTTTAATTCTTTACGGTAAATTTCAGCAATTTCTTTCCGGTGATTATTAAATCTTTCTAATTTTTTAAATTGATTAAGGACCAAAACAGCTAAAGCATTGGGAAGACGTTTTGGAAAATAACCTGGTCTTAATCCCCTTTTCTCTCTCCAGTGAACTGCTTTTGATAAAATCTGAAGCCATTGAAATAAAATTAAAAGATATTTCCCGAAAATCTTATAAGTGGGTAAAATCAACCAATTCATTAAAACCGGATGCAACAATTGCTGAAAAATCCAGTAGTAAGAGGGAAAACCTATTTTTTCTTGATATTCTCGAAGTTTTTTCGCTATTTCATCATCGTTGGTTACAGCCATTCCGCCATAAACAGAAGAAATAACTTTATCCCTTGAAAAACTAAAAAAAGCTGCTCTGCCAAAAGTACCGACTTTGCCCTGAGTTTGTCGAATGATTTTCCTTTTATAAATAGCTCCCAAAGAATGAGCACAGTCTTCAATTAAAATTAAGTTATTCTGACGGCAAATTTCTAAAATTTCGTCTAAATTTACTGCTAATCCAAAAGTGTGTTGAACCATCACCGCTCTACTTTTTGGCGTAATTTTTCCTTTTAAATCTTCAATATCAATATTGAAAGTCCTTTCATCACAATCTACATAAACCGGCTTTAAGCCGGACCAAATGATTGGATTAGCTGTTGCATTGCAAGTAAATGCCTGCAGCAAAATTTCGTCGTCTTTGTTTAACCCCAACGAATTCAAAATCGCCATCAACGCCGACCGACCGCTGTTAAACGCAATTGCGTATTTTGCGCTTAAATATTTTTTAAATTCCTCTTCCAATTCAATACAACGAGAACTGTTTTGGTTGCCTTCTTTTTTCCAGCGCCAAGGGTAAAAAAGCAATTTAAAAGCCAGAAGAACATCGTCTTTTTCCGTATTGGGAGACAAAGATATGGAAATGGGTTTAATATATTGACAAAATTTCATAATAATGTATAAATGATTTCAGTATATCTCAAAGAAAGGAGATAGTTATTATGAGTAAGCGCAAAATCCGTCTTTGTGCCACCCTAGGTGCCTTTGTCCTATCGGGGTTATTGCTTTCCGTTCCAGAATTTCGCCCCGCCGGGACGATACCCCTAGGCATAGGTGTCTTAGGAGTAATTCTGTTGTACAGAAAATAATTACCCCAAAACCCTCAATGCTGCCGATGCTGCGATTTCCGAAATCGCAGCCTTTTTTAAAAATCAATTAATAAATTTATTAACCCTCTCGGCACTCTGCTCTCCAAAAGAATTACATCGCCTTCTTGGCAAAAACTTCTAACTTTTTCAAAAATTTCTTTTGGGTTTTTAGTAAATAAAATATTTTCTTCTTTCATTCCTTTTTCTATCGCTCCCTCTCCTATTTCTTGAAATCGCTCCCGGGTAGTAATTATAGACAAGTCACAAATTTCGCCAATTTTTTTCCCTATTCTTTTATGAACTTCGATTGTCACATCACCTAATTCAATTAAACAAGGCATAATAATTATTTTTTTCCCAGGCCAGATTTTTAAATATTCTAAATGCGATAAAACTCCGTCAGGATTTGCTGAATAAGTAGCATCAATGATATTTAAACCATTTATCCCTTTTTTGAGTTGCATTCCCGATTGCCAGCTTTCGATTTTTTGCGAAGCCAGGGCAATTTCTTCAATGGTCATTCCTAATTCTTTGGCACAACAAGCAGCAGCTAAAATATTTATAACATTATGACCTCCCGAAAGGCTTACTTTAAAAATCGCTGATTCCTCACTTTTATCTAAAACTTTAAAACTCAAAAACTCTCTGTTTACGGCTACACTGCTCGTGTAAATATCGGTAGGAAAATTAGCAATGGTGGGCTGGGAACTATAAATCCTTTTTGAATTGATGGTTTTTTGGAAGAGCTCATAACAATAGTCATTATCTCCATTTAAAATAGCCAAACCATCTTGCGGCAGACTTTCAATTAACTCATATTTTGTCTTAATAATATTTTCTTGCGAGCCGAAGGTTGACATATGCTGTTCGTTTATCCCGGTTAAAATTCCAATTTTGGGCTTAGCAATGTCGCACAATAGCTTTATCCCCCCTCTATTGTAAGCGCCCATTTCGCAAATAAAAATTTCATGCTCAGGTTTTAAATCATTTAAAATACATTGGGAAATTCCTACTTCCGAATTTTGATTTTTTTTCGTTTTCAAAACTTTATACTTTTCAGATAGAATCGTGGCTAAAAATTCCTTGGTTGAGGTTTTGCCATAAGAACCAGTAATGCCGATAACCAAAAGATTTTTAAAGCTTCGTCGTTTTTCTCTAGCTTTTTCCAATAATCTTTTTCGCCAAATAACAGTTGGTATCTGAAAAATCAAAACAATTAAAGAAAAAATCAAAGGAGCTAAAACAATAAAAAAAAGAACAAGAAGAAAAGAAAGAAAAAACGACAATAAAGCTGCCAAAAGAACGCTAGTAAATGAGATAACTATAATTTTTTTGGTAAATTTTGGGTATTTTAATCGCCAAAAACTGGAAAGAATTTTTTTGGCTGCCTGGGTTTCAAAATGAGCCAGAAAACGGCTGATATGATATTCTTTCAGTTGCCAAAGCCAAAGCCAAAAAAACAAAAGTTTAACAAAAATTAAAAACCAAAAAATTAAAATAAAATAAATCATAAATTAATGGAATTTAAGATTTTTTGAACTAAAATTTCAGGAGCTTTTCGTTCTAAATCATGATTAGCGCCGGGAATAATTAATAATTTTGAATTTTTAATATTCTGATTAATAAATTGACCTTCTTTAAGCGAGACCACATCGTCTTTTTCGCTCCAAATAATAATAGTTGGAACAGTAACTTGGAATAAAAGACTTGAGAGGTCTTCATTTATTATATTTAGGTAAGTTTCTCTCATTATCTCAGAAAGGTAAGGATAATCACTTTTTTTGACGATAAATTTATAAAAAATTTTTCTAATAAGAGAATAGAATGGTAAAAAAGAAAAAATTTTAAAAAACTTAGATATTCTCCCCAGAATTTTCTTCCTGATCGTTTTTTTTCTGATTCCGGCACTGGCTACAAGAAACATTTTTTTTATTCTTTCCGGGTATTTTAAAGAAAACTTGATAGCCAAACTCCCGCCAAAAGAATGACCCAATAAAAAAATTTGCGAAAGATTATTTTTTTCGCAAAATTCTTTTACCCATTCTACATAATCATCCAATGACCAAGGTTTTAATGGTGAAGGATTTTCTCCAAAACCAGGAAAATCTGGCACAAGAACTTTGCATCCTTGATTTTCTAAAAGTTCTTTAACTCGGCTCCAGTTTTTGGCGCAAGACCCCCACCCATGAAGAATCAAAAAAGTGTTCATTATTTTGAAGGAATTCTTTTAAATATCGAGTCCCGCAACGCGGGACGAAGATTGAAAAGAGATTAATCTCTTCCACTTCTCTTAATCTCTTTGAACCCAGTGTATTTTTGTAAAACTTCCGGCACCAATACGCTTCCATCTTTTTGCTGATAGTTTTCAATAATGGCTATCAAAGTTCTACCAATAGCAAAGGCGGTGCCATTTAAAGTATGAACAAATTCTAATTTTTTTGTCTTGGAATCGCGATATCTAATATTTAAGCGTCTCGCCTGGAAATCGGTACAATTGGAAGTTGAGTGGGTTTCACGATATTGATTTTGACCGGGCATCCAGGCTTCAATATCATATTTTTTGGCTGCCGGCCTGCCCAAATCACCCGTACAAATATTTAGAACTTGGTAAGGAATTTTCAGTGCTTGCATTAACTTTTCTTCCATTTCTAATAAAAACTGATGTTCTTTTTGAGAGTTTCCGGGCCTGCAGAAACTAAACATCTCCACTTTGTCAAACTGATGAACTCTGAGAATTCCTTTGGTATCTTTTCCGTAAGAACCTGCTTCTCTCCGAAAACAAGTTGAAAAGCCAACATATCGTTGCGGCAACTCCTCTTCTTTAAAAAGTTCTCCGCTATGCATTGCCCCCACCGATTGTTCCGATGTGCCTACCAGATATAAATTATCTTGAGGAAGAAAATAAGCTTCCTCTTTGTCTGTTTGTTCCAAATACCCCATTCCCCTGGCCATTTCCGGTTTAAGCATTACCGGCGGAATAACAGGAGTAAAGTTCTTTTTGACTAAAACATCAAAGGTAAAATTTATTAAAGCAAATTCTAATAAAACGGCTTCGTTTTTCAGATAGCCAAAACGGCTGCCAGCAACCTTGGCCGCCCTTTTAACATCGATCAAATCCAGATTTTCGGCAATCTCCATATAATCTTTCGGCTGAAAAGCAAACTTGGTTTTCTCTCCCATTTCCCTTAAAACAACATTATCTCTTTCATCTTTTCCTATTGGCACATCATTCAGGGACAAATTAGGAATCTGAAGTATTAAATCATTGAATTTTCTATCTAACTCTTTTGAGGTTTTATCCAATCTGTCGTTATTTCTATCCAATTCTCGCATTTTCAAAATAATCTTGTTTTTTTCTCTTTGATTTTTGGCTTGTCGAATTTCCTTGTTCGCCTTGTTTTTCTGCGATCTCATATCCTCTAAGGCCTGAAGTGTTTCGCGCTTCCTTCTGTCAACTTCTAAAAACTCATCAATATCAACTTTGACCCCTTTTTTAAGGCATCCTTCTTTAACTTTTTTTGAATTTTCTCTAATAAATTTAATATCTAACATACTTTAACCCATCTCTTCATAATCTTCTGGCTTGGCTAACCAATGGATAAGATTAAGGTTTAACTGATTACGATTAGAAGAAGAAATGGTAAAACGATCTGGATTTACTGTGATCAAATCATCTGGAGCTGCAATTATTCCAATTTTTCCTCGGCTATAATGCTGAATAGCATAAATAGTTTTTCCATCTTTTTTTACTAATGAAATCATTGGTTTTTCAATATCTAAAACGTAACTACGATGATGCCATATTTCTCTTATTCCAGAAGTAATAGAATGTTCAGTAATTTCTTCTGTCCATCCCTTATCAGTTTCTTGAACAAATGTAATATCACCAAATCTTTGTGAATAAGCTAGATCTTTACCTAATTTTACTTGAAGATTTAACCATACAAACAAGTCTTCTGTAAAAGGACGAACTTGAGGCATTGCTACAGAACATACTAACAATAATCCTCCTCCCTGGTCAAGAAAGCTTTTTAAAGTTTCTCTTTCACGAGATAGAAATGATTGTTTTGGAGATTTAATAATCACTACATTAATTCCTTCTAAAACTTCAGGTGAAAAAGAAGATTTAATCACTTTAGTTTTTATATTATTTTTATGAAGAAATTCTACAAAATACCAATCATCACTTTCTTCCCATTCCCAATAATTTTTAGGAAATCCTGGAGAAATATCATGATAACCATCTAAACCTACTACAATTTGCGACTTTAGAGAGATTGTTTTAGTAATATCAATATTTGGTTCTTCTTGAATCTTGATATATAAATTGTAATTACCTGGTTCTAATTCATCTAAATTCACCTCAAAGGTTTGAGAAACATTTGGAGCAACACTAATATTATTTGGAGTGATTTCACCAAGAACTCCTTCTAATACAATACTTACATTTTTTAAATCTTCTCTTTCGTTTTTAATTGAGAAATTAAAAGAAGATTTTTTATATGCTATGACCTCTAGTTCTGAAGGGATAGAAATAGTCATACTCGATAAAGGTTTTTCTTCAGAAACCACAGGCTTTTCAGAGACCAATAATTTATTATAAATGTAAAATCCGCCAGCCAAGGCAATTAATATTACAAAAACACTAATTAAGAATTTGGTTTGTTTTATCATGGTTTTATCCCATTTCTTCATAAACTTCTGGTTCAGCTAACCAATTGATAAGATTATAATGTAGCATTCCTGTGCTTGCATATCTAAGCTCTAATTGCATTGTACTGCTGATTATACCAATCTTCCCCTTGGCATAGTATTGAATAGCATAAATAGTTTCTCCTTTATTCAATTCTATCAATGAAGTCATTGGAGGTTTTACTCCAAGAACAAAGAATCCGGAATATGGAAATGCTTCTCCTGATGCAGTTATTTGATGTTCTAAGCTCCATTTGCTAAATTCCTCAATCTCTCTTACGGTAGGACGTTCTTTTCCTCTCACACAGTTTCTATGAATTCTAAGTCTTACATTAAGATGAAGTGTTTCAATAAGGTCTTTAAAATTAGGATTAACCGCAGGAAGACAATTAAAATAACCAGGCTCTACTAATAACAAACCACCTCCTTTGTTTAGAAACTTCTCTAATTCGTCCTTTTCAGTAAAAGAAAGCTGTCTTCCGATATATGGAGGCAGTAAAACAAGAACATTGATTTTATCAAACATATCAGATGAAAATGGTGATTCAATTATTTCTGTTTTCATGCCAAAATTCTCGAGATTTTTGGCAAAAGGAAAATACCGTCCTCTGCAAAAATTGCCTTCACAATCATTGCTGATATACGCAACAAAAGGATAATCAGGATTTTCTTCTATTAAACGTTCATAACAAATTTTGGTTTCAAACTTCTCTCTCCAACAGTTACCAATAGCACTTTTTGGGTTCTCATTATGATTATGATAACCATCCAAACCTACTACAACTTGCGACTTTAGAGAGATTGTTTTAGTAATATCAATATTTGGTTCTTCTTGAATCTTGAGATATAAAATGTAATTGCCCGGTATTATTCCATCTAATTTCACCTCAAACTCTTGTAAATCATTTGAAGCAATATCAATATGGTTTGGAGTAACCTCGCCAGAAACCCCATCTAAAGTAATATTTACATCTTTTAGTGAATCTTTTCTCTCGTTTTTAATTGAGAAATTAAAAGAAGATTTTTTATAAGCTACAACTTCTAATTCCGAAGGGGTAGAAATAGTTAAATCCGATAATGTTTCCTCTTTAGAAACTGGAGGTTTCTCAGAAATTAACATTTCATTATAAATTAGAAAACCACCAATTGATATAATTAATATTACGAAAATAAGAATTAATATTTCTTTTTGATTCATCATAAAAATTTTAAAAAACATTCAGTTTATCTTGGTCTCATTGTCGGAAATAATATTACTTCTCTTAAACTATGAGAATCTGTTAATAAGGCAACCAATCTGTCTATCCCCATGCCGAAACCGGCAGCCGGAGGCATTCCATATTCCAAGGCTTCGATGAAATCCTCATCCATTCTTTGAGCTTCTTCAAAACCTTCTTTGAAAAGTTTTTCCTGTTCTTCAAACCTTTTTCTCTGTTCAATTGGGTCATTTAATTCGGAAAAGGCATTAACCAACTCCCAGCCCGCCACAACTAATTGAAAATTAGACAATTTTCCCGGATCGCTTTCTCGAGCTTTGGCCAGAGGGAAGAAGCCTGTTGGATGATTAATAACGAAAGTTGGCTGCCAAATTTTAGGCAAACAGTGTTTTTTGTAAATTTCGTCAGCAATTTCAGTTTTATTAACGCTTTTTCCCTTTCCGATGCCTAATTTTTGAGCTTCTCTTTTAAGAGTCTCTAAATTAATTTCCTTTAAATTAATTTTGGTATGTTTTCTTAAAAGTTGATCAAATTCTATTCTCGGCCAGGGAGTTTTAAAATTAATCTTCTTATTTTCATACTGAATTTCTAATTTGTCAAAGACCTTTTTCAGCAAAGTTTCAAACATTTTTTCGGTTAACTTCATTAAATCCTTATAGTCAGCGTAAGCCCAGTAAAACTCAAGCATTGTAAAATCAGGATTGTGGGATCTGTCTACTCCTTCGTTGCGGAAACATTTGCCTATTTCATAAACTTTTTCAAAACCTCCTACCAACAATCTTTTTAAATAGAGTTCCAAAGAAATTCTCAAATATAAATCAAGGTCTTGAGCATTCAAATGAGTTTTAAAGGGTTTGGCTTTAGCTCCCCCGTAAATTGGCTGCAAGATTGGCGTTTCTACCTCTAAAAATTCTTCTTTGTCTAAGAATTCTCTGATTTCTTTTATAATTTTAGTCCTTATCTCAAACTTTTTTTTAACTTCAAGGTTAAAAATCAAGTCCAAATATCTTTTTCTAAAACGCTCTTCAATATCTTTTAAACCGTGCCATTTTTCTGGCAAAGGCAACAAACTTTTTGTCAACATTTTAAAATCGACAACTTCTATTGTTCTTTCTCCCTTTTGAGTTTTAAATAAAATTCCTCTTAATTCAAGAAAATCGCCAATATCAAAACTGTCTAAGAAAAATTTATATCCTTTTTCTCCTATTCTATTTTTCTTTAAAAAAGCTTGAATTTTCCCGGTGCCGTCTTCAATATCCAAAAAAGTAGAACCGCCATGACCTCTTTGCGACTTAATTCTGCCTGCCAGAATTATTTCTTTTTTCAAGCGGGCAAAATTGGTAAAATTTTTAAGAGCCTCTTTTATTTTGTAAGTTCTTTTGGTTTCTGAAGGATAAGCCAAAAACCCGGCTTTTTGAATCACCTTCAGTTTTTTTAGCCGAGTTTTTCTTATTTCATCAATTGTTGTCATATTATATAATTTTAGTTAATTTTTTTATTAAAGTCAAAAATTATTTAGAAAAAAGCTCCGTATCTTGTTTTGGTTCTTTTTTCATTATTTTTGAAATTTTTCTCTTTACCTTCATAAGAGGATTTAAAATTATATTCATTAACTCGGGAACGTATTTAAAGCTGAAAGCTTTGTCCGCCAAAAATACCAAAAACCGGGAAAAAGGCAATTTAAACAAAAAACCGTAAACCTTCTTAAGAAAATGGAAATAATGAAAGAAAAAGCTAATTTGTTCCTTTCTAATGGTGGGTAAAGTTAAAACAGAATAAGAATAATAATTCCTTGGCAAGTTGGCGTCTTCCTGCTTAAAGTATCCCTTTTTTACGCAAAAATCGTAAAGATAAGTGCCTTTATAGGGATAAAAAATGGAAACTACGGATAAATCGGCTTTAATTTCAACGTTTAATTTAATTGTTTCTAAAATTTCTTTTGGACTTTCGCCGGGCAGCCCAACCATATTATAGGCCTGGGTTTTAATGTTCTTTTTTCCGGCTATATTAAAAGCTTTTTTAATTTGTTCAACCGTGATCCCCTTGTTCAAGACCTCTTTTAAAATGTAATCATTTCCGGATTCAACTCCCACCCTTAAAAGATGTATTCCTGACTCCTTAAGTAAAGATAAAATATCTTCTGTCATTAAGTTCACTCTTATATCGCTTGAAAAAGGAAGCCCTATTTCTTTTTTATAAAGAGGAACAAATTCCCTTAGCCAATCTAATCTGGCAAAAAGCAAATCATCATCTAAACGGATAAACTTAATAAAAGAATATTTTTTAATTGCTTCTTTTATCTCTGCCACTACTGACCGAGGAGAGCGAATGCGGTGATAAGGTTGAAGGGGATGATGGTTTGAATAAAGTTTTCTTAGAGTAGATTCGCAGCAAAAAGTACACTGATAAGGGCAGCCCCGGGAAAACATAAAAGTGCCTATCCCTTTTTTCTCTAAATTAAGGTTGGCATAATCAAAAATTTCCCTATCAGGATATGGAAGCTCATCAATATTGACAATGAGCGGCCTTAATTCATTTTTGAAAATATTTCCTTCCTTTTTCACCCAAAGATTCTTAATATTTTCAATGGATTGGCCATTTTCCATTTTTTGACAAAGTTCCACGAAGGCCAAATCTCCTTCTCCCCGACAAATCATATCAATACTTTCATCCGCTATTACTTCTTCCGGGCAAAGGGTAGCATGAACCCCACCGCAAATCACCGGAATATTTCTTATTTCCTTTGCTGCCTTGGCATATTTTTTAACAAAAGAAAAAACATGAGCCGTAGAAGAAAAGCCGATTAAATCGGGATTCAATGCTTTTACTTTTTTCTGAAATTCCTCTTCCGAAATCTCTTTGGTAAGTTGAATAAGATTGGTTTGGTGGCCGGCTTTTTTCAAAATAGCCGATAAGGAAGCAATGCCATGATGGAAGTAGCCGGTATAAGTGGGTTCGTCGGCAGCCAAATCCGGATAAACAAAAGTGACGCGCATAATTAAAAAGAAATTATCTTTTTAAACTTAGCCAGAAACTTGAATTCTAAGATTGGATAGAATTTCCAAACCAATAAAGCCAAAGAGGTAAAAATAGGCACAAAGAAAAGGTTGCCCAATAAATTAGTTTTCAAAAATGGCAGCCCCATTATATAACACTGAATTAATCCTTCAAAAGTATAAGGATAAATCTTTGTCAAAAACCACCAGCCAAAATTAGTATATAGATAAAAAAATAAAGAAGAAATTATCCCCATACCGGTCATCTTAACAACAAAATAATAATTAAAAGATTTTCTTTTTCTTAATAACCATCCGAAAACTCCAATAATAACAAAAGCCGACCAAGTAAAAATTAGAATAGAAGTATTGCCAAAATATATATCACTAATGGCAATAATGCTCAAAGGAATAATCAAAGTAAAAATTCCTCCCAACATTACGCCAGCTATTAATGATAAAGAGGTAACTATTTCAAAGTTAGGAATTTTAAGAAATTCAACCATAAAAATCCTTCCGGCTATACCAAAAAAAATAAGAGAAATGGATATGAAAATTTTTTCTTTAGGCATAAAACTTACAAAACATTAATCGACTACCGAAGCTTTAACTGAGGTGAAGAAAAAGGAATCTTCTTTGACTCAAAATTCCGGCGGGACATCAAACCTCCATTCAATTATATCTTTTGCTTTTACTTGTTTTTTGTCGGCAGCCTTTTCGCCCAATTTACCGTTCACCCAGTACTGCCACCATTTATTATCTGTCCCCCCTTTAAGTCCATTAATACTTTCTACAAAAACACCCATTCCGGAATAAAAAGCTGTTTCTATTTCAAAACCCTCTTTTTTAACCAATTCTTCCAACAAAGAAAAAACGGTTGAATCATCAGATATTTCTATTTGATACTCGCTAATATCCCCTTCTCCCTTGTTAATTGTATACAAAACTATACCTTGAATAATTTGTTCGGTTGCTGGCGATTCAATCTTTAAAGAATTTTCCAGCTGCCAAAATAAACCAATTAAAAAGATAGTAATTAAAATAATTATTAACCCTAACCTTATTTGGTTTTTCTCGAATATAATCCAAGGCATAATGTCTTATTTCTCTCTACTAAAATACCACTCTAGCACTGCTTTAGCGATCGGCAATACGGCAGCCTGAACACCCTTTACGTCTTCAATCATTACGGTTAAAACAATTTCCGGATCTTCGTAAGGCGCAAAAACAGTAACCCAATTATTATAACGATCTCCTCCCAATTCGGCTGTCCCGGTTTTGGCGGCAACAGCTATGGGCAAGGAATTCAATATTACGGACGAAGCCAGAGGAGAATTTTGTCCGGTTACTGCCTGCCTCATTCCCTCCCTAACAATTTGAAGGTTTCCAGGATCAATAAAGTTTTCTCTAATAATTTCTGGCTCAAATTCCTTAACTACCTGAGTCAAAGCACCTGAAGTAGTAATTATTTCTTTAACCACTTGAGGCTGAAGCAATTTTCCGCCATTAGCAATGGCTGAAAAACTAGTCACCACTTCCAAGGGAGTAATTTGAAGATATTGCTGGCCGATTGAAAGATTATAAGTGTTACCATCCCACCAACCTTCTCCTAAAACTCTTTCTTTCCATTCTTTGTCGGGAATAAAACCATTAATTTCGCCAGGAAGATCAATACCGGTCTTTTCCCCCCAGCCAAAAAGTTCTAAGTATTCTTTAATTTTGGTCGGTCCCAAACCTTCTTGTTCTTTATATCCTCCTCCTACTGTATAAAAGTAAACATTACAAGATTCAGCAATGGCTTTTCTTAAATCCGTCCAGCCGTGCACTGTCCAGTCGAGAAATTTAGTGGTTTCAGATGTATAGGTGTGTTCAACCTCTATCAGCCCCTGACAATTAATTTTTTTATCAGGATTAATTATTTTTTCTTCAAGAGCGGCTGAAGCAATCAAGGGTTTTATGGTTGAGCCCATCAGATATCTTCCGGAAATCGCTCGGTTGAAGAGCGAATTAAGATTTTGAGAATCTTCTAAAAGAGCTTGAAGAGATTTTGGGTCAGCTCCCTTTTGGAATAAATTATTATCAAAACTGGGCAGAGAAACCAAAGACAATATGCCCCCGGTTTTGGGATCCATGGCTATGGCTATTGCTCCCTTGGCTCCAATTTCTTTATATTTTTTTTCCAGTTCTTCTTTTATCTTTCTCTGTAAATCGGCATCCAACCACAAAACCAAACTCTTTCCGGATTCTGGCAGAGAAACAACTTCTTTGGAAATTACGTTGTCAAAAACATCTCTTTCAATCCTTAATTTTCCCGGATTTTTTCTCAAAAATCTTTCGTAAAAATTTTCTACGCCGGTTCTACCAACATAATCATTAATTAAATAAAATTCGGGGGCTGCCTCAAACTCCTCGCTTTTTATTTTTCCCGTATAGCCGATAAGGTGGGCAAAAACCTCACTATCTTTATACTCTCTAATAATATTGTTTTTTATCTGGAAGCCCAGGAACTCGTCAATTCTTGTTTCAAATAAAATTAATTCCTGATGAGAAAGGTTTTCAGCAATCAAAACTTGATTGGATTTAGATTCGTCGATTTCTTTTTTTAGCTCTTTGGCATCTTTTTCAAGAAATTCTGAAACTTGTTGTAAAATTCTTTCTTTCTCGGCTTCATCTTGAGGAAACTTACTTTTTTCGCAAATTAAATCAAATGTTGATTTGTTAAAAACCAATTGTTCTAAGTTTTTATCATAAATCACTCCCCTCTCCGCCTGAATCTGGTGGATGATAAATTTATTTCTTTCTGCCAGTTGGATAAAATTTTTTCCTTCAACCACCTGAAGTTGAAAGGTTTTAAATAAAAGAAACAATATTATAAAAAAACAAAAAATAAAAAAACTTTGGATAATTTTTTTTAGAAGAGGGATTTCAAATTTCCTTTCCGAAAGGCCCGGCTCTCTTTCTTTTTTTTCGGCCAGAGAATCCAAAAGAATCTCGTGAAGCTCAATGTCTTCCTTAAAAGCAAGCTGAACTCTTCTATTTTTATATTTGTCGGATGATAGGAAATCTAACATATCTCTCTAAAATAATTTTTAGGAAAAAGGAAAATCCCGTCAAGATTAAAGTATAAAATCCAAAAAACCCTCCTAGGTCGCTTAGTGAAAAAATATCCAAATAAAATCCGCCAATAACGGCAGAGGATATTTTCTGCGGCCAGGAAGAACTAAAAAGATTAATAAAAATTACAGTAATTAATACGAGATTAGGAATAACTCCTGATACATTAAAATGAACCAAAAAGCTGGTCTGAATTAAAGTTAGGATATAAAAAATAAGAATAAAAAATATAATTTTCTTTACCATTCCGTAATAATAAATAAATAATCCAAATTTTTAATATTAAAAAAAGGTGTTATTTCTGCCCTCTGAAAGGGATCTGTGTCAGATTTGCTTATCGTTTTAATTTCTCCGACCAAAAGCCCTTGAGGATAGACGCCGCCCAAAGCAGAGGTAATAATTACATCTTTCCCTTCAAAAATCGCTTTATCTTTAGGAATTAAATCAAGATAAATCTTAAACTTTCCCTCTCCCTTTACTATTCCATAAATTTCGGTATCGCTAATTTTCGCGTCAAAAGAACTTTTTTTATTTGAAATCAAAATAACCTCTGAAAACCTGCTATAAACTTGACCGATCCTTCCCAAAAGGACTTTTTCTCCGGTAATCACAGGCCAACCCTCTAAAACCCCGTCTTTTTTTCCTTTATTAATTAAAATGGAATCCTGAGAAATATCTTTGCTTATTATCTGGACAAGCATTAATTGAAATTCTTTTTCCAAACCAAGACCCAAAGCCTCTCTCAGAATTTCATTTTCTTTTTTTAATTCGATTATCGCAACAATCTGACTAAGGAGTTCTTGGTTTTTAAAATAAAGATTGTCTAATTCTTTTTTAAGAATTCTTACTTCCAGAATTCCGGCTGAAAAAACTGAGACATTTTTCCCTGCCTGCCAGAATGATTTTTGAATAGGCGAAGATATTAAAAAGAAAAAATTCTTAATATTTTTTGAAAAACCAGTAAAATTTGAGACAATAACAATAATCGCCAGTAGAACTAAAACGGCAATAATTTTTTTTATATTTTTTTGATATAACTTTATATTTAGCCGTACTTTCATAGCAAAGCTTTAGCTGAAGTGAAAAAGAGAGTTTACTCTCTTTGCCTGGGTTAATTTTATCATAAACCGAGCTTCCATAAAAGGAAGCGAAGGCGAAGAAGAGAACGAAGTTCTCTTCACCTATTTTGGGGACTTGACAAGGTTTTTTGCATAAATATACTAATCTTAGAAATTAAGAAAGGTCGCCTCGGTATTATAAAAAGTTTAATTATCTTTTAAAATTCTTATGACGAAAGATAAACTTTTTGTCTCCCCGGTTTGTCAAGAAATAGAAGAAGAGCTTTCCGGACTTGAAAATGACTTAGAAGAAGAAGAAGAGGAGGAGGAGGAAGAAGAAGAAGAAGAGGAAGAAGAAGAGGAAGATTTGGGTAAAGATATTGAATAAATTGTAATTTAAAAAATCACCCAAAAAGACGGGTGATTTTTTAGATTCAAAAGGCGTTGGGGTGGCAGCTACCTACTTTCGCAGTAAAAACTACTATCATCGGCCTTGACGTATTTCACTTCCGAGTTCGGAATGGGATCGGGTGGGACAACGTCAGTATAGCCGCCACCTCAGCGCCTTTTGCTTTTGTGAAGGGCGAAGAAAACAAAGTTTCCTTCTTCCCCTTCGCCCCGCTATCGCGGGGCTCGGTCATTAATTACTAGCCCAACTTAACTGGGCAACAAAAAATCAATGATTTATTAGTACTGCTCGGCTGAATGCATTACTGCACTTACACCTGCAGCCTATCAACCCCGTAATCTGCGGGGAATCTAAGAGTCCTAATCTTGGGGCCTGCTTCGCGCTTAGATGCTTTCAGCACTTATCAGTTCCCGACTTAGC
>Ga0307378_10006002_pt1 | contig 16763 bp, 32 predicted proteins | sample UN1MG_FD_202238 | JGI IMG/M metagenome (GOLD analysis project Ga0307378, IMG submission 202238) | Soil microbial communities from Risofladan, Vaasa, Finland - UN-1 | ecosystem: Environmental > Terrestrial > Soil > Coastal area > Acid sulfate soil | place: Finland: Risofladan, Vaasa | collected... | reverse complement strand
GTAAAAACTGGAAGCAAATTTAGGCTATCCGACGCTATAACCGCGTTAAAGCCCAAAAAATCAAAAGAGGTCCAATATTGGTCAAGTACAGTTCCCTGTGTTTTTCCTCCTAAGACCTTTGCATTCGAGCACTTTCTCCCCCATGGTTTGGCTGAAGCCAAACTTCACAAGCACGCTAAGGAATATCTTAATAACAGGGGACTTACGGACGAGGACATCGTTGATTACCGACTGCATTTCTGTTGTTCAATCGGTAGTCCATACCACGGACATATCTTTATACCGGCTTTAGGTTCTCATGGGAGACAGTTGGTTTACTGGACCACCCGTTCCAGTTTGCCCAACCCACAGCCGAAGACGCTTCACGCAGGGAAAAAGTACTCCCGCTATTCCGCGAAAACGACTCTCGTAAATGAACATTTAGTTGTAGGTACAACTGTAGCCCTGTGTGAAGGGCCATTTGACGCCTTCTCAATCATGAAAGTTACGGGAATCCCGGCTTGCCCTCTCTTAGGGAAGCAACTGCATCCTTACCATAAGTCTATATTGCGTGATAGGGGCGTTAAACGGGTCTACGTCTGCTTGGACCCGGATGCCAGGGATGCTCAGTCGAAGATCACCCGTGCGCTCGTTAGAGTGGGTATAAAGCCTCTTTTTGTGGATTTGCAGGATGGGGACCCTAATGACATCGAGCCAAAAAAATTATACGCAGCTTTTGAGGAGGCTGCGTATAAAAAGGACAATCCCTTGTCGGATATTTGTAAGAAGATTTAGCTTCTCTTTTTCTTCTTCTTACCCTCTTCTTCTTTCTTCTTTTGAGCCATTCTGTCAAAGTACTTTTCAGCCGCTGCCTTTTGGCGTTTTTTACGGTTTTCACGATTAATACGCTCGGTGTGACTCTCTTCGCTCACCATAGAAGGCGCACTCATCATGGTTCCGGGCTTGTATTTCTTCCCAGTAGCTCTAGCATAAGGACCCATAACGGTCTTGGTTAGTGCATTACCTGCTGCCACCATCGGGTCGATATGGTATTGCTTTACTAGCTTCCCAGCTTTGACATAACCCATTTCCATGAGGTTTTCTCCAAGACTGGTCGTATAGTCCTTTTTTGCGCCACGTACTGTGTCGGCATACTGGACGTATGCAGCGTGACGGTTGTACCGTCCACGATGGTAGTTGGCTTTTTTAGCATGAAGTTTACGTCGAGCTTTTATGTTCCGACGTTTCCAAAGATACTTGGTTGCTCCCGCCCCGGCGATACCAATAGCTCCAATGGCAAGAAGTTTGTTCACATCGGGGTGAAATTCCTCTAGTCCCTCTTGTTGCGGAGTGGTGTTATTTCCATAAACTTTACCCTTATTTGGCCCTCTCTGCTTGGCATACTGTTTGGCCTTTTGGATGGCAGCATCAATATAGGCATTTCGTTGATAGTGATACCAGTCTTTAGCATTCTTCACTCGGTTGATCTCGAAGGGAGAACGTGCCGCAGGAGCAACATCTTCCCCAAGACCAGCGGCTTTCTTCAAAGAAGGTTTTCCACCACTAAAAGTACGGGAAACCATTTTAGCGGGGTCAAATCCCCCCGTAGCACCTTGCATGGCAAAAGCAGCAGCCTTGAGTAAGGGTTTCGATGAAGCTTCTATAAGATCATACTCGGGGTCATAACTTGACCATCTGCGCCCATTGTCAATCTTGTTAAGTTTACGGTTTTGTTTAGCCATTTTCTTTTGTTGGCGGTAGCTCCCCCGCTCAATGCGTTGGCCCACTCGATTGCCAACTCCTCTACCGATACCCTGGGCAGCAGCAGTTCCGGCAGCTTTACCAGCCTCTTTGTAGATCTCTTTAGCTGCACCACTCTTAAGCGCACCAGCAACAACACCGCCCCAACCCTCGTATACAACGGCAGAGGCGTTATCAATAATATCCTCTACCTTCCTACGACGATTCATAAGCCCACCAACAGCTTTACCAGCCGCTCGACTACCAGCTTCCTTAGCTAGAGCCTTACCCGCACTCTTAAGCGTGACTTGGCCTGCCTTTTGGACTACTTTCTTACCAATAGCTTGGACGGCTTTTCCGGCTACGGCTCGTAGACCAGCAGCAGCAACAGGGACCGCAGCCTGCACGACTTCGTGGATGGTGTCAGCACAATTGCTAGCAATGTCTTCGACTTTCATATTTTTCTTCCTCTGGAGTTCTTCTTTAGCTCTTCGCAAAGAGACAAGCTGGCCTTTAGGCTCAGGTGGAGCTGAGGGAGCTGTTCGGTCCCATTTCATCTTAGCAAGTTGTAGATTTCCTACAACGTAATCACTTACTTTTTGGGCATCTGCACCGAAGGCTTGTTTAAGCCGGGGTTTAGCGTCTGCCCAGTGTTTTTGCAGATGGGGTGCTGCTTTAGAACCCAAATAGAATGCACCGCCAAGAAGGGCAAGTCTACCTGCTCCACGAAGGAGCTTTCTGCCAATACCTTCATAGATACGATTAGCAGAGTCTTCAATAAGGTTATCCAGAGCGTGAACGTCTGCTGTTTGTCTAGCGGACTGATTATTGGTGGTATTGGTCTTATTTACACCACCAGCATTGAACTTCTTTCCAGCTAAACCCGTTGTGTTCACTTTATCAATAGCCATACCACGTAGAATAGAAACATGGGCGTGGTGATATTTATGGGAGGGGTTCGTATGCCCACTTTTGATAACGGATCTGGTATTCGGGGAGGTATGTTGACTATCATTCCCCGGTGCGGGGTTCCCCTCAGAAGCAGCTTCGTAATAAGCCCCATAACGACGCCTACGACGTAGTTCTTCGGCATTCGCACGGGTCTGAGCTTCGTAGTTGGGGTCTTTCATTTTCATCTTGTGGGAAAGCCAGTGGGAGCCTACGTCCACAGCAGTCTTAGCCAGGATGCTGCCAACAACGCCAGCAGCAACGGATGCAACAGGATGTTCTGTGGCAAATTTTTTGGCGTAATGCCCAGCACGCATTTGGTTACCATAGTAAAAGTCGGCTAGTTTCTGTGCTCTGGGGCCGTACTTATGAATAACACCGGATGCTGTCTTGTTTTTCATAAGATGGGGCTTGATTTTGTCCCCAAAGAAATCTGCCCGCCAACCTTCTTCCAAACCGTATTTAACGTATCTTCTGTCCATTTTAGCCCTTTGTTTTGCTGCTTTTTGGTCCCGTTTTTCTAAATCTCGAAGGATGATGTTCCACTTCATACGATTAACCTTGGGGTCCAGGTAAGCCTGGAGACCGTAGGACGCTGCCCCGATAGCTACAGGAGTATGCCTTAAAAGCCTGTCTTTTAGCACTTGTCGTTTGTATTTTTTGAAGATATCCTTCTGTCGGCCCACTTCAGCGGGGTCGATGAGGTTCATTTTATGTCCTTCATACAACATAGACAAACTCCTATCCTCCCTAATAAAGTCAGGTAGCACAATATATGTTCTGGGAACGTGTTTGCAAACTTTCCCAACTCCCCTTCTGGGATTCCCAAAGGCTGTGTTGGGGCTATTAGGAGGGATAAAGTAAATGTTTCTGGGAAAATACGATCCGGGGTCCCTGGCACGTCCCCCCCACGTCTCTACCCGGTCGGGGAGTTTGAATCGAAACCCGTGAAAACGTGCCGAGATACAGTCTCAACGGATGAGCTAAGTCCTTTGTTTTCAACAGTACTTGACAGGGTGTCAAAAGTAGTCCATTGTAAGGACATGGCGGAGCTGCACTCACGCCTCGCGTGGCAGAGCCGAAGGCTCTGCACCATACTCGTCGTCGTAGGGTATGCCTTCCCAGTTTATTACCGTTACTATCCTCGTACCGTCGTCCGCCGATCTCCCCACCCATGAATTCACTCTCGTGCGATGAATTCCCCCTGCGTGTCCGAACACGCGGGGACGCTGGCGTCGATTCCCGTCCGAACATCCATGTCCGAACCTGAGGGTACATCCCTCGAAAGGAGCCTCCCATGGCTAACCGTAACTTCAACCTGTTCGTGCGTCTGTACGTGACCCGCGAGACCCAGCAGGGTCAGACCTTCACGAAGGAACTCATGTCCTTCCGTGCGAACGAAGGTTGGACGCAGATCCCGCTCGTTTCCGAGGCCCTCTCGGAGATCGTGGACGGTGGCCGCACCGACAAGACCGTCCACTCCGAGGACTTCGAACTTCTCATCGAGGCGCTCAAGGCCGAGAAGAAGAAGGTCCGGAACGAGACCGCCCAGGCTGGCATCGACGCGATGCTGAAGACCGCCTACCAGATGCGGAAGTACCGCTCCAAGGCGATCCGCAACTCGTTCATCGAGATCGCTGCTTGGCCCGTCCAGGCGTAATTGGTACGACAATCTGAAGCTGCAAGTCAGCATTTCGGGTCGCTCCTTCGGGAGCGGCTCTGTAAAGCTCTCCCAAAGGGAGGGCTTTAGAGAGCTACCGAACTAGGACCGTACAAGGTCCAGAAAGGAGACGCATATGGCACTCCCAGGCGAGACGCTCCAGAAAATGGAGCATCGTTGTGAGAGCTGCGGCGACGAGATGACTCTCGACGTGCAGCAGTCCAATGCCGGGTTCTACCTCGGCTTCTCGTGCGACTGTGGTCCGTACTCCCGCGAGACGGGCTACTTCGCCACCTGCGAGGAAGCTTCGGCTATCCTCGTCAGCGGCAACATCCCTTGGCGGTCCACCGGCTACTGCGGTCGGTAAACCGTTCACCCTCCTTCGGGAGGGTTTTTTAGAGCCATTCCAGCAGGAATGGTTCTAAAGAACTCTTCTCGCGGACATCGAAGAGCTTCTTAAGACCCCTTCCTGCAAGAATGTTCTAAAAATCCCTGAAAGGAGGTGCGTGCTATGCCTTTCTACTAGTAAGAAAGGAGGCTCCCTATGAGCCATAGCACGAGACTGCCTGCGAGTACGTACCTTTGTGTGGGTCGTGGAGAGACGAAAAAGTGGAAGACTTCGGTCAGCCGAACTCTCCGGCGTAAAGTCAATCAGCAGCTTGCTGCTGGTGACTTCGATTCACCGTTCCCGATACCCAACAGCATCTCCACCGAGTGGGATTCGCCGGGTGACGGAAAGCGTCTTGTCTTCCCTGACAATGCGCTATGGGACGATGAGGGTTACAAAACCCTGTTTCGCAAGTAGGTGCTACCGTCCCCACGCTCCTCAGGGAGCGTGGCATCGGTATCATCGAGGATATGGTGCCAAATCCATAGAAAGGAGAGCTTATGGTGGAATTCAAGCAGCAGATCTTCGTCGTTAATGGCGTTGATCACTACGAGGGTTACTCCGTTGGAGTTGCCACAACTCTCGGCAAGGCCATTGAAATGGCTAAGCGCGAGGTGGACTGGTGGCTCGACCAAGAGTACAACCAGACCTACGAGGACGTGACCCGCGACGACTTCATCGAAGAGTTCATCGACGATGACGTGTTGTCCAGCGGTCCGTTCTGCTGGAAGTACAAACTCGGTCGCGGGCACTTCTACGTTCTCGTACTTCAGTACGAGGACGGTGCTCACATCCGCGATAAACGGAGGTAGTGCTACCCGGAGGGACGGCTACGTCCCTCCTCCGGGTGTCATTAACCACCCAGAAAGGAGGCCATATGTGCAAACAGGTGGTAGACCACTCGGAAGAGTGGTTCGATGAAGCCGCTGAGATCGACGCTTCGACCTCGGGCTTCACCCTGTGCCCCGATGCGAAGAAGGAACTTCTTCGGTACATCGTGGGTTTCTGGCAGCAACATGCGCCCAACGTGAAATTCACCTCGGTGAATGACTACGATGTGACCATGTACAGCTACCGGGAAGACGGTACCCCGTATTCGCGGTTTCACGTCTTCATCCAGCATCCGAACGGGCCGGAATTCTGTCCGTAGCACGCTCCCTGCCCTCCTCCGGGAGGGCAGCATGGGTGCTATTAGACCGTATAAGGTCGGAAAGGAGGCCAATATGCCCGCTCTAGTCAACAAAGACTATGAGGACGATGGCGTTTACATCTGGTTGTGCTCCGAGTGCGACTTTGGTGTAGCCATGCGTGGCAGTGGTAGGCACTGGAAACAGTGCCCTCAGTGTGGTGTGACCTACACCCACAATGAGGAAGCCAACACGTGCGAAGCGAACGATGTTCGCTACGAACGTGGACAGGCTCAATACCGGGATACCCGGACTCGTCCGGTAGTTCGGTATACCATTCGTACATGGATGTCCAACGAGGGACGCCGTTACGAGCATGATGGTTTTACCAACATGCTTCGTAAGGATCTCTGGGACCCAGAGATTAACGTCCCCGAGTGGCTGAATTGGGAGGACTCACCTCAGGCTTTCAAGCCTTTGGTGTTGACTAACCTTACAGCCAGGGAAGCGAGGGAGATTCTCCAACGCCTTAGCGTTGGTGGATGGCCCAAGTGGATCGAACGGCAGTAGTGCCACCTTAGGACGCTCCAGCCCTGGGAGCGTCCAATAGGTGTCATTCGTGTCCGAACAAGGACTGTTCGAATCCGAAAGGAGGTCCCCACATGGAAGGGACAGTGATCGCGGTGATAGGTACCGAATGGTGCCTAATCGAGTTTGCGAATGAAGCCACGGGACAGATGTGGCGCATAAAGGTCCAGGGAAATGAGGAGGGTAGCGTGCCCTTCGCCCTGGGGACCAAAGTGGTGCTGACCGAGAAAGGAGCTTCGGAATGAAGCACGTGAGACTGACCCACGTACAGGCCGGACAGATCTGGGTGGCTGAGAACACCCGGAGCGGGGAGCGGGTCATCCCGCCCCTGCCCAGACTGACGGAAGGAGCCACCAGCACGGAACGGCTCCTCCACACGGGAGCGAAGCTGTACCGCAACACGCGGGGCTTCTTCCTGGGCGGCTACGCCGCCGATGGTTCGGACGTGGATCGGGTCCTCTTGGAGGCCGGTATCTAGGTGCCACCTTTGGGCGCTCCTCCGGGAGCGTCCGCTAGGTGTCACCGGACATCGGAAAGGGGACTGAAATGACAGTCGCTAAAATCAACGTATACGTGAAAGGAGCGGGATGGTATCCGGCAGTCCGATACATGGATGGCACGGACCACGTGGTGGAGTTCGTCGATTTTCCTGGAATCATAGGTGTGGATGAGCAGTACAACACTGCTCTGAACCTCGCCGCACATTTCGGGGAAGAATACATCAAACTGGCGAAAGAAAAGGGATGGACAATCCCGGAAGGAAGGTAATATGGCGAAGAAGACCAAAGCGGACATCGAGAGGGAAGCCAAGGCGTACAAAAAGTTGTACGAGCAAACAGCAGAGGAACTTCGGGAGGTCACGGAAGATCGCAAGGACTGGATCGACAAGTATCAGGAACTCATGTCGCAACTTTGCGACAAAGAAGAAGCAATTCTCGATCTCCGGCAGCAACGGCTCGTTCTCATCACGAATATCCAGCAGGATGAGAACAGAATTCATGATCTGGAGATCGTCCTCAATATCCGGGAAGAGGAGATCCAGAAGCTTCAGAGCGATCTATTCAACAGCTTCAATGCCCTGGAAACTGTTGTCGAGAACACCCGCAACGCACTTCTGCGTCCGGGTGAGGGGCAGTAAACGCGAACAGAAGCGCATATCTAGTTAACGTAAGAACCTAATTTCCGACTCAATGAAAGGACAGACTCATGTCTAATACGCTTACTTCGGCCCAGATCGCTACCTTCGACGTTTTCGCCGCTGAGGTTGAGGAGTTCCTCAACAACAACAGCACCGAGGGGAAGCCGATCCGTCACATGGACAAGAAGGCGTTCGGTGAGGTGTGGGAGACCGCTTCCCGTCCGTCCCGACTCTATAAGGTGATGAACAACATCACCTTCTTCGAAGCGAATGGGCGCACGAAGCAGCAGTACCAGGAGCGCACTCCGGAAGGTACGCTCTGCTTCCGTCCCGACGGTTCACCCGTCATGTCCGTGCGCCGCTGCGTGATGTACACCACGGAGGCGTACCGCACCATGCGTTCGGAAGTGACGGCCCTCAAAACTCCGGAGACCACCTACGCGGTGAACTGGAGCGAGGTTCCGGAGGCCATTCAGCGCCGGATCGCTACCAAATTCCCCAAGAAGGCCGAGGGTGTGGACGAGTTCACCCCGAAGGCTCTGGCGATTGTTCTCCGCAAGGGGAACAAGGTCCCGAAGGGACACAAACGCCACTCGTGGGCAGGGTTCGATTTCCTCGTGGTGGGTCGCTACGGTGACACCCCTGTGGTGATCACCCAGGCCGCTGTTGCCAATAAGCCCTATGTGGCGAAACTGGCGAAGCTCGTGGGGACCGAGTGCCCTGACTGGGGACAGAGCACTCCGCAGGAGCCGAAGGAGGAGCTTTCTCTGGCTGCTTCGGGTCTGATGGCCCGTGCGGTTGAGATGGAAGACATCAGCTTCTAATCTGCTATACTTTGGGGGGACTTCGGTCCCCCCTTCTTTGTGAATGTCTCCTACATGGAGCCATTCAGAAAGGAGTCTTTCATGAGAAAGACAATCTGGTATGCGTTGGTGTTGGTCCTGGCACTCACGTTCGTGGGTGCCGCAGACGTGTCGGAGGCCCAGTACCACGGTGCTTCGGGGTACCACGGTGTTCCGGCTCAGCCGTATCACGGTAATGGGTACGACCGTCATATCTACAACGGATATGTCGGCGTGAACTATCGACACTACTCTCCCCATCCTATGAAGGTGGGAACGGGTCCGTACTACGGATATGGTACGCCCGTGTATTACCGCCCATATTACGGGGGACATTACGGTGGTTGCCCCTATCCGGGTGGTTACGGAGGTGTACGTGTTCACGTACAGGGGACCTATATTGGGAACGGTGTCGCAGTTAGCGGTGGGGCGACGGTGCGTCGATGATTGCGATTTTCATCTGTCTCGTTGTGGTCGTCATCGCGGGGGCTATCGCTTTCAATCTCGCTGACAACTATGATCGTGTAGTAGCTACTTGTTTCACCATGGTGATTACTACTGCTATCATGGCGGCACTGTTCTGCCCTATAGCCCAGTTGACTGGTGGGTTCCTTCCAGATTATTCGGAAGGATATCGTGAGGGATACGTCACGAAAATCTCACAGAAGGGGATTATCTGGAAGACCTTTGAGGGGCAGATCCAGGTAGGTACTGGGAGTCAAGCTGCATTACAGGCTCCTTTTGACTTCTCTACCGATGATCCGGATATGGCCGAGTTTGTCGAAGGCTATCTCGGAGATAGGGTGCGTATCAAGTACTCCCAGTGGTTTATTATGCCCTTTAGCAAGGGTGAGTCTGGGTATACGATTATCGAGATCCTTCCTATAAGTGATTGATCTCGGGGGCTTCGGCCCCCTTTTTGAGTCTCTCCTACATGGAGCTACTCAGAAAGGGTATAACATGTCTACTTACGACGAGTTCAAAAAGAAGTATCCCAAACTGATCGAAGAGGCCGAGGAAGATCTCAAGACGGAGGAAGAAGACTTTCCGGATGATTTTACTTGTCCTGTCTGTGGTTCCTGTGGCGAGGAAGGTTGTTGTGGCATTGACTGCTGTAAGGAGGTCCAAGGTCTGTACTGCGACCACAATAAACAGACTTATAGGGCTATGGAACGTCAATGGGGAAGCATGTGGGAAGCTCTTCAGAAGATTCATAGTATTGACGGTGGGCGATCAGGGAGTATTGCTAAAAAGGCTCTCGACGACATTGAGAGTGCAATCAAACTTGAAGTATATTATGACCATGAAAGTAGGGAGGAAGAATGATCGCTCACACGGTTCTACTCGAAGTCGGGCCTGTCACGTATATCGTTCAACTCACGTTCTGCACAGACAACGTGTGGTATGCTGAAGGGTATCTGGGGGGTCCGGAGTGCTATCGGCGCATGCAATCTTGGTTTGGAGTAGGTAACACCATCGAGCTTGCCTTACAGGGCCTGAAACAGGCCATTGAACGGATTCCTTGGGAGGAAACATTATGAATCTGATCAAAGAAGCCCAGTACTGGAACCCGCTTCGTCCCTTCTTCGAGAAGCTCGAAAAGAAGCTACTCGACACCTTGTGGGCAAGGAACTGTGAGCTTAAGGCACAGCTCGAAGATGTCGAGGGAGACCGAGACGAGTGGAAGGAACTCGCAGAACAGCGTCGTGAACGCCTGGAACGCATGATCCGGGCTTTGAATGACGTAGCTACCATCCAAGAAGATGGTGGCATTGAGGAGTAGTCATGGAGTACTACGTCGTCGTCCAAGAAGGTGGCTACATGGAGGAGAGGGAGATAGACGTGGTGACTCATGAAGTGGTACGTAAGTTCCACGTCACCAACGCTATTTCAGTTCCTGTAGCTAGTGAATTCCAACAGTGGGAGACCTGGAGGAACATTACCGAGGGGTACGACACGAGTCCTCATTGGGACTTGTACGCAAACGGGTACAGTAAGCATGGTCCACATTATCGCGCTTTCCAACACCGAGACCTACGTTCGGTTGTTGTTCGTGTTTTCATAGAAACCAAGAACTAACCTAGCTTGAAAGGAGCTTAACATGAGAGATAAAGGATTCACCCTGGTCGAAGTTATCGTCGTGGTGTTCATCGTGGGCCTGCTGGCAGCTATCGCTGTCAGGGTTATCCGTCCCACCGAGGAAGCTAAGGTGATTGCGTGTTTCGCAAACATCGAAGCGCACATCTCGATGACCGAGCAACTTCGTGAGCAGTCGTACCCCTTCGTCCCCGATCAACAGCAGATGTACGACTGGATGGGGAACAGGCGCAACAAGCACTATACGTACATTGCCAACTCGTCGGACACGAACAATGGACATGGTAACGACCTTGACCTCTGTGATGAGGAGAATCCGGGCCAGAGCCTGGAGAATCGAGACTGCCTTGATATCAAGTACGTGTGGGTGTGTGACCACAATCACGGTGATCTTGCTAAGTACCTGTTTGGTACTGATAGCACGGGTCCGCTGGTTGTACCCATCAAGGCTATCCTCAAGAGTAACAAGAAGAACATCGTCACTGGTGCTGAACTTGTCCAGACGGGTAACGGTGACGAATTCCTTCGGGATCTGAACTACTGGACGGTGACAGACCCGAACTTCCAGAAGTGGATCGGTAGGTAAGGAGATACCATGGGGATATTCACACGTGAGGATGGCAATGACTGGCTGAACATGGTTCCCCGCTTTCTGAGGAAAGCTTTTGGGGAGCAGAAGGAGAAGCACTATGATCAAGAGAAAGCTCGAAGGGTTCGTCAAATGGCTGCACACGTTGATCGTGGACCCGGCTGCAAGCTGGCTCCGGAAAGTCGTGGGCAAGATGGTCAATCCTCCCCGATAAAGGGGGAGTAATCTCATGGATTGTCCAGAGGATGCAGCCCGCTTCATAGCGGAATATCGTGAACTGACCAAGGATGCTCTCCTTGAAGAGGACCCGGAGGAACTCTTTACAGACGAGGAAGACGCGGAGACCAAAGCATTCCTGGAACGGGTCCTTGGCCCAGAACGTAAGCAGTGGATGGACCGCATGGGCAGGTATGTGCCGAGGCATGAAGATGAAGACGAAGATTGACCTAGATGCGTTCATCCAGAACATACAAGATATGCGTGACCTACGTAAGCGACAACAAGAGCTTCTGGACGAACTGGAGTACGGAGTTCTTGTCGAGGCCATGTGGGAAGCGCGTTCTTCCGGGCCTATCGGGAAGCACACGTTTACCGTGGGCCTGTGCAGCACGTCTAACCCCGTTAAGGGGCATCTTGTTCTCAAACGTGGAGATGGCGCGTATCAGAAGTATCCGGTACGTTTGAAGTACATGTCTCATCTATCCGGGGATCTGTACACAGGTATCGTGGATATTTGGGATGGTGGTACAATTCACCCCCGGTTGTTTGAGATACTGTTGAAGAAATGGACTAAGAGAGATGGCGATCACCCCTTACGAACGAAGCGACTCAAGCAGGAGACCGAAAACGGAAAGCCCAGCCCAGGACCCACATCTCTGGAGTATGCTGAGCATTATCCATCCGGAGATCCAGTTCGGGCTGACGACCTTCTTAGGGATGATGGAGTACCAGCGATGGCAGATTGACCGAGCCAAGCGGGTCCGTAGCGTCAAGAAAGGGAGGCGTTCCAAATGGCAGAACCATTAACTGAAGAACAGATCGAGAACTGGCGTAAGATATTGTGTCTTACGCTGGGAGGGTATGCTCTGATCATGCCTGTCGAGGAAATTGAGGCTACCCGCGCTAAAATGCAGAAGGACGCGGACGAACTTGCAAAGGAGATGGCAGATGATGGAGACGATACTGGACTACAGTGAGAAGACGGGTCAATTCCGGGTGTTCGTTTCACACGATGACTCGACCCCGGATACGGTTATCCCGCTCCATATCACTCATATGGTACCGATGACGCGAATCCCCGTGTTGGCAGTGGACCCAACGGGTGAACTTCCTCGGTGTCTGGTGGACGAACTCATCCGAGAGCAACTCAAGGATGAGAACTTGTGGTGGCATGGCTACTATAAGGAGCGTCGGAAATACGCTGAGGAGCACGCTGAAGAGCTTGCTCTGGCAGATGCTCAGTTCAGGCAGGAAGTCTACTGGAAGCTGGAGTCCCCTGGGCTTCCTTGCTTCGACTAAGCGTAGCTGAAGCGCCTATCATCACCTAACCACAACCATTGAAAGGAGTTCGCTATGCCTAAGCTCGTGAAAGGTACGGTGCGTCTGCCCGATTCGGATATCGAGAAGCTTCAGGAAGCTCTTGGTATCATCCCGGAGAAGGTGAACGGCACTCCCTACAAGGCCAAGTGCCGTCGTGGGGAAATCGAGCGTCGTAGGATCTCTCTCGTCAAGGCAGATCATCCTGCCCCCAACCAGAGTCCGAGTCAGGAACTCTTCCGTCTCTGCCGCTATAAGCGGGTTCGGGAAGAGTTTGTCACCATCGGGTGGGCACTCCGCTCCACGATCTCGGGCGACTACTTCGTGTTCTCAGAATGGTGGTAAAAATGGCTACTACGAATATCGTGACTGTTAATATGCGTGCTGAGTTTAACCTGGAGAATGTTGATCTGCAAGAGATTATGACGGCTATTGAGGAAATTAAGGAGGCCGTTACTAACTACGGAAAGCTTGAGGAGTTGTCTGTGACTTCGCTCCTTCCGTTGAAGGCTGATCTTCATTTCTAATCTAGTTAGACCCCATTGGTGCCCTATTACCCACTATAACCTGCCTAAGGAGGCAAAAATGGCTAAGAAGACTGAGACCAAGCGTGAGTACGATGTGACCTATGTTCCGGACATGATCCAGAAGGCCATCGCTGGAGCGAAAGGTCCGAAAGCGTACCCTCGCCCGTTCATGTTCGATGTCCGGACCTTCAAGATCAACACCCAGAACGACGGGGTGAAGGTCAACACCTATCTCCTCTTCGGTGGCGTTCCCTCCCGGAAACTCCACGAGAAGCTCGACGAGGTGGGCTTCAAGGTCCGTCGTCGTGCCCGGTCCTGGGTCAACAAGGACAAGGACACCATCGACATCGCGGATCAGGATCGTGAGTGCTACGCGGTGTACTATACCCTGGAAGCCCTCACGGATGAGCAGATCGCTCTGATCGCTCGTCTCTTCAAGGGTACCACCCAGGTCGCTTCGAGCGGGAAGACCTTCCTCGCTCCCAACTGGGCTTCGGTCGAGAAGCTCTGGGGTAACAAAGAGGACTGGCTCACCATCTGTGCCGTCGAGCCTGAGGACTCCACCAAGCCCGCTCCGACCCCTGAGGCTGAGGACGACAGCATCGACTTGACTGCTGACGATCTGGACGACCTCATCTAAGTCCTAGCACTATCGGTTGCATATACAACTAACAGGAGGCACCTTCGGGTGCCTCCTTTTTCTTTAAGGGGTAAGTTATGGGATATGAGCGTTTTAAACCTGTTGATAAGCCATATAGGTTCTATTTGGAACAGGGTACTCCCTGGAAAAAACCGAAGGATCGTGGTCGGACACCCTCAGAGAATCGGGCTGCAATTGCCAAGGTTGACCAGTTGGTTGACGAGGCAGGTTTGACGAAGACCCAGGCTTGTTGTAAGGTCGAACTTCATCTGAATACGTATTACGTCATCAAACGTAAAGACGGTCGTCCCCCGACTCCTCCTGAGATGGTAAAGAAGGTCAAAGCAGCAAATAATGCTGGAGGCCCCGGAAGACCCCGGAAGGATTCGAAAAAGAACAAGCTTGTGACAATTGACACTACAGAAGGTGTTCCGCTTTCTGCGCTCCAGCAAAGCCTGGAGATCATCAACCATGAAGTCACTCAGTTGCAGGCTTTGGGCATCAATCTGCAAATTATGTTCGGATAAGGGAGAAAATATGCTTATCAAAGAGATTACTGTCGGTGGTACCTATGCTTTCGTGAACGATTATTCCGAGTTCAGTGGTGACAACTATTGCTATTCCATGCCGGATGCGAACCCGATGGTTATCCTGGACAAGAAGAAGGTCCCTGTGGGGACTGGTACGGATAGCTGCGGTCGTCCCACCGGCAAACGAGAGACGGTGATTGTGTGCAAGCGGTACAAGATTCCGGCTTCGCACATGCTGGCTCTCGATCTCGATATCATCGACGAGAAGCATCCGGAACTCGTCGAAGAGGTTACCCTCCCGGTTAAGCAGTCGAAGAACTTCGTCTGGGAGTGGGACTCTGAGGTGGAGAAGGTCCGCAATGACCATGCGCTCAGGAAGCAGATGAAGCGTTATGAGGACTATTGTAACCTGATCGGCTATTTGATGCTGGAAGAACTCTATGTGCAGACGAACATGGGTGCTGAGGTTTCAGGGGTCAATCCTAAAACGGATCGTGCCCATTTAAGCTACGTCGTCTCGGGAGGCATGAGCGAGAAGCCGAAGCTGTACGTCTACGACATGCTTACGAGCTTTGAGTACATCCCGAAGCCGAATTGCTACCACCATCGGTATGGTTGGCACCACACCTTCCCGTTCTATACCCCCGACGGCATTTCTATTACTGCGAAGTGGAATGCGGTATGGCGTGCTGGTGACGAACGCCCTAGCGGTAAAAGGGTGTTAGCGGCTGAGAAAACCGCGACTACGGACTTGTCGTGCTATTTCGGATGGGAATTCCTTCGCACGATGAAGATGATGAAGCTCTGGAAAGAGGCCAACGACAGCGACACGACTACCCTTCCCCGAAAGAATGAGATCTATGCTCAGATCCAGAAGGCATATAAGAATCTTTCTTTCAAGACTCGGTTGAACACGGTTGATCGTGCTCTCAATCGTGGTGTGGCTGAGGCCGCTGAACGGCTCGATATCGGTCTCCCCCTGTTCGACAGAACTCAGGATTGGGATATTGAGCTTGCTGAAGCCAAAGCTCGCGTAGAAGCGAAGCAGGTTAATGTGAACACGAATGACAACTAATGACCGCTCCCCTCATCGTCGATCTGGACGCGGAGTACGTTGAGGTATCCTTCGACTATGATTGCGTCTTCTTTCCGACCTATGTCGAAAAAGCCCTGGATGAGGAAGGAGAACTTATCCCAGCATCGCAGTTCGACATGCCTGATCTGTTCACCCGACACCTTCACGGCTTCGGGGGTGTCAAGTCGGTCACTCCTTCACCGGGTTCAGGTTATGCCTACGTACTACTGGTGGAGAAGCTTGCTGGGGAACTGCCTCAGAAGATCATTGGTCAGGTGGAGGATTATGTCCAGCAATGGAATGATGATTGGCAGGAAGTCGAGACTGAAGTACTCGAATGGTTCGAGCAGATTAAAGACAGTCGAGATCCTCTCAGTGTAGAGGACTTTGATATCATGATATAGGAGGTGAGCGATGAGTGACTACAAGAAAGAATTGATTACGACGGTCTACCCGGAGAACCCAGAGATCCGCGTGGCCGATGATCCGCTGCACAAAGATGCGAGAGCCGTGATCGAACGCCTCCGCGCCGAGGTTGCCGAGGCAAAAGAGCAGGTTGGCGATCTGATTGATGACGCTGCCGCTGGAGATCCTAAAGACCGAGTGTGGGTTTTGGTCCCACTGGCCGAGCTTGCCGCCAAGGACAAGCGCATCGAGGATGCGAACAACCACCACGTAGAGATGCAAAGGCACCGAGACGCATGGAGGAAATACGCATACGGTCGCGGCGAAAGGCCGCAAGACTTTCTCGACGGCAACATGGTGCCATCTGATCGCGGACCGACTCGCATCGAGGAGCTGGAGCGAATTATGAAGGACGTTTCGTTCGTTCCAATACAGAAGAAGCAGATCGACGAGATGTGGGAGTACCTTAGTGAGATTGGTTCGAGGGGCGTTGCCGAGGGGTATGAGCAAGCTCTTTTCGATCTTGGGTTTTCGCGCTGCGAGGAGTGCGGCGGGAGTGGGAAGAAAGAGTCACGATCAAGCTCAATGCGAGAGGAGCCGATGTTGTGGACATGCCCCACCTGCCACGGCCACCGATGGAGGATCACGGAGGTGAGCGATGAGTGATGAACTAACACCCATCCCGAGACCGGACAATTGGGATGAAAGTGCTCCGGACTATGTGTGTCTGGAGTGTGGGGCTATCAACGCGGTTAAGGTTACCCAAGCTTACACGGAGATCGGCTACGAGTGGGATATGTACTGCACGGTGTGCGGTGCGGAGAATATCGAGGAGGATTCCTCTGCGATGACGCTCGCTCTCATTATTGCTTCTCTCCGAAAGCAGGTGGAGGAACTCCTCCCGTACAAAGAAAGGGCTGGAAAGCTTTATGGCGACCATTAACCCTGTTGAGA
>Ga0307378_10006000_pt1 | contig 16767 bp, 10 predicted proteins | sample UN1MG_FD_202238 | JGI IMG/M metagenome (GOLD analysis project Ga0307378, IMG submission 202238) | Soil microbial communities from Risofladan, Vaasa, Finland - UN-1 | ecosystem: Environmental > Terrestrial > Soil > Coastal area > Acid sulfate soil | place: Finland: Risofladan, Vaasa | collected... | reverse complement strand
GAAGAAAGACCCCCTTCCACGACCTCCCAATTTGCGCACCCCCACACGACGTGAAAACGCCTTCATTCAAGCCGTGGAGCTATACTATGCACTCAGACTTGGTTGACGGCGTTGGGTAGCATGGGCAGGTCAAGTGTTCGAGACCTGCCCATGGGCCGCGCGGCAAACGACGAGGACGAGCCTGATGCGGCCGAGTACTGGTGGGATGTGCTGGACATCCTGCTCCAGTAGCCTGGGTCTGCCGGCGAGCGCGAGTAGATTCCTCGCTGCGCTCGGAATGACAGACCGATGCACCGCTACCGGTCCGCTGGGGCGGTTTTCGCCGGTGATGGCTCGGCCTCGGTGGGCCGGGCGGCGATGTTGCCGACGATGTTCTGGGAGAGCTGGCGCAGATCGACGCCGAGCACGGTTTCCAGCGTGGCCAGTGATTCGGAGAGCATCCTGGCCCGGCCCATTGCCGCCCCGGCCATGGCCCGTCCGTCGCCGCCGTCGATGACCGTAACGCGTCCCAGATCGACGTCCTTTAACGTCGCCGCAAGGTACCGGACGATATTCGGCATCATCTCGACCAGCATGACCTTGAGGGCGTCGGGGTACGCCTGGATGGCCTTGCCGATCTGCTCGATTGCCGCGGCCCGGGATTTACCTTCTTCGAACACGGAAGCCGCATCACCCTCGGCCTTGGCCTTGGCCACGTCGCGGTCGGCAAGGGCTTTGGCGACCTCAGTCGCCCTGAGACGCTCTTGCTCGGCCTGAGCGGCGGCCTTCTGCTGCTCAGCCTCCTTGAGTTCGGCGTCGCGGGCCAGCTCGGCCTTGCGGATACGGAGCAGGTTCTCCGACTCGGCAATCGCGGTCTCGGCCGAATAGCGCGCCTGCTCGGCTCGCTGAAGCGATTCGGCCTCGATCACCTTGGCCTCGGCGTCGCGATTGGCCTTGGCCTTACGGGCGTCGGCGTTGGCCTCGGCCTCCTTGATGACCGCTTCGGCGGCGCGGGCCGCCTCGGCTTTGCGGGCGGCGGAGATTACCTCGGCCCGGGCCTTGCGCGCGATTGACTCGAGATACTGCTCTTCGTCGTGGACGTTCTGGATGTTCACGCTGTCGATCAGCAGACCCAGCTTGCGGAAGTCGTCCGAGACCTCCTGCATCACGGTGGCCACGAACTTGTCGCGGTCTTCGACGATCTCCTCGGGCGTCATCTTGCCGATCACCGCACGCAGCCCGCCTTCGAGCGTCTCGCGCGCCACGCGTTGCAATTCCTGCACCGGCTGGCCGAGGAAGCGCTCGATCGCCGCCCCGCGCTCCGCCGGATCGGACGAAACCTTCACGTTGGCCACGCCGGTGACGATGATCGGCATCATCTTGCCGCCGCCCGATTGCGCTTTCACTTCCAGCGCTACCTGCATGTTCCTTAGGCCCAGCCGGGTCACCTTGTTGAACACGGGGATCACGATCTTGCGGCCGCCGATCACGGTGCGATAGCCCAGGCCGTCGCGTCCTCGTCCGCCGGTGATGATCAGCATCTCGTTCGGATTGCCGACGACGACCAGCTTGGCGATCACGATGATGATCGCCAGGACGATAAACAGGGCCAATATGCCGATGGTGATTCCCACGGTGGCCTGTGCGAGCAGAACGGTATTCATGGAGCACCTCCTCGGTTTGAGCTTTGCAGAGCCTCATGTTCGCTGCGGGAGATCACCTCGGCGATCCCCGCCCGGTAAGCGACGACGACGACCTCGTCGCCGACGTTGAAATCTGCCCGGGAACGGTGGGCGACCGCGGCCACGTAGCGCCGGGTCTGGCCTACCAGGAGCGCGACCTGGCCCTTTCTGGGCGGGTTGATGGCGATCGTCACCCGGGCGAGCTTGTTCACGTAGTCCCACGGCTGCGGGGTGCTGTCGCCCGACGTCCGCCGCACCATGCGCAGAAGCTGGTGCACGAACTGGCCGACCGCCAGTCCCCCAGCCAGCGCGATGGCCAAGACGAGTGTGGCTCCGGTCTCGGTCAGGTACGTCAGGATCACGCCGAGGGCACCGAAGACCGCGATGGCGAAGATCAGAAAGCGGATCGAGAACCAGGTGGACAGCCCCGCCCAGGCGCCGTGAGCCGCGTCGGCATGACCGGCGTGAGTGGCCAGATCCGTGTCGGCCCCGACATCCGCGTGGACATCCGCGCTGATGTCCGCGTCGAAATCGGCGTGGATGTCAGCGTCAAAATCGGCGTCCATATGCGCGCCGTGGATGGCGTCGAGCGCGTCGCTGGCGTCCATGTCAGCGTCGGCATGGCTGCCGAGAACCGTCGAAATCAGCAACAGCCCGCCGCCGACGATCAGACACACCCAGTACCCCGTCGTCAGGGCGGTCACGTTGAGCGCCAAGGTCATTATGGTCGCATCGAACATGTCTTGACCTCCGCCGGCCGCGAACCCGGGCCGCAACGCCACAGCCGCAGCGCGGCTACGACCGACTACATACTAAGGCTACCACTTCTACGGGGAGCGCCTATTGCAATTCAGACAGTATTTCATAATGGCCATGCCAATCGGCGATAGAGCCGGTCGTCGTCGGCCCGGCGGGCGCTCGACGGCAATTATACTGCCGTGCGAGGGCACGCTGGTCGAGTGGGGTCCGCCCCCTGGCGTGGTGGTAATTCAGGGCGCGGCACGCCGGATGCGGTATACTAGCTGACGGCAGAGTGGGCCGGGCGGTCGCCCTTGACACGCCGCCCCGCGCTTCGCGCGGTTCGCTGCCTTGCAGCGACGGGTGGAGCCCGCGGCGGCGTGTCAAGGGAGGAAAGTCCGGACTGGACAGGGCACGGTGATGGTTAACGGCCACCGGGAGCGATCCTAGGGAAAGTGCCACAGAAACCACACCGCCGATGGATCCCGGCGTGCCGGGATCACAGGTAAGGGTGAAATGGTGCGGTAAGAGCGCACCGCGCGGCGGGTGACCGTCGCGGCAGGGCAAACCCCACCGCCAGCAAGCCCAAGTAGAGGGCGATGAGCCGGCCCGGCTCGCTACGGAGCCCCGGGTAGGGTGCTCGAGCCCGTCGGCAACGGCGGGCCTAGACGAATGGCCGCCGCCGGGTGGCACATGCCACCCGGTACAGAATCCGGCTTACAGGCCTGCTCTGCCGCTCTTGTCTACGGTAGCAGTCCCATGGCTTGCTTGGCGAGTGTGCTGTTCACGCTGCGTCCCTTGCTGATTGCTGTTGCGCTGCTGGCGGGGCTAGTGGGATGCGTGACTTTCGTGGGTTGCGTCACGGGGCTCTGCCAAGGAGAGGCGCTGCAAACTGCGGGGGATTGGGTCGTCTTTGTCGCATTCCCTGGAACACTACTCCCGCTCTCGGCAATACTTGTTTACCTGGCGCGCTGGGCCGGGCGAACCCATTGTGCACGCCAGCTCGCGCATGAAGGAGCGGCTGTCGCCCTTGAACTCTTGTGTTCGCAGTGTCAGGCCGACACGTTGGTCAGAGGCCCGCAGCGCAGCGATTGGCGGTTTCGCATGCTTTTCGTGGCCCGGTGCCTGACCTGCGGCGTACGCTACCGTGTATCAGGTGATACCTGGCAGCGCCTGCCGTGGCCGCAGCTCGGGAGGCCGTACGAGACCATCGACGACAAGCTTGACCTGATGAGACACCACCCAATGACGGCCGGGCACGCAGTTTGCGCGGCGGCGGGCGTGGTGCTCGGGGGTGCTGCCTTGGCGTGTCTCGTGTTCGTCTCGTGGAAGGTCGGTTGGGTGGTCGGCGGCTTGGCCTTCATGGGGCCAGTCGCAGCCCTGTGGTGCTTGGGGTATCGCCTGTTCCCGCCGCCGCCGAAGCCTGGACAGCGCTGTGTCAATTGTGGCTACGACCTACGGGCGTGCACAGAACCCCGCTGTCCTGAGTGTGGTAGCCCGTTTGACCCGGATCGAGTAAAGATCATACTCCCCAGCCCGGTAGGGCCCGACGAACCGGGGTAGTTTCCAGGGAGCCGTGGCGCCCCGAAGGTCTCTGCGGAGCGGACGGCGCCCTCACCGTGATCAACGATCGGCAGCCAGCTAGGTTCTCTCGCTGGACTCGGGCGCGCGAAGCGGCGACGATAAAGACTAAGAACGTTGGTTCCTTCCCCCGTCGGGCAGGGAGGCTCGCCGTGTTTGAGCGTCGCCTCAAGGTTCTCCTCACCGTACTAGCCGCACTCACGCTCGGCATCGTCGTGCGCCTGGTGGACATCCAGATCTTGCACGCCGAGGAGTATGAGGCCCTGGCGACGCGGCTGATGACGCACACCGTGCGCCATCTACCGGCGCCACGCGGGACGATTCGAGACCGTCAAGGCAGGCCGCTCGTGGCCGATGTGCCTGCTGCCGACATCTGCATGCACTACGGCGTGCTTACCGGACGGCCGCATTACCTGGACCTGGTGGCTCGCGAACTGCAAAAACGCGGCGACGCGGACAAGGACAACACCATCCGCGAGATTGCCGACGAGCTGCGACGCGTGGACATCGTCCGCATGTGGCAACGCCTGTCTGAGCTAACCGGCCGCCCGCTGTACGAGCTGGTCGAGCGCAAAGACCGCATCCAGGCCCGGGTCGAGCGTATCCGGGCGCATCACGCCCGGCTAACGGGCGTCCTCGAGCCGGTCAAGGAAGAAAACTGGTTGCACCCACTGGTCGAAGCCGCGGACGACGCGGTGGCGCTGGCGGTTCGCATGGAGCTGGAGAAATCGCCGTGGCTGAAATATCCGCTAGTGCGTGTAGTACCCAGCTCGAAGCGTGTCGCGCACGACGCCGACCCGCTGGTTCACGTGCTGGGCCGTGTGGGGGCCGCCAGTCGCGAACGGATCGAGGCGGACCCGCTCGCTGACGATGACTTGCGTCGGCTGCGACCGGGCGACGTGTGCGGCGTCAGCGGCGTCGAGCGGCTGGCCGAGCCGATCCTGCGCGGCACCCGCGGCCGTATCGTCGAGGATTTCGACCAACGGGAGCTCGAGCACACCGACGCGATCCGCGGCCGCGACGTCTACCTGACGATCGACGCCGACCTGCAACGTCAGATCTACCAGATGTTCGAGCAGGGCTACGTGCCGCCGGGAGAGGAGGACCGGCGGCCGTTTCCGGCGGGTTGCGCGGCAGTGGTGATCGACGTGGCGACGCGCGAGGTGCTCGCGCTGGTCAGCTATCCCGCCTACCGCTACGACACTTTCTCGGCGGACTACGACCGGCTGCGGCGGGACACTCGCCGGATGCCGCTGCGTTTTCGGCCGGTCGCGGAGCATTATCCGCCGGGCTCCACCTGCAAGGCCATTACACTGGTCGCGGCGCTGGGCGACGGCGTGGTCACGGAGCAGGAGCGTATCCACTGCCGCGGGCATTTGCTGCTCGAGCAGCCGAACAAGTTTCGCTGCTGGATCTACAACCAGTTCCAGACGACCCACGATGCGTACGATCCTGTCGGTCAGAACGCCGAGGACGCCATCCGCAACTCCTGCAACATCTACTTTTACACTGTCGGCGGTCGGCTGGGGGTTGATCGGATCTGCGCGTGGTTCGCGCGTTTCGGTCTGGGGCGTACGCAGGGCACCGGGCTGATCGAGGAAAGCGTCGGCATCGTGCCGACCTCGCAGTGGATCGTCGAACACCGCGGGCGCGATCCGCACGTTCGCCCGGCCGACGCGTGGAACTTCTCGATCGGGCAGGGCGAGGTATCGGCGACGCCCTTGCAGGCCGCCAATGTCGCGGCGACGGTCGCGGCCGGTCGTTGGGAACCGGTGGTGCTGGTTCGTGACGAAGCGGGCAGCCGGGTCGGCCCGCCGCCACCGCCCGCCGTGCACTTCGATGAACGTGTCCTGCACCCACTACGCGTGGGCATGTGGCGGGTGGTGAACGAGCACGGGGGGACGGCCTGGCGGACCAAGCTCAGGCGCAGCGACTTCGAGATGTGCGGCAAAACCGGTTCGGCCCAGGCCTCCCGCCGCGTGATCCGCAAGAAGTACGTCCTGCGCTGGCCCGACGGCCGCACCGAGGAGGTTACCGCGGTCTCGAAGCGCGACGCCCTGTCCCGCTTCGGCGAGCCCAAGCCGGAGGTCATCGCCGATTCGATCCACGAGCTCTTTCCACCGGCCGACGCGGCGGACCCTTCCCACGCCTGGTTCGTCGGCTACACGCAGCCGGCCGAAACCAGACGCGGCGACGCCCCGCGCGGACGGGTGTATGCGTTCAGCGTGATCGTCGAGTTCGGTGGCAGCGGCGGCCGGGTAGCCGGCCCGGTGGCGCAACGCATCGCCGAAAGCCTGCTGGAGCGCGAGGATCTGTAATGCGAGCGACCGACGGCATCGGGCGACAGGTGAGCGATCGGGGCGCGACCTGGTCCGGTCTGGCGCTCACGTTAAGGCTCGTGGGCCGGCGACGGGTGCTCAACTTGACCAGATTGGGCTGGGGGCTGGCCATTCCGGTGCTGTTCCTGACACTTACCGGCCTCGCGACTATACACGCCACCGACCGCAGCATTGCCAAGACCGTTGAGATTGGCACACCCGGCCAGCCGGCGGCGGCTGAGATGAGCTGGTTCCGGCGCGCCTACGGAGCGGTCGGGGCGCGCACGGCACGACAAGCCTTGTATGCTCTCACCGGCATCGGCCTGCTGTTCATCGTCCAGCGGCCCAGCTACCAGAAAATCGGGCGTTACGCCTATCTGCTCTATTGGCTCGTGGTTGTGCTGCTGGTGTTGCTGGTGCTCGACAAGTTCGGTAGTCGGCTTGGATTTGATCTGCCGTTCATACCGGAGCGCCGCAACGCCTGGCGTTGGATCGCATTCGGCCCGCTGTCCCTTCAGCCATCGGAGTTCATGAAGCTCGCCCTGATCCTCGCGCTGGCACGCTATCTGCGTTTCCGCAAGTCGTACCGGCGTTGGCGCGGGCTGCCCGCCCCGTTCCTGCTGACCGTGTTGCCGATGGCGCTGATCCTGGTCGAGCCCGACCTCGGCACGGTGCTGATGCTGCTACCCGTTTTGTTTGCCATGCTGTTTGTGGCCGGGGCTCGGCTGCGGCACCTGCTGACCATTGTGCTGCTGGGTGTGGCGACGCTGCCGGCTGTCTACTACTACGGCATGGAGGAGTACCAGAAGAAGCGTGTTCAGGCCGTGTTCAAACAGAACGTGGACGACGAACTCTGGCACCGGGGGCCCGGCTATCAGCTACGCCAGTCCAAGATCGCGCTGGGGACCGGGGGGTTGACCGGACAGGGCTACGGCCAGGGAGTCTTCGTCCGCTACGATCTCCTGCCCGACAGTCACAACGATGTCATCTACGCCGTCATCGGCCACCAATGGGGCTTCGTCGGCTGCGTGCTGATCCTGGTGGCTTACGGCGTGATCGTGATCTGCGGCATCGAGGTGGCCACTGTTACCAACGACCCGTTCGGTCGGCTCCTTGCCGTGGGCGTCGTCATCATGATCGTCGCCCAGGCCCTGATCAACATCGGCATGACCCTCGCCCTGGCCCCGATCACGGGGATGACACTGCCGTTCGTCAGTTACGGCGGCAGCAGTCTGTGGGCGAATTTCCTGGCGCTGGGCTTGCTGGTGAACGTTGCGCAACGCCGGCCGATGCTGATCGCCAAGCCGCCCTTCGAGCACAAAGACGACTGAGCGCGAGTTCACGGCCGAGACGGCGGGGTGACGTGGGTGCGTGACGGTTCTGGTCGCCTGTCATTCCGACGACCGAAGGGAGGAGGAATCTGACCGCGTGCGCGAAGCGGCCTTGCCTCTGGGCAAGATCCCTCGTCGCCTCGCTCCTCGGGATGACACGGCACGTAAGCGTCAGAGACAGCTCCGGCCCCAGTTGGCCAGGAAGATGCCGAGGTCGGCGTGGTCGGTGTCGCCGTCGCCGTCGAGGTCGCCGCCGTCGTCGATTCCCCAACTTGCCAGGAAAATCCCCAAATCGGCGTGGTCCACGTCGCCGTCGAGGTCGAGGTCGCCGGCGGGCCGCTCGGCCACACCCAGCGTCGCCGCCTCGCTGGTTTCCGACCCGCACGGATTGGTGACGACCACGTCGTAGTTGCCCGTATCGGCTAGCGAGACTGAGTCGATTGTGTACGATGACTCCGTCGCCCCGGGGATCTCCTCATCGTCCTTGCGCCACTGATAGCTGAGGCCGTCGCCTTCGGCGACCACGGTGAAGATCACGGCGTCGCCTTCGCAGACGATCTGGTCCGCGGGGTGCTCGGTGATCGACGGCCCCACGTCGGTGACGGTCAGCGTCGCCGGCTCGCTGGTCTGCGAACCGCACGGGTTGCTGACCACCACGTCGTACTCGCCGGCATCCTCGGCGGCAACCGCGTCAATCGTGTACGAGCTCTGCGTCGCGCCGTCGATGTTCCCGCCGTCTTTTCGCCACTGGTAGGTCAGTGGCGTGCTGCCGACGGCGGCGACCTGGAACGTGACCGGGCCGTCGATGCACGCGGCCTGGTCGGTCGGCTGCTGTGTGATCGCCGGCGGGCTCTCCACCGTGAGCGAGGCCGGATCGCTGGTCGCCGAGCCGCAGTCGGTGCTTACCACCACATCGTACGAGCCGGCATCGTCCGTTGTGACCGGGTCGATCGTGTACACCGGCTCGGTGACCCCCGAGATATCCTCACCATCCTTCCGCCACTGGTACGACAGCATCACGTCGGTCGTCGTCAGCCGCTGGTGGTGCACGAAGCTGGAGGTGTTATAGGGGGCGGTCGGTGGGAGGGGGTCCTGGTACGGCCCGGCATAGCCGTAGAGCGACTGACCGAACGCGGTTGTCTGCGGGTGTGAGCCGCCCCAGTAGTACCTGTGCGAACCCGGCCAACCCGCCCCGATGATGTAGTACTTGCCCGCCTGCAACGTCACGTCCAGCGGGGCCGAGGCGTAAAAGCCCGGGCCGGTTCCGGCCTCGGCCACGCGATCCTCGGCGATAAGCGTATACGGCCCGTCCTCGACCTCCGCCTCGTAAACGAAAAACACGATCAACCCCGAGACCGTCATATCCAAGTAATGCTCGATCCGCGTCAGCGTGGTGGTCGAGCTGACCGAGTAGTAGTTGCCGCGCACGCGCGAGCCCGTACCCGAACTGCTCGCCGTGCCGATGGTGTTCTCGACGGCCGCGCCCCCGGACGCCTCGACCTCGAACCTCGCCGAATCTCCTTCGCAGGCCGTTTGGCTACTCGGCTGCACGTCGATCTGCGCCCCGGTGCCTACCGTCAGCAACACAGTCTCGCTTGCCGCCGACCCGCACCCGTTGGTCACGACCACGTCATAGTTGCCGGCATCCTCATAGGCCAGCGGGTCGATCGTGTATGTGTCGCTCGTCGCGCCGGGGACGTTCTGGCCGTTCTTACGCCACTGGTAGCTCAGCGGCTCCGTGCCCTCGGCCGTCACGCTGAACGTGACGGCATCACCCACGCAACCGGTCTGGTCCGTGGGCTGCTGCGTGATCGACGGCCACTCGTCCACGACCAGCGTCGCCAGGTCACTCGTCACCTCGCCGCAGGTGTTGCCCACCACCACGTCGTAGTTGCCCGCGTCGTCGACGATCGCCGATGCGATCGTGTACGGGGCGTCGGTTGCGTCGGGGATGTTCTCGCCGTTCTTCCGCCATTGGTAGCCAAGCTCATCGCCCTCGGCCGTGACCGTGAACGTCACCTGGTGGCCCTCGCAGACGGTCTGGCTGACGGGATGTTCGGTAATCGTTGGACCGCCGCTGATGACGGTCAGCGTCGCGGTGTCGCTAGCGGTCGTCCCGCAGTCATTGCTTGCCAATACGTCGTAGTCGCCTGCGTCCGCTGGCGACACCGGATCAATCGTGTATGACGGATCGGTCGCTCCGGGGATTTCCTGGTCGTCCTTCCGCCACTGGTAGCTGGTGCCTTCGCCCTCGGCGGTTACCGTGAACGTGACCTGACCACCCTCGCACCCGGTCTGTCCGACCGGCTGCGTCGTGATTGTCGGCCCCACGTCAACTGTCAGTTCCGCCGAATCGCTGACCAGCGAATCGCACGGGTTGGTCACGACCACGTCGTACGTGCCCTCGTCCGCGTCGGAAACCGGGTCGATCGTGTAGGAGGGCTCGGTGGCCCCGGGAATGTTCTGGCCACCCTTGCGCCACTTATAGCTGAGTTCTTCACCGTCGGCCGTGACCGTGAACGTAACCGAAGCGCCCTCGCAGGCGTCCACGTCGCCGGGTTGCTGCGTGATCGTCGGGCCGAGCTCCACGACCGTGAGGATGGCGACATTGCTCGCTACCGAGCCGCACGCATTGCTCACCACCACTTCGTAGTAGCCTTCGTCGAGGGACGACACCGGGTTGATCGTGTACCAGGACTCGGTCGCCCCGGGGATTTCCTCGTTGTTCTTGCGCCACTGATAGCTCAGCCAGTCGCCCTGGGCCACCACCGTAAACGTCGCGCTAGCCCCGTCGCAGGCGGCCTGGTCGGTCGGCTGCCGTGTGATCGAGGGAGCGGCGCTGGCGACGGACAATGTCGCGGCCGCGCTGGTGATCGTGCCGCAGCCATTGCTCACCAGTACGTCGTATTGGCCTTGGTCAGCGCCGCTGACCTGGTCAATCGTGTAAGCCGGCTCCGTCGCCCCCGCGATCTCCGCGCCGTTCTTGCGCCACTGGTAGCTCAGTCCGCCGCCCTCGGCGACGACGGTGAACGTCACCGGCTCGCCGACGCAAGCCGCTTGATCGGTCGGCTGCTGCATGATGGTCGGCTGCGCCTCGGCGACGATCACCGCGGCGGCGTCACTGATCGTCGAGCCGCAGTCGTTGGTGACCACTACCTCGTAGTCGCCCGTGTCAGCCGGCAGTGCCGACTCCAGCACGTACACCTGGTCCCTGGCCCCGAGAATGTCCTCATCGTCCTTGCGCCACTGAAACGACAACGACGTTTCGGTCGTGGTCAGGCGCTGGTGCTGGACCAGGCCCGATCCCGGATCAGGGTTATCCGGGAGCGGATACTGGTAGGGGACCGCGTAGCCAGTGACGGTCTCGCCGAAGGAGGTCGGCTCGGGATGCGATCCACCATAGAAGTATGTATGACTGCCCGGCCAGGCGGCCCCGATGATGTAGTACCGGCCCGCCTGCAACGGCACGTACACCGGATTGGACGCGTAGAAGCCCTCGCCCGGGCCCGCGTCGGCGACCACATCTTCCAGGATCAGCGTGTAGGGACCCCCGCTGTCGTCCGCCTCGTAGACGAAGAAGATGACTGTTCCCGGCGTGGTGATGTCCAGATAGTGCTCGATCCGCGTGAGCAGCGCGGCCGCGGTCACCGCGTAGGCGTTCCCACGGATGCGGGCTCCATGGCTGGAGCTCTCCGGCGAGCCAATGGTGTCCTCCGTGATAACCGTGTCGCCGCCGAGCGCGTTGACCGCCAGTGTGACCCGCGCCCCGTTGCAGACGGACTGACTTGCCGGGTGCTCGGCGATCTCTGGCAGCCCGACGAACAGGGTCGCGGCGTCACTGGTGGTCGTGTCGCAATCGTTCGACACCACCACGTCATACCCGCCGGCGTCGTCGGCCGTCACCGGGTCGATCGCGTACGAGCTTTCGGTCGCGCCGTCGATCGGGACGCCGTCTTTACGCCACTGGTAGCTAAGCGGCTCGGCCCCACTGGCTATGACGCTGAGCGTAACCGCGTCACCCGCGCACGCGTTCTCGTCAGCCGGCTGCTGGGTGATCGCCGGGAGCGCGTCCACCGTCAGCGTCGCGGGGTCGCTGGTCGCGTCGCCACAGGCGTTCCAGACGAAAACGTCATAGTCGCCGGCGTCATCGGGCGTGACGGCGTCGATCGTGTACGAACTCTGCTCGGCGCCGGCGATGTCCTGGCCGTCCTTGCGCCACTGGTAGTAGAGCGGCGGCGTCCCGATGGCCTCGACGGTGAACTCCGCCGCCAGCCCCTCGCAGAGCGTCACGCTCTCCGGGTGCGTGATGATCGAGGGCGGGTCGCAAAGTGGCCAGGCTGCGGCCGCGGCGGCGGCGGCGTACGGTGAGGCCAAGTCGGCCGCCGGTTGCGAACCGAGCCACCCCAGGGCGAGCATCCCTGCCGCCACCAGGCTCAATCGACGAGAACCGCACCGTTTCATGCCTCACCTCCTGTTCGGCTGTACGGCGTCCGGGCGCAACATCCCCGTGTGGGACTATCGACGCACGCGCCTGGCCGGGAATACGCAAAGTGCCTGGAAGGCGGGGGTCATGTGCGAAACGGTCGGTTCTTGCGCTGGCAGGGCCGACCCGGCGGTGGTAGTGGCCACGGCAGGCGTCGCCGCGCTCCACCGGCCCTACGGTTGGCGACTAGGGTTTGGCGATCGCCTTGGCCTGGATGCGGTTCGGCTTGAGGTCCACCACCTCGATCCAGTCTTCAAAGGGCTTCTCGGTCAACTGCTCAGCCAGCGTTTCGGCGGAGATCTGGGCCTTGATACGGAACTTGGCGATGCCTTTGGTGAAGTCCCCGTCCACACGCTGGACGCGTTTGATCTCGGCCAGGGCCTTCTTGATCTTGACGTAGGCCTTGAAGTCGAGGCCCTCGATCTCCAGCTCGATGTCGCCGCCGGCGGTGATCTGCGTGGACCACTGCTCCATGACCGTTTCAAACAGCTTGATTGCCAGAGCGGGCGTGCGGCGTGAGGTGTCGCCTTCGGGCGGGAACGTGGCCCGCGCCAGGGCGGCCCGAGCGGCCTGGGGGCTGAACTCGCGCCGCGAGCGGGCCCCCGCCCGCGTGACCGGCAGCGACTCGCTGGCCAGCAACCGCCCGGTGTCGGTGTAATACACCTTGGCCTGCACGTCGCAGTTGTAGAACGTCGCCGGCACGCCGTACAGGTCCTCCAGCCCCGCCCGATTCGCGTTGGCCGATCCGCGGATCAGGATGTGCGCGCCGGCATCCTTGGCCAGGCGCGCCAGCTTGGCGGCGTTCTTCTCGTCGGCTGCGTCGGCGGCTTCGCGGCGGGTGATGTCGGCAATCGCCTTGCGCTCCACCAGATCGAAGCCCGCCTTGACGAACATCTGCTCGATGCGGCTTTCGACCATCGAATCCCGCTGGAGCCGATTGTCGATGCTTTCTTCGATCCAGACCATGATCTTCGGCCGACCGATCTGATCGAGCACGTTTTGCACCTCGCCCCAGGCTTCGGCGACGGCACTGGGCCGCACGACGGCTTCAATCGTCATGATGACTGTCCCGCCGGCGCCTTCCCTCTCGTCCAGGATGCGATAGTCGCTGACGATGCCGGCCGCCCGGCTGTAGATCGTGTCGCGCGCCAGGGCGAAGTTCTCAACCTGTGAAAACCCGGCGAGCTGCACGCCGGCCCCCTGCTCGAGTGCCTTACGCAAGGCTTGCTTGAGCGCATCGTCGTGGTCATAGCCCTCGGCGGTGACGCGGACGGTCTTGGCCTCGTCCTGTGGCCGGTTCCGGGCGGCGGGCTCTTGCGCCCGGACCAACGACGCGCTCGCCAGCAACACAACCAGGCTGACGGTTCTCATGGGGTTTCCTCTGCGGATGGTTGGGCGGTGGGTTGGGGTTCTTCGGGCGGATCGACTTCGACGCGCTGCATTGCTGCGCGGACGATCAGCCAGAGGCGCTTGAGGGGGAGTTCGACCTGGACCTGGATGCCGCCGTCCGGCAGCGCCTGCGGGCGCCCGACAACGCGCGTCCCGCTGAGAAACGTGACGATCTCATCCTTCAGCTCGCGGTGATGACCAATGAACTCTTCGACCGTGACCCCTTGCTGAATCACCAACGCCTCGACCTTCCGGCGCAGGTGGTCCATGCCGTCGAAGCGGGCGATGCCCAGGCGGACGACCTGGGCGAAGTCATCCTCGTCGGCCGGCTCGTAGCGCCCGGTCGCGCTGAGCGTCTGGGCGGCCCACCTCGGCGTGTCCAGGTCGATGAGCTGATATTCGGGCTCGGTCAGGTAGCGGCTGGGTGGCACCGCCAGTCCCGTTGTCTTCAGTTCGGCCCGGTCAGCCAACAACGCCATTTCGCGGAAGTCGGCGGCGTGGAACACGTCTCCGGTGTAGTGCTGCTGATGCACCTTGGTCAGGATGCGGATCAAATCGGTCAGCCCGATACGCGCCTCGGCCACGGCCACCTGGTCCAGCGCGCACTCGACCGTGACGGTTGCCACGCGTTGGAGGGCCTCGTGCACCGCCTCGGCGACGGCCTCGTCGGACTCCAGGAACTCGTGCAGGTGGCGGGCCGCGGTCACCTTCAACCGACCGGCCTGCTCGAACAGGGCGTAGCGGGCGTCGGCCGCCGCCGCCCGACTCGTCACCTGGATCCCCTCGTACGTCACGTCTCCCCAGCCGTCGGGCTGACGGGTCTGACTGCGTTCGGACAGCGCCGCGCTGCCCGTGCTCCACAGCACCGGCCAATCCTTCTCACCCCCGGTCAGGTCTCTCTCGCCGACGCGTCCCTCGGCCAGCACGGGGTAGCGCAGCAGCAGCGTGGCGAGTTGCTGCCGCAGCATGGCCGGGCTCAGCCGAACATCCACGTCGCAGGTGCCGTCGGCGTAAAAGCGGGCACGGGCGTAGCACGGCAGCGAGCGGCACCACAGCCGCAGCGCGCGGTCCGCACTAACGTCGCGCGAAACCCAGTTACCCACCGTGAGGTTTGTCTTCAGTGGCAGCGCCCAGACCTGGTCCAGCGTCCGCGCCCGGGCCAACGCCAGACGTTCGAGAAACGCGCGGTCTTGCGGAGCCAGGCCCGTGACCGGCTGCGCCTGCGCCGTGGTTGCGAGCACGAGCAGCAGCCAGCCGAACTTGGCAGGCGGACGGTGTGGGCAACTCACCATCGTGCGATCCGACGAGAGCGACGCATCTGGGCGGGCAGACATTCCCGGCGACCGTCGAGCTATTCGACCACCATCTCGCCGGGTTGCTCCTCGACGACCTCGCCCTCGTGTTGCTCTTCGTGGACCTGGACCTTGCGGTGCTCGTGCTTCGAGCAGCCGACAAACCACGTCAACGCCACAGCGAGGCACGCACCCAGCAGGGTCCGAAACAACCGGCTTCGCATAGCAAGCTCCTTGTGGTGCAGGTTATTCGCCCGGCCCGCGCAGGGATTGACGGTACAGCTCGTCGTTGACCACGCTCCAGACGCGCATGCCCGGGACCTGCACCGTGACGATCGCCGTCTGCTCGGTAAAGCGCGTCTGCGACACCAGCGCGTCCACCATGATCGCATCCACCAGCGTACTGATGTGGTCGTATTGGGCGGCGAAGTCGCGCACCATCGTGTTTGCACTGATCTGCAAGCCGGCGATACGCTCGGCCAGCTTGCGGCGGGCGTCCAGCTCGGCCGCCCGGGCCGCCCGCAGTCTGCCCTGCGGCGTGTTCATGGCGGGGTCCGTCCCCTCGCCCTCGGCCTCGATCGCGGCCCTGGTCCAGTCCGGCAGCTCGGGCTCGGTGGTCCGCGCGTACTGGAGAAGATAGCTGGGCCGTGGCACGCCCATGCCGACGGCCTCGAAGTCCTTCTTGATGACCGTCCTGGTGATCTTCTCGATGTCCGAGCCTTTGATATCGTCGCCTTTGTAATGCCGGCTGTGCAGCCGCTTAATGGCCGTAATGACCTGTTCCGTGGGTATGAGCATCCTGACCTCGACGATCAGCTCGTTATGGTGGTAATAGGGGCGGCCGACCTCGCGCGCCCCGAGGAGAAACGCGTCCAACTCGGTCGTGATCACGTCGCTCTCGGCCACAAAGTCGCGCACCTGCGTGTGGGCCGTCAAGCGCACCCCCTTGATCCGCTCGGCCAGTCGACGTTGCGCGTCCACTTCCGCCGCCCGCTTTGCCATCAGCCGCGCCTGGCTTGGGATCTGTAGCCAGATGTCGGGGATCGACGGTTTCACCGCGCCCGGCGGCGGCCCCAACTCCTCGATGACGCCCTCGGGCAGGTCCGGCGGCAACTCCTCGCGCGGCGCGCCCATACCGATGACCTTGATCACGTTCTTCTCGATGCGGCGGGTGATCGATTCGAAATCTTCGGCCTTGACGCTGTCACCCTTGTAGTGCCGCTTGTGAACGCTGCGCAGCGTCTCGACCACCTTGGCGACGGTGACCTCGGCGGGCACCTCGCAGGTCCCGTCCTCGTACCAGATGGGCGTGCCGAGCCGGATGCCGCGGACGAACGTGTCCACCCCGCTGCGGATTTCGTCCGATTCGGCCACGAAATCCTGAACGTACGTCCGCGAGTTGATCTGCACGCCGTAGACCGCCTCGGCCAGTTTGCGATAGGCGTCGGCCTCGGCGGCCCGCTTGGCCAGCAGCTTCTTCTGCTCGTCCAGGAGTTCCTGGGCGCTGGCCGCGGCCGTGGTCAGGAGTGCCAGAAGAGCGATGCTGAGAGCGCCTTGAATCCGCATGGGCTGATCCTCCGTAGAAACGCTACCCGGTTAGTCCGTTGCGGCGCGCGACGATAGCCGCTGTACGCCTGGACACGTCCGCCCGCCGCCGGTTAGTCGGCATTCGACCACCCACATGATACCCGAACCGCGCCCACGGGAAACTCCCGGCGCGGGCAACCGCCAAGTTCCTGGCGGCGCCAGGTTTGTCACGGCGCCACCGGGGCCAGCAGGCTGATATATGGCGGTTGTATGGTGTTGCACTAAGCGTCCCCGGCTGTTACACTGCTCGCACGGTTCATTGTCTCTTCAACATGTCAGGGGGGATGGAGGAACGTAGGGATGAAATGGAAACATTTTGCAGCTTCCGCAGTGATCCTTGTGGGACTCTTGGCATCGCAGGCGCACGGCCAAGCGAAGGTCATCGTC
>Ga0307378_10005999_pt1 | contig 16773 bp, 13 predicted proteins | sample UN1MG_FD_202238 | JGI IMG/M metagenome (GOLD analysis project Ga0307378, IMG submission 202238) | Soil microbial communities from Risofladan, Vaasa, Finland - UN-1 | ecosystem: Environmental > Terrestrial > Soil > Coastal area > Acid sulfate soil | place: Finland: Risofladan, Vaasa | collected... | reverse complement strand
TGATTGGTCGTGACTACGGGTTTGTTCGGCTTGATATCGGGTTTACCCTGTTCACCTTTGAGTCGGTTGATCTCATCCCGCAACCGTTGGTTTTCTTCCCGCAACTCCCGGTTTTCCAGCTTCAGATCTTCTACCAGGTTGAGCAGCATCATTATGCCCTCTCGTGCCTGCCCTACGTCCTGGATGCTATTCAAGTCAAAGTCTTCGAGCATGTTTCTCTCCACCTTAAACTATTTGGTGGAGAATTATCGGAACCAAAGAAAAAAAACTCTTACTCAACTTTGATTAAAAAGGAACCATGTGCTGTTGTTTAGCTCAAGCTTTCCCCCGAAATTTTGAAAAGATACCATTTTGGAATAGCCGTTGATATGAATAGTAATGTCTATGTGGCTGATTCCGCTAACGACTGCATCCAGAAGTTTAGTCCTGATGGTGTTCTCCTGTCCATGCGGGGATCTAAAGGATCGGAAAATGGGCAATTCTTGAGTCCTTGTGGAGTAGCTGTGGATGAAAGCGGGAATGTCTATGTGGCTGATTCTAGTAACTATCGCATCCAGAAGTTCAGCCCTGATGGAAACTTTCTGGCTAAGTGGGGATCTAGGGGATCGGGAGATGGACAATTTGGAAAATACTATGGGCCTTTAGGGTTGGCTGTGGATAGAAATGGGAATGTATATGTGGCCGACAGTGGTAACGGTCGTATCCAGAAATTTAACTCCGATGGGGTTTTTCTGGCTGCGTGGAGGGGACATGGGCGGACTTCCAGCTTAGCCGTGGATGGGAATGGGAATGTCTATGTAGCTTGCCTCGGATCAGACCATCCGCCCATCAACCTCTCGGCCGGAGATGGGAATGGAACCGATGATCAGAGGTACGGCATTATTTATAAGTTTAGCTCTGAAGGTGTCTTACTGACAAGTTGGGGATCTTATGGATCAGGAGATGGCAAACTTCAGGAATCCTTATGGAGTAGCCGTAGATGGGAATGGAAATGTCTATGTGGCTGATACCGATAACAATCGTATCCAAAAGTTTAGTCCTGATGGAGGTCTCTTGTCCATATGGGGATCTGCGGGCAATCGGCAATTTCATGATCATCGAGGAATAGCCATTGGTGGGAATGGGAATGTTTATGTGACTGATTCCGGTAATAACCGCGTCCAAAAGTTGAGCTCTTCGGGAGAGGTCCTGGCCATGTGGGGATCTAGGGGGGCGGGTGATGAGAAATTCTATGATCCTCAAGGTATAGCCGTGGATAGGAGTGGGAATTTCTATGTAGCTGATACTATTAACCACGGCGTCAAGAAGTTTAGCCCTGATGGGGTCTTCCTGACTAAGTGGGGATCTGAAGGAGAGGAACCGTGGGATTTACCTGGAGGATCGGAAGATGGACAACTCTTATGCCCTTTTGGAGTAGCCGTGGATAGGAGTGGGAATGTCTATGTGGCTGATACTTATAACTATCACATCCAAAAGTTTAGCCCCTGGGGGTGGTTCCTGACTAAGTGGGGATCTGAAGGATCAGGAGATGGAGAATTCAAAAACCCTACCGGAATAGCCGTGGATGGGAGCGGAAATGTTTATGTGACTGATATTGATAACAACTGCATCCAGAAGTTTAGCTCTGATGGGGTTTTCCTGACCAGTTGGGGATCTTTTGGATCGGAAGACGGGCAGTTCAATCATCCTGCTGGAGTGGCCGTAGAGGGAAACGGAAATATCTATGTGGCTGATACTGATAACAACCGCATCCAGAAGTTCAGCTCTGATGGGGTCTTCCTGACCTCGTGGGGCTCTTATGGATCGGAGGATGGACAGTTCAACCGTCCTTCTGGAGTAGCCGTGGATAGAAGTGGGAATGTCTATGTGGCAGATTCCGGTAATGACCGCATCCAGAAGTTTACCTATCCAAACTCGACCGGGATACCTCCATCTGAAGACCCTTACGCAACACCGGGGACACTGGTCATTGGGGAAATCAGAGGGAAAATGGGAAAGGAGATCAGGGTTCCGGTAATGCTTCAGGATGTAGCCGCAGCTATTTCCGCTTTCGGCTTTGAATTTATCTATGATGCAAGTGTTCTGGAATATGCAGGCTTTGAGAGTGGAGATTTGGCCGAATCTTTCCAGGGCGAATCTTTCCGGAGCTTGAATCTCGACTCTGTTGATTCGGGCAGGGTGGAGGTAGAAGGGCTTAGCGTTGAAGTTACCGAGGTAGAAGGGCTTGGCATCGAAGTTACTATCGAAGGCGATATTCCCAAAGGCGATATTCCCAAAGAGACAGGCGGCTGCCTTGTCTGGTTGAAGTTCAAGGTCAAAGGAGGAGTCAAAGGCAATTGTTACCCCCTTAAGATAGGATCAATGTGGGATGATCTTAATCATGGTATCTCGATAGAGGGCCGTTTTTGCCTTGATCAATGCGATGGGGATATTAACGGGGATGGATCTGTTACTCCTCAGGATGCTCTGATAGCCTTTGGTTGCTTCCTTGATCACACTGGCTCCGATCACAATGACTCCGATCACACTGACTCCTGCCCTGAGTGTGCGGATATAGATGACAGCGGCGATATTACTCCGGCTGATGCTCTCTGTATCCTCCGGGAATATCTGGGAGCCCCTTCATGCTTAGATTAAAACCTCCCGTTTATAACGCATAGGTCTACAAGTGTAGGCAATCCACGTCATTCCCGCGAAAGCGGGAATGACGAGTGGAGATTACAATATTAATTATATCGTAACTACTCAGGCACAGAGGGGCAAAGGCACAAAGGTATCTTGCCTGTTAGCTGTTTAGTTTCCGACATGTTGCCGTGAATTGAAATCGCGCAACGTCTCATTTGAAAATAGAGCAGGGAGCCCCTGTAGCAGCCGTAAACTTCATCCTTTTATATTTTTCTCTGTGCCTTTGCCCCTCTGTGCCTTTGTGCCTCACTACCGGACACTTTTTACCCTCGCTCCGACCGGAAATAGCGGCAGTCAAGCTTTTGTAGAGTTCGTCAGCAGGTGACAGATTCCCCGTCATTCCAGCGAAAGCGGGAATCCAGAAGATCCCGGAAAGACTGGATTCCCGCCTTCGCTGGAATGACGGGTAGGGTCCCCGGCAGAGACGCCCCTACAAAAAAAGTGTCCGGTAGTGAGCTTTGTGCCTGAGTAGTTATATTATATCTTAAGTAGTTATATAAAAGTTAAGTAGTTATATAAAAGTTCGGATGTTCCCCGTATTGAGAGTATTTCAACGCTTAAAATTGCCCCTATCTATCGAGAGTCAGCCCCACTCGAACACACAACGTCCTTGCCTGTTATGAATAAAATTTCACTCTTTTTTTCACATAACTTACTTATTTAATTAGCCTTTCATACAAGTTGCAAAACATTTCACAGATAAAATCGCTATTATTGTTTACAATTTGCTTATATTTCCCCTTTTTTGTCTTTTTGCTATCATAAAACTTATATTTTGAACTAACACCATTCAATTCACCAAAAGTAAATTATAAAAATAAATGCTCGGCATATTATTTGCATAATATACTGACTTTATAATAAGGCCATAGTATTTAGTTTGCATTTTAACAGCTTAACAAGCTGGCTATTGCCCTGATCAAGAGGCCAAGAGAACCCATAAATCAGTTAAAATCCTGGTAAAAAGGTATGAAAAATAAAAAAATGATAGAAAAAATAATAATATTTTTTATAAGTGTATGCATAGTAATTCTCTTTTTTTCACCAAGGTATCTTTTTGCGGTTCAAAACTCTTATAAGGTAGGAACGGAGGATGTATTGTCCATAACCGTGTGGAGTGAGCCGGAGTTGGATAAGACGGTAATCGTTTCTCCTGATGGCACGATAAATTACCCGCTGCTGGGGAATATTCCTGTTGCCGGTATGTCGGTCAGAGAAATTGATGAAAAAATCACCCGCATGCTGGAAATGGACTACCTGGTAGATCCCCACGTGGATGTCATGGTCAAAGAATACCATAGTCAAAAAGTACTGGTTCTCGGTGAAATTTTACATCCCGGCCTTTATATTCTCACTGGTCCCACATCTCTTCTGGAAATCATTTCCAAGGCAGGCGGTGTGAGTGACAAGGTGGGCAATAAGGTTAACATTCTGCGGTCAAACCCCGAAGAGAGTCGGGCCAGGGATGGTGAAAACATTCCTATCCTGCTGGAAGCGAGCAAGTCTTTCTCGGTTGACCTGGACAAGTTACTCAAGAAGGGAAATCTGGCCAGCAATATCGAGCTTCAGCCAGGGGACATCGTATTTTTGGACGGGAGCAAAGATACTAATATTCTGGAACAGCAGGTGTACATTTTGGGCCAGGTACAAAAAGCCGGAGCTTACGATTATCAAAAGGGGCTCACCGCACTCAATGCCTGTATCATGGCTGGAGGGTTTACAAAATCTGCTGCCCCGAATCGAACTATTTTGACCCGAAATTTTGAAGGCCAGCAGCAAATATTTAAAATCAATCTGGACATGGTCAAAGAAGGAAAACAGCAAGATCTCCAATTACGGCCTGGGGATCGCTTATTCGTGCCGGAAAGCTTCTGGTAAATAGAAAAGGAATTTTCCGGTTAAAAGAAGGGAAAATTAAGGATATTTAACCTATGGAATACAAACAACAAGAAGTTCATTTACTTGATTACCTACATCTTCTTCGCAAGCGCAAATGGCTTATCCTCACCAGCCTGTTTATTACGGTCACGACGGTCATTATCGGCAACTATACTGTCACTCCCATTTATGAGGCGCAGTCACAGTTTGTTATCGATAAAGACAGCGGTAAATCTATTGTAAGCGGCCAGGCACTGGAATATCTGGATTACGAAAGCTATCTGTCCGAAAGCCTGACCTTTAATACACAGTTCAAAATGGTGGTCAGTTATCCTGTGCTCGCTCAGGCGGTCAGGAATCTAAATCTCAAGGAACGATACGCGGATCAAAAGAATCCGTACGCCAGCAGCAAGTCTGCTTCATCCCCTCTCAAAGCAGCCATCCTTGATAACATCAAAAAATTCAAGGAGTCAGTCAAAAACATTATCCCATTTATAAACAAAGACAAGAATGCCCAAGACAAGCTGGCGACTCTTTCCCTTGAACAAAAGGAAAATTTGGAAACCATTGCTATCGTGAACACCTTGAAGCTTAACATCAGTTCTGAACAGATTCCGGAGACGCGGCTGGTCACTATTACCGTAAAAGACGATGATCCTGCCTGGGCGCAAAAGATTGCCAATGGTGTGGTGGACGCATACATTGAATATGACATCCAGACCCGCGGCAGTGCTGCCCAAAAGTTTGTGGATTGGATTTTATCCCAGATCAACGGAATAAAGCTGAAGTTGAATGAGGCTGAAAAAGCTTTTTATCAATTCAAAAGCGAGAATAAAATTTTCTCTCTCACCGGAAAGCAGGGCATTAATACGCAAAAAATTGGCGAGTTGAATGCCTCCTATATCAAGGTTCGGACAGAGCACATGGAATTAAGAGCACGCCTTACTGAATTGGACAAAATTATGGGCAGGCGAAATGAAAAAGTGCTCGGTTCCAGTCTCTTTGGAGACCAGGTTCTGCAGGATCTCACCAAAGAGATGACCGATGCTCAGATTCAGCTCTCCGACCTTAAAACGCGCTACAAGAGCAAGCATCCCAAGGTCCTCAATCTGGCCGGGCGGGTGGATATCCTGCAGGGTGAATTCAATAATAAACTCAATAAGGTATATAAAAATCTCATGATTGAAGAAACTATTCTTCAGTCGCGGGAGGATGAGTTGCAGAATGCCATCAAAAAATACGAGGAGGATGCTCTCCTGACTAACCAGAATGAGCTACGCTACGCAGTATTGGAAAGGGAAGTTGAAACCAATAAGGGCCTGTATGAAATCATGATGAACAAACTGAAAGAAACCCAGATCAATGAGAGTGCGGGCAAATCCAATGTGCGACTTATTGAGCCCGCCGATTTACCTCAAACTCCCATCAAGCCTAAAAAACTTTTGAACATTATCCTGGCCACGCTTATCGGGCTTATATCCGGGGTGGGTCTGGCCTTTCTGATGGAGTATATGGAAACCAATATAAAAACGGAAGAGGACGTAGAACAATATCTTCACCTGCCAGTGCTGGGAATTATACCAGAGGTGGAAAGGGCTGGGAAATCATCATGAGTGAGCAAAAGGGGAAACACCACAAAGAACATGTCCATCAAACCAGGAAACCATGTCCATTGGTCGTGGATAAGGATTTGTCCACTTCCTTTGCCGAATCCTATAGAACGGTCAACACGAATATCCATTATTCCCTTAACGGGAAGTTCGGGAAACTCCTGCTGATCACCAGCAGCCTCCCCCAGGAAGGAAAAACAACCACAGCCGCAAACCTGGCCTTAACCGTAGCTGCGGGAGGTCAAAAAGTCCTGCTCGTAGATACTGACTTGAGGATTCCTTCCATTTACAAAATCTTCAAGCATGATCGCAATCGAGGAATTACCAATATTCTGGTTGATGTTTACAACACAGATCTAACGGAAGGAGACCTGTCTCACTATGGGCTGGGAGATGTGTTTCACATCTTGAACATTCAGACGAAAAACGGTCTGTTAAGTATTTCGGAAAATGGGAATCTCTACCATCTCTTGTTCCGTGATGGGCATCTCATCGACGTCCAATGGAAAAACCGGCCGATAGATGAGCGGATTGGAGCACTATTGGTTGAAAGCGGTAGAATAACGATGGATCAACAGGCCCGTGCCCTGAAGAGGCAAACAAGTACGCAAGAACGGCTCGGATCCATCCTGATGAGCATGAACCTGGTCTCTCCACAGGAGATGGAGGGCCCTCTGAAACTTCATATATCCGAAACCTTGCAGCGCATTTATTCTCTAAAAAGCGGAACCTTTTCTTTCCAGGATAAAAACTTGCCAGAAGGCCACTATTTAATAAATGATGGGGGATTTGATTATACTCAATTTTTAGGGCAAATGCAGCACATGATGGCCTCAGAGAAAGAAAATACCCCCTTTATCGATCAAAAGATATCATTACACCTGCAGGATAGCCCATTGGACAACCTGAAGGTTCTGAATTCAGGTCCAATTCCCTCAAACGCTACGGAACTTCTCGGTTCACGAAGAATGTCCGAGTTGATCGATGTCCTGAAGAGAAAGTTTAATATTATCGTTTTCGATTCACCACCACTGAATTCTGTGAGCGATGCCTGTATCCTCTCATCTAAGGTCGATGGAGTAATCCTGGTCGTATGTGTAGGCCAAACAAATCGGAGGGGGGTACAAAAGGCGAAGCAGCAACTGGAAACCGTAGGCGCAAAGATTTGTGGTGTAATTCTCAACCGTCTGGATGTAAGAAAAGGCGGCTATTACTATTACAACTATTATCAGTATTACTATGGGCAGTATCAACAGCCAAAGGCCAGTTAATTATTTTCTGGTGAATAAGCATTTGCTGAATGTTTTTTAATTTTGGGTATAAGCAAAACGCCTTGAATAAAGGCACTATGCCTCCCTACTGAATGAAAACAACTTTTCTCATAAAGTCCACCGTTATGGTAGGCGCCGGGAACCCTGGCACTGAGAGGGCGAAGCTATCTCATCGCGAGTTAGATGAACATAAATAATTACATGGCACGGGTTTCGAGTTACGAAGGTAATTTTTTAGTAACTACTTTAAGGTAGATAGGCTGTAGGCATTTAGGCTGTAGGAAAAGACAATGACTAGCAGCCTAATAGCCTACAGCCTAAACAACCTGAGTAGTTACATTTTTTACAGATAAGCGCGATTCAACCCTCTAATCTTTTGGAAAAAGATTCATCAGTATGATATGATCTTTGCAATTACGGGAAAATGACAATAATCTAAAAAATGAGGGGATATCACATGGAGACTTTTCTGGTCACAGGAGGAGGAGGGTTCATTGGTTCAAACTTGGTCAAAGCCTTAGTCTCTCAAGGAGAAAAGGTACGGGTACTGGACAATTTTTCTACTGGCAAAAAAGAAAACCTCATGGATGTTCTTGACCGGATTGAGCTGATCGAAGGAGACATCAGGGATGTGGAAGTGGTCAACCGTTCAGTTCAGGGTGTGGACTACATCCTTCACCAGGCGGCTTTGCCTTCCGTACCCCGCTCGATTGCCGATCCGAAATCTTCCACTTCAGTAAATATTGATGGAACTGTCAATCTCCTGGTAGCTGCTAAGGATTTTGGCGTGCGCAAATTTGTCATGGCCTCTTCCTCTTCAGTTTACGGAGATACTCCAACTCTTCCCAAACACGAAAATATGCATCCCAATCCCCTCTCTCCCTATGCTTTAACGAAATTGGCTGATGAACAGTATTGCCAGATATTTTCACGTATTTATGGGATCAAGACCGTGTGCCTCCGATATTTTAATGTATTTGGACCTGGCCAGGACCCCAATTCGCAATATGCGGCAGTAATACCAAAATTTATTATCTCTCTCCTTCAGGACCTTCCGCCCACGGTCTTTGGCGACGGAGAGCAGTCGCGGGACTTTACCTTTATTGAAAATGTCGTTCAGGCAAATCTCCTTGCAGCCCGAAGCGACGTAAGTGACGGGACCCCTTTTAATATCGCCTGTGGCCAGCAGATTTCACTTAACGAGTTACTGATAGAACTGGGAGCCATTCTTTCCAAAAAGGTTACCCCCACCTATCACCCCCCTCGCCCAGGTGATGTAAAGCATTCCCTGGCAGATATCGAGCGGGCTAAAAAATATCTGGGGTTCAGACCTGTCGTAGCAACTCGTGAAGGGCTGAAAAAAACCGTTGATTGGTTCTCCAGGCTTTATTAAATTGCTTCTCCATGCTCTATTAAAGAGGATGATGCCGCCGCGATGAAAATATCATTGATCTTTCCCTCCAGAAGTCGGAGAAGTACGTATTCAAGCAGTAACTCAAAGCTTCAGGGATTTTTTGATGTAAATCAATATGTTCCATCGTTTTACCTTCCAAGCCTTTCCTTGCTTACGATCGCTGCCTGCACTCCGGAAGACATTGAGGTGAGGCTGATTGATGAGCGGGTTACCCGGGTTGATTTTGAAGAGCAGGTTGACCTTGTCGGAATCAGTATGATGACCGAGCAGGCTCTGCGCGGATATGAGATTGCCAGGGAATTCAAAAAAAGAGGGGTCGTGACCGTAATGGGCGGAATCCATGCCAGTGTTCTCCCTGATGAGGCAGCACGGCATTGCGACTGTGTGGTCATTGGTGAAGGGGAAACCCTCTGGCCGCAACTTCTGGAAGATTTTCAAAAAGGCTCTCTAAGGAGGTTCTATAGCAATGACCGCCGGGTAGATCTTTTAAAATCACCTGTTCCACGGTATGCACTTTTGGATATGGACGCATATAATCTTATTCCCACTCAGACGACAAGAGGCTGCCCCCATGATTGCTCTTTTTGTACGGCCACGAAGGTGTATGGCTCTCAGTTTCGCAGCAAAACAGTCGAACAGGTTATCGCTGAAGTGGAGGCCATACTGAAGGTATCCCAAAAACATCGAATTGTCTTTAATGATGATAATATGTTTGTTGACAGAAAAAAAGCGTATCAACTCCTCTCGGCACTTATCCCCCTAAAAATAAAATACTTCACTGAGTCAGACGCCTCGATAGCCGAGGATGAAAAGCTGCTCGACCTCATGCAAAAAAGCGGCTGTGTTATGGTCTTTGTTGGCTTTGAGAGCCTGGTGCCTGAGAATTTGACTTTTCTTCAAAGTAACCAATGGAAATTCAAGCGCCTGCCGACGTATTCAACGGTCTGTCAGAAGATTCAATACTTTGGAATACAGGTGCTTGGGTCCTTTATTACCGGCTTTGATCAAGATGACAAAAGCGTTTTTCAAAAGCTCGTAGATTTTACCCTGAAAAATCAAATCTTAGGGCAATACCACTGCCTGACTCCTTTCCCCGGCACACGGCTGAGGGACTCTCTCGTAAACGAAAAAAGACTCGAACAAGACCATTGCCAATGGCATACGTATAGCTGTTTTGATTCCGTATTCGATCCCCTCAAGATGTCAAAAGATGATCTCGAAGAAGGCATTCTCCATGTCTACCAGACAGTGTACAGCAAAGAAGCGCACTTGGGGAGATCACGACATATGATCGATATTTTTAAGCATCTGCGGCATGCCAGCACAAAAACTTCTCTACTCTAAGAGCCTGATTCCAAACAAAAAACTCTAGTCTTTTCCTTGGTAATATTCACAGGCACGGAGACTGCGTGACTTATACGCCTTGACAAATGCAGTCTAAAAGACTACATTTGATTCAAAAGAATAAGAAGGAGGCTCTTAGCATGCAATTAACTGTGCGCCTGCCAGATGAATATAAAGACAAAATAGACATGCTGGTAGATAAAATGGGATTAAAAAGATCAGATATTATACGTATTGCCTTAAAACAATTCATTGAGGAAAACCTCCGCAGAGACCAGAGAAAGCCTTATGAAAAAGTCAATGCTCTTTTGGGAATAGTAGAAAGCGGCATCGACGATCTGGGACATCATCACCGTAATTATCTTATGGAAAAAATAAAGAAGTCTTCCTGATGAAAGTGCTTATAGATACAGGGCCTTGGGTGGCATTAATTGATCGCAGCGAGAGTAAGCATGGAGAATGTGTGAAGTGGCTAAAAAACTTCGAAGGTGAGATTTTTACCTCTGAAGCTGTTTTGACCGAAGTTCTCTACTTATTGAATTTTTCGGTTTCCGCTCAAGAGGCTGCTTTGGATTTTATATTAAGTGGTGCGGTGACTCTGCTGTCTTTAGGTCTTGAAAGTATTATACGAGTAAAAGAACTTATGAAAAAGTATCATGACCTGCCCATGGATTTTGCGGATGCTACCCTCGTATGTCTGGCTGAAGAGTTATCTATTGACCATATGGTAACCCTCGATAAAAAACATTTTAGTATTTTCCGGTTAGCTGGAAAGCGACCCTTTGCTATCCTGCCTTAATCCGTTATAGACCCTTCCACGGAGGTAATAAGGTTAATTCCAGTATTATAGAGGCAAAAGGCGGCGCCACACTGAGCGCGGAGTATGTCCGATAATGCAACCAGACGTGGAGTTACCTATTACTACAAGCTAGAGGACATCGACATCAAGGGCGTCAACATATTTCATTTGCCGGGTTTCGGTCTCTATTCCAGCAGCTAAGCCGGCTTATCAACCTTACTGGCTTAAGCGGTATTCATATCTACTATGGCCATATCTTTATAATACCCCGTATTCTTTCTGGGTATGACAATATTAATATCCCTACTCTAAGAGCCTGATTCCAGACAAAAAACTCCTGTCTTTTCTTTTCTCTCATTACAATCTATTCGGAAATGAGACACCAAAGACACTCAATTCCCCTGAGTTATGCTGCAACAAAATTAGCTAAATAAATAAGGATCATTACTATGAATGACATTGAAACACAAATCAAAAATTTTATTTTTGAAAATTTTCTCATCGGTCAAAGCAGTCACGGGATCAAGAATGATATTTCTTTCCTTGATGAAGGAATTATTGATTCTACGGGCATTCTGGAATTAGTCGCCTTTATTGAAGACACCTATGGTATCGTGTTCGAAGATGAAGAGCTTATCCCTGATAACCTGGACTCCATCAATAACATCATGGCCTACCTGAAAAGAAAGGTATGAATGGGGCCAGGCGATTAGAGGTGTGAAATGCTTTTACACGACTTCCTTACAGAGAGTGCACGAAAGTTTCCCGATAAAACGGCTCTGATCTTTAGCTCTCGTCGGATTACTTACCGGGAATTAGACAGGCAATCCAATAGGCTGGCTCATGCCTTAATTGACCTTGGAGTTGAAAGAGGCGACCGGGTGGCCATATTTCTCGATAATTCTCCTGAATCGGTTATCGCGCTGTTCGGGGTTTTAAAAGCCGGGGCTGTCTTTATTATGCTGTGTGCAGGCTTAAAGACAGGCAAACTTGACTATATTCTGAACCAAAGCGGGGCCAGGGTACTGATAAGCCATAAAAACAAACGCCGCATTTTTAATGGTATTCATGCGTCCACCAACCTGATCAAAATAATTATCGAGGAGGATGAAATTCAAAAGGATTCTCCCCTCACCTGGGACAAAATCATGTCCGATCCTCCCGACCATGTCAGGTATCCATCCGATCATTGTCCGGCGAGGCGAAATATTGATCTTGACCTGGCTGCCCTTATCTATACATCGGGTTCCACCGGAGATCCCAAAGGGGTCATGCTGACTCATCTTAATATGGTCTGTGCTGCCACATCCATTACGAGCTATCTGAAAAACACTCCTGATGACATTATCATGAATGTTTTGCCATTATCCTTTGATTACGGCCTCTACCAGGTGCTTATGGCGGTCAAATTCGGGGGTACGGTTGTCCTCGAAAAATCATTCCTCTACCCCTATGCGGTCATTGAAAAAATGATCAGGGAAAAGGTGACCGGCCTTCCCCTGATTCCAACTCTGGCAGCCATGATCTTGCAGATGGAGAGCCTGAAAGGCTATGACTTCAGCTCCCTGAGATATATCACCAATACCGGCGCAGTGCTTCCTGAGACCCATATCAAAAAACTGAAGGCCACCTTCCCCCATGCAGCCATCTATTCCATGTATGGGCTGACAGAGTGCAAGAGGGTCTCCTATCTTCCCCCTGAAGAATTGGACCAAAGGCCGAATTCAGTGGGCAAACCCATGCCTAACGTCGAGGTTTTCATCGTTGATGAAAAGGGGAACAGTGTCTGTCCTGGCGTGGTTGGTGAACTGGTGGTCAGAGGCTCCAATGTCATGAGGGGCTATTGGAATGATCCCAAGGAGACGGACAGGGTCCTTAAGGCTGGCCGGTATCAGGGTGAGCAGGTTCTGTACACCGGCGACTTTTTCCGGATGGATGAAGAGGGCTATCTTTTCTTTGCAGGCAGAAAAGACGATTTAATCAAGACACGGGGGGAGCGGGTCAGCCCACGGGAAGTGGAAAATGTTCTCTGCCAGATAGATGGCGTTTCGGAGGCAGTGGTTATCGGCGTCCCCGACAATCTTCTGGGCCAGACCATCAAAGCCTTTATCCTGCCTGTCCTGGGCAGTGATCTTGGGGAAAAAGAGATCATCGCTTACTGCATGGACAAGTTAGAGTGTTCTATGGTGCCAAAGTATGTAGAGTTCTTGAGCGAATTTCCAAGAACCGCTACAGGCAAAATTGATCGCAAAAAAATAGCAATGGAAAACAACAATACGAAAATAACAATGAAACAGATAAGAGAAAGGAGAGAGTATGAACAGTACTCTGATGCTGCAAGGAGTTGAGCACCCCAATGATGCTGAACATTTTTCCCAGAAGGTATTACAGATTGATCCGGAGATTGAAAGTGACCGTATCTGTACCTTTATTCAGGATCAGGTCATAAGCGGATTCAAACGTCAGGGTGCGGTCATCGGTCTTTCAGGAGGCATAGATTCAGCGGTTATAGCCGAATTGCTGGTCCGCGCCCTTGGCCCTGAACGGGTTTTAGGGCTCATCCTCCCGGAAAAAGAATCCAATCAAATCAGCGAACTTTATGCCAGAAAGCAGGCAGGAAAATTGGGTATTTCCGTTGAAAAGGTAGACATTACCGATCAGCTTAAGACCTTTGGAGTTTATGAAAAGAGGAATGCGATTATCAGATCGATCTTTCCGGAATTTAATGACTCCTACGTCTTCAATATTTCTCTCCCCCAGAATATCCTTCAGAAGGACAGGATCAATTACCATACCATCACCATTGTTGACGAAAACCAAAACCGGAAGACAGCCCGACTATTACCCAAAGACTGGCTGGTCATTTCTTCCTGCCAAAACATCAAGCAAAGGACCCGCATGATTAACCTTTACTCTTTGGCTGAAAGAAATAACTACCTGGTCTGCGGAACCACTAATAAATCCGAGGCAGACCAGGGCTTTTTTATCAAGTTTGGGGATGGCGGAGTTGATATAGAGCCGATAGCACACCTCTATAAAACGCAGGTCTTTCAATTAGCCAGATATTTAGGGGTGATAGGGGAAATTATCAACCGGGCACCAAGCCCCGATACCTATAGTTTGCCGGTGAGTGACGAGGAATTTTATTTTTGCCTTCCCTACCAGATGCTGGATCTGATCTTATATGCTTATGAGCACCAAGTCCCCAGCGCCGGAGCCGCCAGGGTCTTATCCATTTCCGAAGAACAGCTTGCCCGAATTTATCGGGATATTCGGGCCAAGGCCAGGTCCACCTGGCATTTGCGGGTCCTTCCTCCCTCTCTTGATCAGGAATTGGCACAATAACCTATACCTCACGTTGCGGGTTGCCTGAAGCCCGATACTTCGCCTATAATCCAAGGCTCGAAACCCATAACTCGCAATCCGTAACCCGTAACCAAGCAACCCGAAACCCATAACCCGCAACCCATAACCTGCAACTCTCGCAAAGGATCATCTATGCACTACTGTACACAGTGTGTTCTCCCTTCCACCTTTCCCTGCATTAGTTTCAATGACCAGGGAGTTTGCAATCATTGTCTGAATTACCAGTCATCCGCAGGCAGGCACCAGAAGGGAAAATACCTGGCAAAATTTGCAGCTCTGATAAAGGAATATCAAAAGAGGGACAGTGGTACTCATGATATTCTGGTGAGCTATAGCGGCGGCAAAGATAGCAGCTATGCCCTTGATCTTTTCAAGAATACCTTTGGGCTGAAAGTCCTTGCTTTCACTTTTGACAATGGCTTTGTGTCAAAGATCGCTCTGGAAAATATGAACCGAGTAACCGAAAAGCTGTGCATTGATCATATCCTGGTTAAGCCACGGTTCGATCTGCTCAAAAAAATATTTGCCGTAGCTGCCACCAATGAGGGCCTTTATAGCCGAAAAACCCTGGAACGGGCCAACCCCATCTGTACCGCCTGCATCAGTTTTGTCAAGTTTATTGGCTTGCGGATGGCCATTGAGAAAGAAATCCCCTTTTTGGGCTTTGGCTGGTCACCTGGCCAGGCACCCATTCAATCTTCAGTGATGAAGGTCAATCCCGGCTTTGTGAAAATGACCCAAAAAGCCCTTCTGGCCCCCTTGTCTACGATCGTCACGGAGGAAGAGCTTGGGCCATACTTTTTAACTGATAAACACCTTGCGCAGGAAAAATATTTCCCCTGGAACATCCATCCGCTGGCCTTTATGGAGTACAGCGAAGAAAAAATTTTCCGCAGAATAGAGGCTCTTGGCTGGCAGAAACCTGATGATACGGGAGCAAACTCCACCAATTGCCTGTTAAATCCCCTGGCCATCGAGTTTCATAACAAAAAGTACCATTTCCACCCCTATGCCTGGGAAATAGCCGGTATTGTACGATCGGGAGAAATGTCCCGATCCGAAGGTCTTAAAAAAATTACCGATCCTGAGCCTTCTTCAGTGATTGAGTATGCCAGGCAGAGACTGGAGCTAGACTGACTTCTTTAATTTCTTTATGTAAGAGACTATATGCAAGGGGCTCCTATGACCAGCGAAACTCAGCCTGAAAAGGCGCATTTCTCCGAACTCTCCAAACTCATTAAAGGAGGAGGCATAAGCTTTGGCGGATCCATGGGGAGCAAGGGAATGTTATTTTTCCTTACTCTTCTCTTTGCCAAGGTGTTAGGGGCAACCGATATTGGCCTGTATTTTCTGGGAATCACTATCTGTGAATTCCTGGCACTGCTGTCAAACCTCGGCCTGCCGACCGGGATGATACGATATATCGCCATTTACAACAAAAGAAATGATCCCCAAAGGCTCAAGGGCACCATCTTAAGTGGAATTTCTTTTACCATCCTGGCCAGCATACTTACCGGTGGGGTTCTCTTTTTATCTGCTGACCTTATGGCTGCTTTTCTATTTCATAAACCCAGGTTAGGTTATGTTCTCAAGGTACTTTCCCTATCAATTCCTTTCGAGTGTTTGATGAGAATTTTTACAGCCTCGACGCTGGGGTTAAAAGTTATGGAGCATACAGCCTACATTGAGCATTTAGTTTGGGTCGGGTTGAGACTTCTCCTTGCATTGGTGTTCATCCTTGGGTTCAATATGGGATTAAAAGGCGGCGTATGGGCTTACACCATCTCGTCTATTATATCCGCTGGCATCGCCTGTTACTACGCCAACAAGTTGATACCGCTCTTTGAGAAACACGTGACTCCTCTTTTTGAGACCAAAAAATTACTCAGGTTTTCTATCCCGATGCTTTTTTCCACTATGGCTAATGAACTGATGCGAAATGAAGATGTTCTGATGCTGGGTTATTTTGTCAGTGCCGCAGAAGTAGGGATTTATAGTATTGCCGTAAAAATACTGGCTCTTGCAGAGACCATTTTTCAGACTTTTCGCCCTATATTCAATCCCATGGTGGCTGAACTGCATGAAAAAAAAGAGTTTAAAAAATTGTCTCATCTCCTGAAACTGATAACACGATGGGATATTATCATAAGTTGTCCCATCTTTTTATGTCTCCTGCTTTTTCCTGAATTCTTTCTCAGCATTTTCAGCAAAGAATTTATTAGAGGAGCCGCATGTCTGCGCATATTGGCTCTGGCCAGTATCATTGTTTCAATATCCAGTTATCCGGATTCGATTATTTTTATGTCCGGCAGATCACATATAGCGTTTATCAATACTTTTATTGCCTTTGTGATAAATTTTATTATTAATTATCTGCTGATACCAGGTTATGGAATACTAGGCGCA
>Ga0307378_10005996_pt1 | contig 16775 bp, 20 predicted proteins | sample UN1MG_FD_202238 | JGI IMG/M metagenome (GOLD analysis project Ga0307378, IMG submission 202238) | Soil microbial communities from Risofladan, Vaasa, Finland - UN-1 | ecosystem: Environmental > Terrestrial > Soil > Coastal area > Acid sulfate soil | place: Finland: Risofladan, Vaasa | collected... | reverse complement strand
TCGAAAACCTTTTTAGTATATAGTATATGGTGAAGAAAATTGAAGTCAGAAGATAAGATAGTATCCAGTATCGAGTATATAGTATCGCGTGAAAGGGAAGAAATGAGGATAGGCTTCCCGCCTGTCTCTGAACCAAGGTAGGGGTTCGATTCATCGAACCCCCTAAAAAACCACCAAGTAATTCGGGTCGGATAAATCCGACCCCTACACCAAAAGCAATACTCTATTCGAAAAAGTTTTGAGTTTTTAACTTAATCTGGATATAACTTGCAACCTGAAACCCGTTTATTGGGCTAATTAAATGAATTTATTTTTTAATAAAAGAAGGATTTTGATATATTTTGTTGAATAAAGATATCAATAATTAATCCGGTAACCAGTTAATTAATTTTCTGCTGACTAATGGATTAATTATTAGTTAATTCATCTGTTCTCCTACTATACACTAAACACTACCCGCTATATACTTTATCTGATTAAATAGAAAGGATAAAATTGATGGAATGGCGATTAATAAAAGATAGTTATCATACCGGTTTTATGAATATGGCTATTGATGAGGCAATAATGATAGCTCACCGGGAAGGCTTGGTTCCTCCCACTATCAGATTTTATCAATGGTCTCCACCGGCTGTATCTTTGGGATATTTTCAGGACCTAAAAAAAGAGATTGATGTAGCTACTTGTAAGAATCTGGGAATCGACATTGTCCGTCGGCCTACTGGGGGAAAAGCGGTTCTCCATGATAAGGAATTAACCTATAGTTTTATAATTAGAGAAAACCATCCTTTGGTTAATAATTCTATATTAGAAACTTACAAGAAGATTAGCAGGGGAATGATTAGAGGTCTTTCTTATATTGGGGTAACGGCCGAATTAGTTCCTCTGAGAGAAAAATTAAAGAGTGGCTCTTTACCTAAAAGTGAAAAATCTGAAATCCATCATTCTGATTTTAATTCAATCTGTTTTTCTGTTCCCTCTCAATACGAGGTACAGGTTGAAGGTAAAAAGATTGTAGGTTCTGCTCAGGTAAGAAAAAGAGAAATAGTTTTACAACACGGTTCTTTATTGATAGAATTAGAAAAAGATAAATTATTTTCTGTATTTAATTTTCCCTCAGCTCAGATAAGAGAAAGGTTTAAAACAAGATTTAATGCTACCAGTTTGGAAGAGATTTTAAAGAGAAAGATAAATTTTTCAGAATTATCAGAAATTCTTCCCCGGGGATTTGAAAAAGAGTTTGGGGTAAGATTATTGGAAGGTAAATTAACTGAACAGGAAGAAATAATTTCCAAAGAACTTTTAGAAAATAAGTACTTGACCTATGAGTGGAATTACAAAAGGAAAAATAATCAGCTTGGTTCCCAAAAAATAAAGGAGTAGGTAGATGATTAAATTTAAGCGTAAATTTATTGTAGTTGAAGGAGCTATAGGAGCAGGAAAAACAAGTTTAGTTTTAGTGCTAAGCAAAAGGTTTAATGCGAGACATAATTTAGAGGTGGTGGAAGAAAATCCCTTTTTATCTAAATTTTATAACGATATAGAAAGATACGCCTTCCAGACTCAAATATTTTTTTTGCTGAGCCGCTACAAACAACAATTAGAATTAGCCCAGCAAGATTTATTTAATCAATCAGTTTTTTCTGACTACCTATTTGCTAAGGATAGAATATTTGCTCATCTGAATCTTTCCGGAAATGAACTTTCTATGTATGAACACCTCTATGAAATTATGGTTAAAGATATCCCTCGGCCGGACTTAATTGTTTACTTGCAAGCAAGCACTGAGATGTTAATGAAAAGGATAGCACTAAGAGATCGGCCTTTTGAGCGAAAAATGTCTTTTGAATATATGAGAAGATTGAATTTGGCCTATGAAGAATTTTTTTCTTATCCCGATAATTATAAAAAAATAAAATTAATTAAAATAAATACTAACAGTCTTGATTTTGTAGGAAGAAATAAAGACCTTGAATATATTATTAATGAAATTTATAAAGAGGATAACTAAAATGAAAAAATTTATTATTGTATCAGGGAATATTGGTTGTGGTAAATCAAGTTTAACTGATCTCTTGAGTAAAAGATTGGGTTGGAAGGCATATTATGAAGTAGTGGAAAATAACCCATATTTAGAGGATTTCTATAAAGATATGAAAAAGTGGAGTTTTCATCTCCAAATATTTTTTCTGTCTAAGAGATTTCGTCATCATCAGGAGATATTAAAGAATCCTACCTCTGTAGTTCAAGATAGAAGTATTTATGAAGATGTGGATATATTTGCTAAAAATTTAAATCAGCAGGGATATATGGAGGAACGTGATTATGAAAATTACCAGGAATTATTTAGCATAATGACCCAATTTCTTACTCCTCCGGATTTAATCGTTTATCTTCAAGCTTCGGTTCCCACTCTCTTAAAAAGAATTTCCCTACGAGGAAGAGATTATGAAAAAACTATCTCCGAGGAATATTTAAAGCAGTTAAACGCATTGTATGAAGAATGGGTGGAGAATTTTAATATTTGTCCTATCTTGAATGTGCCCGCTGATGATTTGGATTTTGTTAAACGTCCTGAACATCTAAAATTAATTGCCAATAAAATATTGGATAAACTCCAGGGAGTAGAAAAGGTAGTATTTGATTAAAAAAGTACAGGGGACGGTTCTCTGTTCCTTTTCGTCCTCTGTGCTAAAGTAGGAGGGAATATTTTGAGAGTAGTATTAATTTATGGTGGAGAAAATAAAAAATTAGAATTATTTGTGAAAAAAATATCATCAGTAATAGAAAGAAAAGGGAATGAATTAAAAGTAATTAAAGCGGGAAGAGGAATAGTAAATTGCAATTTTTTGCCCTATGAATTAGTCTTGGTGGGCTGCCCGGTTTCAAGTATGTTTAAAGGTAAATTACCTTCTGAATTAATTGATTATATAAAACGATGTGCTGGGTTGGAAAGAAAAAAGACTATTGCCTTTATCATCCCACGGTTAATGGGAAACGATAAAGCCTTAAAGAATTTAATGAGTTTATTGGAGAGTAAGGGTTCTTTTATAATAGATTTCAAGCAGATTAGGGATATAGATAAAGATAGTGAGCTATTAACCTCCCGTTTAAAAAAATGACAGGTAATATATTAAAATTTTTAAGAGAGAAAGAATACATTTCCGGTGAAACTCTAGCTCAAAAATTAGGCATCTCCCGGGTGGCGGTTTGGAAGCAGATACAAAGACTAAAGGATATGGGGTATGAGATAATAGCTGACCAAAATCTGGGCTATTGTCTGATTTCCCGCCCTGATCTTTTAATCCCTCAAGAAGTTCAAAGAGGATTATTCACAAAATATATCGGCAAAGAAATATACTATTTCCCCGAATTAAAATCTACCAATATAATGGCTAAAGAGAAAGCCTTGTATAGAGCAGAGGGAATAGACGAAGGCACGTTAATTATTGCTGAAAGGCAGAGCGCAGGGAAGGGTAGATTGGGTAGGGAATGGTTTTCACCTGCCGGAGGTATCTGGCTTTCCATAATATTATACCCTAAACTTTCTCCTTCTTATATATCTCGAATAACTTTGATGACTGCAGTAGCGGTAGTAAAGGCTATCAAGATATGCACTCAAATTGAATCTCAAATAAAATGGCCAAATGATATATTAATAAATGAGAAAAAAGTATGTGGAATACTGACTGAAATGAATGCCGAGTTAGATATAATAAACTGGGTAGTAGTGGGGATCGGTATGAATGTGAATATAGATCATCGAGACTTCCCTGAAGATATTCAAGAGAATACGATTTCTTTAAAAGAAATTTTAGGTAAAGAGGTTTTGCGAGTTAAGCTGGTACAGATATTTTTACAGGGATTTGAAAAGTATTACGAAAGTTTAAAAAGAAGAGAATTTTCTTCTATTTTAAAGGAATGGAAATTATACTCCCACACTCTGGGGAAAAAGATAAAAGTAGATATGGGAGAGCGAATTATTACAGGAGAAGCGATGGATATAAACGAAAGTGGATCACTAATTTTAAAAAAAGAAGATGGCGAACTGGTAGAAATAATTTCCGGAACCATCATTTAAATTTTTTTGACATTACCGTTAACTTAAGATATTGTTTTGGTTAACAATAATTTATCAAAAAATCGGAGGATTTAAGAGTGTCAAAAATAAATATCCGTCAAATGACTTTAGTTTCATTATTCGCTGCGTTAACTGCAGTGGGAGCATTCATTTCGATTCCCATTTATCCTGTTCCTCTTACTTTACAGACTTTATTTAGTCTTCTTGCTGGTATGACCCTGGGAAGTGTTATGGCAGCATCAAGCCAGATAATCTATGTATTATTGGGTGTAATAGGTCTACCAGTTTTTGCCGGTTTTAAAGCTGGGATAGGTATTTTATTTGGACCAACCGGCGGATTTTTATTGGGATTTATGATTTCCGCTTATGTTATTGGTAAGATAATAGAGTTGAAAAAAGAAAAGAATATTTTTTACTATTTTCTGGCAGGTTTATCGGGAACGGTAATTATTTATATAATCGGTATAACCCAATTATCTTTGGTTACAGGTATAGGAGTAAAGAAAGCGATAACAGTAGGAATGCTTCCTTTTTTACCTGGTGATATTTTAAAAATAGTTGCCGCTTCTTTTATTGCCAGTAAATTAAAAAAAGCAATCAAATTAAGATAATTATAGTAAATAAAAACAAAACGAAAATTTACTGTAAACTTTAGCGAGATGGTTAGATGAAAAGGTTATACTTGAGTCTTTTCTCTAATTATCCTTAATTTATTTTCTTTATCTTTCTTAATGCGATACTCAAATACGAATAAATTAGTAGCCTCGACTAATTGATTATGATATAATTCAATTGTGTTTTTCGGGGCGTAGCGCAGTTTGGTAAGCGCGCTTGGTTCGGGACCAAGAGGTCGGAGGTTCAAATCCTCTCGCCCCGACCATTTAAAAAAACGCTCTATAACATACCAAAAAATCCAAAAAATAGTAATTAATACCTCAAAATTAGGAGTATTTTGACCCCTTAAAATCCCCTAATCCTTGTAATTAACCCTTTTTAAATTTTAAAAACTCCCTCATTTTAATTCTTCCACGCCAAGATAGGGGGAAGCATAGCAGAATATTTTCTATCCCACTTATAGCTTTGAACCAGGAAAGGCATCTCAATGAAAGAGGTAGGTAATAAAAAAAATAAAAAATTTAAAGAAAATAATACAGGGAAAAGAGATAGATTTAGCGAATAAGATAATACTGATAAAAAAAGAACCTATCAAAGCAGTGAATTTATTAAAAGTAGATGAATATAGATATAAGAAAAGGATATATAAAGGAAATGACTATCAGAGAGATTGAAGCAAAATCAATATTGCGTAAATATAAGAAGATAGATTCCTGGTTTATCTCCCGTTATGGAATGAATTTATATAGGGGTTGTATCCATAACTGTATTTATTGTGATGGAAGGTCAGAGAGTTATTATGTAGATGGGGAGTTCGGGGAAGACGTAACTGTCAAAATAAATGCCATAGAGATTTTACGACGAGAATTAGACCCCAAGAAAAAACGTGCTACTTTCAAAAGAAGTTTTATTATGATAGGCGGCGGTGTCGGTGATAGCTATCAACCAATTGAAGAGAAGTATCAATTAAGCCGAAGAGCTCTTGAACTTGTGGACGAATATAATTTTCCGGTTCACGTTCTGACCAAATCAACACTTATTAAGAGAGATATCGATATTTTAAAAAAAATTAACAAAAAAAATAGAACGATTGTAAGTTTTAGTTTCTCCTCAGTAGATGATAAAATAAGTGCTATCTTTGAGCCCGGTGTCCCGCCTCCCAGCGAAAGATTGAAAACCCTCACCTTTTTTAAAAACGAAGGAATTGCCTGTGGCATGTTTTTGCTTCCGGTCATTCCTTTTATAACTGACATGCCAGAATTAATGGAAGAGACTATAAGAAAGGCGAGTGAAGTAAACTTAGACTTTATCATCTTTGGAGGAATGACCTTAAAAGAAGGCAGACAGAAAGATTATTTTTCTCAAGTACTTAAACAATGTTATCCAGAACTTATTGTAGAATATGAAAATATATACCAAAAAAACAAATGGGGTGAAGCGACAGGAGAATATTATAATTCCATAAATATAACCTTTAATAGTATAATAAAAAAATATAAGATTCCTCCTCGTATTCCTCTTGCCCTTTATAAAGATATATTAGAAGAAAATGATTTAGTGGTAGTAGTATTAGAGCATATTGATTATCTTTTAAAACTAAAAGGAAGAACTTCCCCCTATGGTTATGCCGCCTATTCAATCTCACAACTAAAAGAACCTTTATCATCGATAAAGAGAGAATTGAAAAAAATAAACGGAGTAGGTAAAGTAATAGAGAAAATTATACTGGAAATACTCAAAACCGGAAGTTCATCTTATTATAAAAAATTGCTAATTGGGTAAATATAATAAATTACCTGCCTATATTATATATTCGATCTTTTTTCGGGACATAGAAAAAAAATAAATAAAAACGATAGGCAGGCAATTTGATTTTAAAAGAAATTTCGCGTTCTTTTACAGACTAAAACAAGCATTAACATTACTGGGACTTCGATTAAAACTCCTACTACTGTTGCTAAGGCAGCACCCGAGGATATACCAAAAACCATTATAGCAGTTGCTATGGCTACCTCGAAATGATTACTTGCTCCTATCAGCGCAGAAGGAGCAGCATCTTCATAATTAAGTTTCAATAGTTTTGCTAATCCATAGGTGAGGAAAAAAATAAGGTTGGTTTGAATAAAAAGTGGAATAGCTATCCATAGTATGGTTAAAGGTTTGGTTAAAATAATCTCACCTTTAAAGGAAAAAAGTAAGATTAGAGTAAATAATAGAGCAATAATAGATACCGGTGTAAGCAGATGTAAAAAATTCTCCTTAAACCATTTTTCGCCCTTTGCCTTTATTATCCATTTTCTGGAAAAATAACCTGCCACTAAGGGTAAGGCAACATAAATGCTGATAGAAAGTAGTAGTGCTTGCCAGGGAACTGGTAATCTTCCTACGCCAAGTAAGAAACCACCAAGCGGCCCATAAAGAAAAAGCATAGTTAGAGAATTTATTGCTACCATAACCAGCGTATGTCCATCGTTACCTTTCGCCAAGAAACCCCAAACTAAGACCATTGCTGTACAGGGGGCAATGCCTAACAAGATATTTCCGGCAAGAAAACTTCTCCACAGAGGAATTTCGAGCAATTTCATCCCATTGTTTATCACTACAGTTCCAGCCCCATGAATTGTTCCCACTGCCCAATCTGCTCCAGGTGGAAGTTTTACTAAATCCATTGCCTCACTCCCAATAAAATTTTTAAAAAGAAAACCTAAAAAAAAGATAGATATAGCGTACATAGTAAAAGGTTTTATTGCCCAGTTAGCGAATAAAGTCAGTCCAACCGGCTTAATAGATTTTCCTGCTTTTAACACTTCCCCGAAGTCAATCTTTACCATAATCGGATACATCATAAAAAATAGACAGATTGCAATCGGGATAGAAACTACTGGTGCCTCACCAATATAAATTGCTAATCCATCAAGATATTTTGCTACTCCGGGAATAATCTTACCAAAAATAATTCCAATAACAATGCATAACAAGACCCATACCGTTAGATATTTTTCAAAAACATTTAAGCCTCCATTTTTTTCTTTAACCATAGTTAATCTCCTTTCAAATACTCCAAATTAAATATATTCCGCCTAAAATTATTAGAACACCACATATTTTTTTAATTAAAACTGTACCTTTAGATTTTTCATTCCAATTCAAATACTTTTGCACAATTTCTGTAAAGGTTCCAGCTAAGACTATTATCGAACAATGACCAATACCATAAGCAAAAAGAAGTGCAGCTCCATAGAAAAGTTGTGTTAGTGAAATTGTAAATACAATACCTAATATTGGTGCCATATAAGCAAAGGAACAGGGACCAAGAGCGATACCAAAAATAAGGCCTAATCCAAAAGCAGCCAACAATCCTTTTTTCTGGAAGGCTGGTTGATTAGTTTTTCCTAGAAAAGGCAATTGAATGATTTCTAAAAGATGAAGGCCTATAATGAAAAAAATTACTGCCACTATATAATTGCCATAAGAACCGATATCACCAAGCATTCGACCTAAAAGTCCGGTAATAAGACCGATAGCGGTAATAGTTGTTAAAATACCCAGAGAAAAAGAGGTTGCCAGCCAGAAAGCTCTTTTGGTTGACATCTTACCTTGCTCTCCGATAAACGCTATAATTAAGGGAATACTGGCTAAATGGCAAGGACTTAATAATATACTGAATATTCCCCAGATAAAAGAAGCGGTTAAGGCAATAATTGGATTCAATTGGAGAGAATTAGACAACCATTCAAAAATAGTTCTTATCATTAATTGACTCCTTGCATTTTAAGAACTTTAATTAATTCATCTTTGGCAAAAAACCCTAGATGCCTAAAATATTCATTTCCATCTTTATCAAGAAAGACCTGAGTTGGGATTGCCCTAATGCCAAATTCCTTAATATAAGGCTTGCCTTCTGCGGTCTTCACATCGTGAAAAATAACTTTTACCTGTCCTTTGTATTCTTCTTCAATTTCTTTCATAATTGGTTGCATCTTATCGCAAGGGATACAGCCAACCGACCCAAGTTCTACAAAGGTTACTTTAATCTCATCGGCTGTTACATCTTCTTGAGTTAAAGTAGCTTCAGTGTTGTTAGATACCTTTTTAAAACCAAAGACGATAGCTAAAAGTACTAAAAAAATTATGATATAAATATATTTCTTTTTATTTTGCATTAATTTATCTCCACCTTATTTTTTTCTCATTTCTTATTATTCATTATTGGTTTCTTATTTGCCAATGATTTTTTATCATTTCTTTATCTTTGCAGGCATTATATTCTATTTGAATAGTAGTGTGATTTATCTCAAATTCATTAAATAATATTGAACTGATATTACTTCGTAGTTTTTCAGCCTTACTTAGACTTATATCTTTTTTAACATCTATATGGCCTTCGAAAAGAAATTCCTTGTCATTTATTTGCCACACATGTACGTGATGAATATTATCGACTTCAGGAATATTCTCTATTATTTTTTTTAATTTTAAAACATTGATATGAGCAGGCGTTTTTTCCATTAAAATATTTATACTTTGTTTTAAAATATCAAATCCCTCTTTTAGAACATAAGCGCCTATAATAAAAGTTAAAATAGGGTCGATTATGGTTATATTAAAATAATATATTAATATTCCACCAATGATTACCCCTAAAGAAGAAAGAGAATCTGAAAATAGATGAACATAAGATGATCTAATATTCATATTGTCCTTTGAGCCAGGCTTTAATAGGAATACAGAAATTGTATTTGCAACAAACCCAACAAGTGCAACAGTAATCATAATTTTACTTTCTATATTCTGAGGATGTTGTATCCTTAAGTAAGCTTCTTTGAATAAGAAAAAAGAAATTATGATAAGAAAAGAAGAATTAAATAAGGCAGCTAAAATTTCCGCTCTTTTGTAACCAAAAGTATTTTTTAAAGTATTTCCTCTTTTGCTTAATCTTAAGGCAATAAAACTTACAATCACCGATATTCCATCACTAAAATTATGAAGTGCGTCTGATAAAAGAGAAAGACTTCCGGATAATAAGCCACCTATTACCTCTACCAAAGTAATTATAAAATTTAATACCATAGTAATTATTAAATTTTCTTCTTTAAAATGATGGTGGGTGTTATAGTTGCTCATTATATTTATTTCCTTAATATTTACTAATATCTTCTTTAATTTATTCAACAAGAAGAACAAGAACATCCTAAATCATTATCATTTTGGCATTGCTCTTCTTGTTCTGTGTAAAATGTTATAATATCATTCTCCGAAATATTTTTGTTCCAGTTGTCGTTTCGCAAGAGAAAGAAGTTTTCTCTTCTTTATCAAATCTTTAACATATTGTGAATCCGGGAAACTTATCGCATCAAAGATACACCATGTCTTGCATGAAGTGCAACCTACCATGCAATAGAGAGGATTGGCAACAATCGCTTTGTTATCTTTTTTATCATAAGAAAAAACTTCTCTACCACAGCTCGTTACACACATACCGCATCCGGTACATTTGCTTTTATCAATATAGGGATGCCAGTCGATCTCCTCTCTTGGTACTCCTTTCCAAAACGCATATTTCTCAGGTAAGCTCATGTTAAACCCCTCCTTTGGATTTTTTCGAAAAATCGAGAGAAATCATTCAATTTAATTTTTGGTATTACCAAACATATTATAGAACATCATCATCTACCTATTTGCTGGTGGGATTAAAAGCATCGATGTATTTATTTTTCGGGCTACTGTATGGCTTACACTTCCAATAAAAAGTTCTTTTACAAACCCTCTTCCCTGGCTACCCATAACTACAAGAGAAGTCAAATTAGAATTTGCGAATTTTTCAATCTCTATACCTGGTTTTCCATGTAATATTTTTATTACAATATTCGTATCTTTGTTAATCCTTAAAAGTCTTTCTTTTATTTTGATTAATCGTTCTGTATCTATTTCATCAAATTCTTTGAGTTCCTTTTCCGTATTTTTTTCTAGCTTTATCATATCCTGCACATGAAGCAAGGTAACTTTTTTAGCATCGCTCTCTACTAATCTTTCCAAATAGGGAAATGCTTCATCAGCATTTTTCGAAAAATCAGTAGGGTATAAGATTGAAGAATAAAAGTCCGTACAAGAGGAAGCTAACTTACATACATTTTTTCTCTCTTTACCTTTATTAATAACCTCAAGTCTTATCAGAATAATTGGTTTAAGGGCATGGTGAATCATTTCTGATGCCACACTTCCCAAAGGAATTTCATGTGACAGCGTATGCCCATGTGAACCGATTAGGATAGCTGAATAATCGTAATCTTTTGCTATTCGATTAATTTCTTTATGTGCCGAACCATAAACAACTTCACTGCTAACTTTAATACCTTGTTTAACAATAATATCTTCCTGTTCCTTTAGTATTTCTTTGATTTTATCCAAGGACATAGTATAAGCCATTGAAACAGCTTCCCATGGTTTTATACAATTTAATAACAAAACTTCCTTTGTTCCTAGAGGCAAAAGGCCACGGACACATCGAACAATCTCCATGGAAGCCTCTGAAAGATCAGTGGCAATAATTATTTTAGTAAACATCACACACCTCCATATTTAAAATTTATTTTTTTCTTCAATCCATTTAGTAATCTCTTCTTTGCTGGGTATTTTGCCTGCTACCATTACCTCTCCATCAATAACTAAAGCGGGAGTTACCATAACCCCGTAATCGATAATTTTGTTGATATCTGTTATTTTAATAATTTCTGCTGAAACACCAAGCTCATTTATGACTTTCTCTACAAGTTCGTTCAGTTTTTTACACTTCGGACAACCGGTTCCTAAAATTTCAATTTTCGTTTTTATTCACCTCCTAAAAAATATAATTTCCCCAAAACCAACCACTCAGGGTAGCCAGGATAACCATAGTTACAATATAAACTGAAGCTTTTTTAAGACCAAATACTTTTATTATAGCTAACATATTGGGAAGGCTCATTCCTGGTCCAGTAAGAAGCAGCGCAAGGGCTGGACCTTTTCCCATTCCTAATTTCATTAAAGTATCTACAAATGGTGCTTCAGTCATTGTAGCAAAATAACTTATCGATCCAATAAGGGTAGCTAAGAAAGAAGAGCGTAGAGAATTTCCTCCCAGCCAGTGCTCTATCCATTGTTGGGGAAGAATCTTTCCGATAATTCCCACAATAAATACTCCCATTAAAAGCAAAGGAAAAATTAATTTCACAAACCACCAGGTCTCTTTTAGCCAATTGGAAATCCTATCTTTTTTAATAAAAAAGTAAGCATATAAAAAAGCAATAGAGATAGATATGGCAAAAACATAAACCTTATGCAAGTAAGGTCCCTTAATAATAAGGTAATTAGGAGAAAGCAAACTAAAGAGAATTAAGAGAAGTAAAATTATATCTTTTCCGGCGATAATTTTTTTATCGTCGTTTCCTCCTTTTTCTCCTTCTATCATTCTTTCTGTTTCTTCTTTGTGGAAAGATAGATACATTACTGTTCCCATAACGAAAGCGGTAACGAAAGCAGTAATAATTCTGGCTCCGGCCATCTCATACCCTATTATATTTCCAGTATAGATTATTGCTAAAAGATTGGAGGCAGGGGCAACCCATAAAAGAATAAAGGCAGGGGCAATTGCTCCACCTTTTCGATAGATTCCGGCCGAAACCGGAATTACGGTACAGGAGCATACTGCAATAAATATTGAAGAGATTGCTGCTAAGGGGAAAGAAATAATATTTTTTGCTTTTGCTCCTAAGTACTTAATGATCGTGTCACGAGAAGTAAACGCAATAATTCCACCAGCTAAGAGAAAAGCTGGAATAAGGCAAGTTAACACATGTAAGGCAACATATTCTTGTAAAGCAATTAGTCCGCCAATTAATATTTCTAGTAACATATTTAACCCCCATAATATTTTAATTGTATTTAAACTTTTCTCTTATTTTTTCTTTCTTACATTTATTAATATTTTTCAAATCCTGTTCCGGTAATTCTAATCCATTCTTTAAACTCTGAATCATTCTGTTATTTTCTGTTTCAGGACTTACTGTATAGATAATGCACTTGCCCTCTCGCCAATTAACAACAAGACCTGCTTCTTTTAAAATCCTAACACTGTGTGAAATTCTTTATTATTTCATATTATAAATTTATAATGTAAAATCCAAGAGTGGTATAGCATAAAAAGATGTGAGAAGCTTATCTATCACCATAAACTCACATGGCACGTGATTGATCCATTATTTCCCTTATTGTAGATCTTGTCCATATATCAATAGGCCCACCCATCATCAAAAGAGTAACCGCAATTGCCTCAGCTATTTCTTTTCTTGTAGCTCCAAGTTTTATTGCACGCCTGAGGTGAATTTTAATACACGGTTCACAGTGTCCTGCGATAGATAATACCACTGCCATGAGCTCTTTTGTTTTCGTAGAAAGTGCACCCTCTGCCATAACTCCATCTATTAAGCTCAAATAACTTTTCCATACTTCGTTTAACTCTTCTTCAATCAAAGATTTCTCCATGATATGTGCCTCCTGTCTTAAAATAGAAAGGTAAAACAATTCTATAATATCCGTTTTATGTAATAATTCAGTGTCATTATTTACATTTTGATTTTTCTCGTATATTTTCTTTTTTGCATTTTTCTAAATCGTCTAAGTCATGGGAGGACAATTTTAATTCTTCTTTCAATCCTTGAATAATTTTATTCTTCTTTAAATTTTGATTCATAGAATATATCATCCATTTACCACTTCTCTGATTATTAATTAGCTCCGCTTCCTTTAGAATACGTAAACTATGTGAAATTCTTGATTGTTCCATATTTAATATATTTACCAATTCACAGACACACAACTCACTTTGTAGTAAAAGCAAATAAATACGTAGGCGAGTTTCATCAGATAAAGCTTTAAACATCTTTATAGTTTCTTCCATTGTTGTATCCACCTTTATATATGATAATATCATCATATATACATATTATTGTCAATATATCATATATAAAATAAAAAATTATTATGTTATGTAATCCACTATCATTTAATTACAATTGGCAGTGCAATGGTCAGGTAAAGATATTCTTCTGTGTTCTCTTCCTTTATTTTTTCTTTTATCAATACTACCGCTACATCTTTTTTTTCTTTCGAATAAAGTTCAAGTTCAGAACTCAGCGGAACAAGATAATCGGTTGATGTTTTTAGAGAGGTAATCTTTATAAGATTTTCTCCTGAATTCTCTAAAGTAAGCTTTTCTACCAATCCCCCCTCAGCATTATTAGACAGGTCAAATTCTAACGTAAGGGGAGAAATACTTACTGTTGGAGCGGGTTTCTCTTTTATATAACCATCAATACGCAATGAAAAGGCTTTTCTCCTGGGGTCATTACAGTATATACGCGCACTCTCTCTTACTTCACCTAACTCATGCTGGCTGGAATTATAGGTAAAAGTTACCTCCTGTTTTTCTCCCGGAAGAATCGTTAAGGGTATTTCTGTATCGTATTGAATATACTCAGAGGCATCTATCTTATCGATGATCAGATCCAGTTCTCCCTTATTTTCAATAATAAAAGTAAAGGCGGGTAAATCCCCTTGGGAGATCAACCCTAAATCCCATTGAGAATCAGAAAAGAAAGCTTGGGGAGAGGGGATAGGTTCTACCTCGGTAATTATTGTAACTTTGGTCGTGGGGAGCTGTGGGTCGTTAGATTCGATAGTGACATCTTTTTTGACTATGCCATTATAGCCGGTAGGATTAAAAGTGATCTGTAGTTCGGCTGATTGTCCGGGTTTTATATTATCAGAAGAGAGCATGGTGGCGGTACAACCGCAGGAGGACCGTACTCTACTGATAATTAGTTCTTCTCTTCCGATATTTTTTATGGTAAAGATATGAACAGGTCTTTCATCTTCTTTTATCTTTCCAAAATCCCATTCTTCTTCTGATAAAGAAATAGTAGGCGGCTGGGAAGACTTGTTTTGAATATTATAAAATATTAAAAAAGCTCCCACTATAACTACTATACTTATTAAGATGATAATAATTTTGTTTTTACGAAACATAACTTTCTCCTTTACTATATATTAATTAATTTACTAATTGAGCGATTGACCAATTCTCCAATTTACCAATTAAATTAAAGGCATCAACACAAGACTCACAGTCAACCTTAATATATTTTATGATTAATTCTTCATCTCCGTAATTTTTGAATTCAAAGATATGGGTAGGGAACTCATCAGGGGCAATATCTCCAAAATCCCAGGATTCTCTTGAAAATGAATAGAAGGGCTTGAATCTGCTGAAACTTCAGGTAATTAAAAAAAGATACTGAGAAAAATAAATAAAAATATTAACGCACCATTAATGCTTAAAAAACGAATATATTTTCTTGAGTTTATTTCTCTAAATATTTTATCTAATTTTAGCCACATTAATATTATTCTTCTTTTAATGTTTTTTTATAACTAAGATTTAAATTGTTATTGCACATACAAAGCCTGCAAGACTTCCTTGGTAGGGCTTTTAATATCTTGCACAAAAACTACTACGTGAATTGGTACTTCGTCATTTTCCTTTTGAGGGAATGCCTCGGAAGTAATATTATAAGTATATGCATCTCCTGGTAGAAGCTGGGGAATATCTTTAGAAGGCAATATATCCTGCACCCAGCAGCATAACCCTAACTCATTACAGTCTTTGTAAACCATTCCACAAGCAACTAGATTTTCTAAGGTGATATTGCTTATATTTTTTACTTTTCCTTCAATAAACATAGAAGAATCATCTACTATTTTGGATGCTGATAATTCAAGATAAGAAGGGCGAGCAAGCTCAGAATCGATTGTTTTTTTGTAGTATAAATAATTTTCATCAATATCTTCGCATTCACAGGCCAGTCCTGAATTCTGTTAGTTAGACCATTGATAAATACATCAGGGGGTACCTTTTACTCCTTCTCCTGCGTACCAATCATATCGAGCATTGGTTTCAGGAATATCATAGCCATCATCCCAGATGCGTTCTTCTAAAAGAATTATTTTTTCTGGTCCATATTCCCAAGCTAATTCTTCAAGACAAAATTCAGCAGGAGGACAAGTAGTACAAGTTGCCTGAACAAAAAGCTCTATTAATACTACCCGAGGGATAGAGTTAGACAAATTTAAATCTTCACTATTTGCATCACTATCAATAGAATAACTAAATAAGATAGATATCATTAAAATTAAAATTAGATAATATTTTTTATTATTTTTGTAATAGATCAAAATAATTTCCTCTTAATAATTTTAAATTGTCCGAGTGTAAGTCATTGGCAAATTTTAATTAAAATTATCTTTATCCATATCTTATTATTTTTACATAATCTATATTCACTAAGTTTATAATATTTTTTACAAGACTTTTGATTCCCCAAAAATCTAAACCATGATTAATAATTGAGAGCAGCCAATTAATTGTTTTTAAAAATGTTTTTATCTAAGCTATTATATGAAAATATTAACATACAGTCATATTATTGTCAAATAAAAAATGTGCGTTGTCCAGGGCATACTATACACTAAAGATATATCAACAAGGTATTGGAATTATTAGAAATAAATTCTAATAAAATAGAATAAAGGATATATGAAGACTAGACGCCACATTGCACTGAAAGGAGGAAAGATAAATTACAAAGTTTTAAGAAAGATCAATCCTATAAAATCTCTAAAGTCTATAATAAATTAATTTTTGATAATCTATTTGCCTTTTTCTATGCTATACGAAAGTGTTAAGCAAGTTTAAAAAGTAGATTTTTCGAAAATTAGAGACAGTTCGAAAGACAAAAGCATGAAATAAAATTTAATTGATATGATATTTAAGTTTTCATTATCTGTATACCCATCATCTTGACGCCATTTTGTGTTTTCATCGATAATGTTGCTGGTTCAACAATAAGACACTGTCCTTTTCTAAGTAAGGCCACCTTTTTCCCTAATTCTTTTATTTCTAAAGGCAAAGTAATTGTCCCAATCATAGTTAAAGTGGTAATAAAAACGGCGACAACAGTAACCGATGCTCCATTTTTAAGAAGTG
>Ga0307378_10005995_pt1 | contig 16775 bp, 13 predicted proteins | sample UN1MG_FD_202238 | JGI IMG/M metagenome (GOLD analysis project Ga0307378, IMG submission 202238) | Soil microbial communities from Risofladan, Vaasa, Finland - UN-1 | ecosystem: Environmental > Terrestrial > Soil > Coastal area > Acid sulfate soil | place: Finland: Risofladan, Vaasa | collected... | reverse complement strand
CCGGATGCAGATAAAGAAGCAGAATACACATCATCAATAACATTACCACTCAACGTATTGTATTGGCTCGAATATACAAAAATCCCGAATGCGGAAAAAGAAACAGCATAAACTCTATCAATAACATTACCACTCAGCGTATTAAAATCGCTATTATATACTTGAATCCCGTATGCCGTAGAGGAATTAGAATAAATGTTATTAACTCTATTACTACTAAGAGTAGTTAAGTTGCTATAATATAAACGAATCCCATAGGCGATAGATTCACCATAAACATTACCAATTATATTACCACTCAGTGTATTACTCTCGGCATGATCCAATACAATTCCGCGGGCATTGGAAGAATCAGAATAAATGTTATTAACTCTATTACTACTAAGAATAGTTAAGTTGCTATAATATAAAATAATCCCATAAGCGACAGATTCAGCATAAACATTACCAATTATATTACCACTCAGTGTATTACTCTCCGCATGATCCAATACAATTCCGCGGGCATTAGAAGAATCAGAATACACATCATCAATTACATTAGAACTAAGAGTATTGTAATCAGACCAAGATACACTAATCCCGTTTGGTTCATAACCATGATTTTTGATGTTATTTCCGCTAAGAGTATTGTAGTCGCTAGAATATAAATAAATACCGGATTCTATCGAATTATCAAGAATATGACAAGATCCACTATTTTTATCCAAATAAATTCCCATGAAAAAATCAGTAATGTAACAATTTTGTATCCAGACATTATTAGAATCGACCATGATTCCCTGACCCAAATCATCACCAATGACTTGAACATTTTGAATATAAACAGGATTATCATTTGTAGTATTTATAAATATTACATTAGTTATCCAAGAAATTTCAGTTGCATTTATTTTTAAATCTCGAATAGTGCATGTTCTCACATCTATTATATTAAATGCTGTTCTATCATCCCCACAATCAACTGTGATGGCACATTCCCCTTGAATGATGTAATCCCCTCCTTGATCAATGTCTATTGTGCTGTCGAGAGTTATATTTTCAGTAATAGTGATTGTACCAGAGCCAGAACCAATGGTATCAATGGCATTTTGTACGTCAACGCGGGAGTTGCAAAAATATCCTGGGGCATTTAGACCATCTGTTCCATTAATTCCATCTATCCCGTCTATCCCATCTATCCCATCATCGCCATCTTGTCCTGGTGGTCCTTGGGGTCCTTCAACTACTTGAAAGTTAATAACTGAAAATATCCCAATTCCTAATCCAGTAGCTCCAATAATTATTGCTATAATCCCAATTAGCAAACTTTTATTTTCCATAATTTCACACTTCTATTTTATAAATTTATTTATTTTTTATATATACATAAATTATGTATTTTCAAAAGATTTCGTTAATATGATCATAAATAAACACTTGATAATTAAAATTTTCATTTAAGATTTTAGATTAATCTACTAAAAGTTTATGTGGTTAAGGATACAATATACTTTATATTCGTTAAAGGTTGAGGGCCTAAATAGAAAAATAGAAAAAATAATAAAAAAACAGTTTAAGGTAAAGTTACTTTTCCACTACTTTCGTCAAGATTAAGTATACCCCGTACACTTAATTGTTTTATTGTGCGCGTGGCCATTATTGGTGGGACATCAAGAAGTTTCTTTAAATCATCCAATTTAGCTTCTCCCTTATCCATAATAGTAGCTAGTATATCGACTTCTATTATCTCCTCATCTGAATTTTCAATCAAGAATGATGTAAAGAAATTCTCCTGTCTCATTTGGTTAATTTTAGATTCTAGTTCTTCCATCTTTTTCTGGTAGGTGTTTTTTAATTCTATTTCTCGGTTTTCATTTTCAACTGTTTTTTGATCGAGCACAGTTTTTTCTTCTTCCTTTGAACTGATTTTTTCATTTACAACACTAAGTTTGTCCTCAAGTTGAGTAAGTTCAAATGCAGGTTTCTTTAAATCATTAACGCTGGTTTCTAATTTATTTGTTAATTCAGAAATTTTTGAAGTTAATTCATCTTTTTTTGATTTTAATCCTTCAATATTTCTGTCTAATTCTTCTGATTTTGTTCTTAATTCTGTTAATTCTGAATTTTGAATTGATAATTTTTCTTTTATGCCTTCTTCCTCCTTTTGTTCAGCTTGCATATACCGCCATGCTTCTCTTAACTGTGAAAGCACTTCTTCGTTATGTTTTTGGAGAACTTGCCAATAAGTATCATAAGCGGTTTCAAATTGTTCGATTAATGCTAAAATATCTTGTGAACCCATTAGAAATCAACCTCCCCTTTTAATGTAACTGTTCCACTTCCCTCATCATATTCAATTGGTCCTTTTTTTTGAACTATTTTTGTCAGTATATTTTTTGCTACATCTTCTCTTAAACCCATCCCTTGAACAATGCCCTTTAGTTCAAGAGTAGTATTAGGCTGCAATGCTTGAATAAGTTTTAATTGGGCAGATTGTATATAACCAGCTCTGATCAAAGATTTCATTGCAGCTGTTCGCATAGCGTATGAATTACTAAACTTCTCTTTTTTATTATATTCTTCTTGAAGTTGAGTTTCAAGTTCTTTCATTTTGTTATTAAATTTCTCTTGAATATCTTTTAGTTCTAAAAGTCTATTTTCTAATTGATCTAATCGACTGCTACGAGTTGCTAACTCTTCCCTTCGCGCAGCAATTTTTGTTTGAGTTTCATTTAATTCATTTTGTGCATCTTGAATTTTGTCAAGAAGAGTTTGTCTTTGATTATTAAGCTCAACATTATTTTCTTCTAATGAGGTAATATCCCGTTGATTCTGAGAAATTTTATTTTTTAAAGAGTTAATCTCATCATCATTAGATTCAATAGTTTTTAAATCATTGGTTTTGGCCTCTTCAAGTTTTCCAATCTGCTCAAGTAAATTGCTTGGTTGAGTTTGTAATTTAGGGATTGAATTTGAATTTAATCCATTAAGCTCTTCAATAATAGATACTATCTTCTTTAAAGATGATTTGGTATCGGTAAGACTCATTTTAATTTCTCCTTTAAATAAAGTTTTATTTAATTTTTATAAAATAATAGTGTTAGTATTATTAAATTTTGATTTTTGGAAATTGAAAAAAGATTAAATTTCTTTAGAAATATCATTTAGGAAAAGAGTTCTGCTAATAGTTCCATAGGGAAGATTTCTCCTCTCTATAACTATATTTAAATTGTCTATTATCTTTTCAGCTAAATAATTAAAGTCAAAAGGAAATTTTGGATTCGTTCGGTAATATTTTCTTAGGAAGATGTTTATTAGGTCAACTTTATGTTTTGGTTCCTCCATTTCAAAGATCCCTGGATCAGTATCAAGAAGGGAAGTACAGATCCAAGCCAAATCGTCCATATGATTACCCTCATATGCGTCCTCAAAATCAACGGCATAGAGATCATCATGCTCTGAATCATAAATGAAATCCCTAAGCCTTGTATCTCCTTTACAAAGAACATACTTTCTTTTTTCTTCATGCATTTTTCTGACGAAATTTTTTTCATGAAATTGAGCAATAAATTCAGCAAGTCTTTCTATACTGTTAACAATTTGAGTTCTTGTTTCAGAATCCAAATCATCTAATTGCTTGGTTCCTTTTAATCTTTCATTAATGAAATCACATAAATTTGTACCATCAATTTTTTCGAGGAATAAATAAGGATTATGAAAAAATAAAATACTTGGAACATGAAATTTTTGGTTTTTTAATCTATTTAGGATGTTAATCTCATGAACGATATTTTCAGTTCTAAAAATTTTAACTATGATTTCTTGCGGTAAATTAGAGGGCTTTTTATCAAATTTTAAATTAATAACAGAATTTTTTTTACTATGTAGTTCTGAAATTTGTATTTGATCCGTTGTAAGCTCTGGAATTTGCTCCTTTAAATCTTGGAGCATTTTAATTTTTATCTTATGTATGTCCATTTTTTAGTTTTGAATGTTTAAATTTGTACTCCTATAAAACACATAATTATAGCCATATTTATAACTATTTATAAAGAATTAATAAAGAGAATTATATAAAAATGATTTAACTTTCTAATGTCGTCATTTTTTAAAATCTATGAAAAGTGAATAGAAAATTCAAATTCTTTATTTTTAACAGATTTGTAGAAATTTAACTTGAATAAGTTTAAATACTATCCATCTTTTGTTGTTAAATTAAATCTACATAAAAATCCATAAATCTAATAACTATTATTAGCAAAGTTAGGTGAAATTAAATAAGATATAAATGCAATATAACAATAATTTTAATTGCTTTAGGTTTAGCATTCGTATATTTTAGTACGAATAATTATAATACTTTCAATAATCAAGAAGGAACTATGGAGGCTCCCTACAATTTAAATTTAAAACACCTAAATATGTCAGACTTTTGGCCAAACTGTTCACGTATTCATATTCAAAACGATAATTGGTCAGCTACACCTCTTCCATGGATTCAAATAGGTTTGGGAACAAAAAGTAACCCTCATATCATTGAAAATGTAACGATTAACGGTTTAGGTACAGGTATTGGAATTTTTATCGAGGATTCTAGTGAATATTTCATAATTCAAAATTGTACTATCTACAATTCAGTTTTTGGTATTGAACTTTACAATACTACTAATGGAATTTTAACATATAATAATTGTTCACATAACACGATAGGAATATGGTTATATGATAATTGTAAAAGTAATCTCATTTCAAATAATATCGCAAATGGTAATTTAGACGTAGGAATAATGTTAGAATCTTATTGCGATAACAATAATTTATCAGGAAATACTGTAAATGGTCCAATTCAAAATAAAGGCATACACTTATTTAATGGTTGCAATAATAATATCATCTCAAATAACACAGCAAATGATAATGATGAATATGGGATATTTTTGGATAACGATTGTAATGAAGTTACCATCTTTGATAATAATCTCAACAAAAACGTTCTATATGGGATACTTTTATCGTTATATTGTGACTATAACACTATCCAGGAAAATATCGCCCACCATAATTCACTCGGGATATATTTATCTGACATGTGCAATTATAATAACATCTCTGGAAATATTTTTGACAACAACACAAACGGAATATTGTTAGCATATTATTGCTATAATAACACTATTCGTGGAAATACTATAGAAAATTGCTCTGAACGTGGTATCTTTTTAGTTATTGATTGTAGCCTTAATACTATTTCAGAAAATATAATAAGTGATAATGGTGGTTTTGGAATATTTTTAGACAATAATTGTAATAACAATACTATCTCTCAAAATACTGCGACGAAAAATTCACAAGGGATAGTGTTATCTCTAAGTTATTATACTATTATCTTAGGAAACACCATAAATAATAATTCCGTCACTGGAATTAACCTATTGTCAAGTTCCACTGGATCTACTATCTCGGAGAACTTTATACATTATAATACTGATTGTGGGCTGTCAATTGAAGTTGGTTGCGATGATAATCTCATTTACTTAAATGAATTTATCAAAAATGGACAAAATGCCAGAGATTACGGAATGAATTTATGGGATAACGGTTTTATAGGGAATTATTGGGACAATTATACCGGTGTGGATGCTGATGATGATGGAATTGGTGATGTACCTTATGATGTTTCCCCTCCTGGAGGAAGTGTGGATAATTATCCCATTTGGGACGACGGGGAGGAATCTCCTCCAGATGACACGGATCAGCAAAAAGGAATACCATTTGGAAATATATACTTACTTTTCCTAAGTTTGAGCATTGTTTCTTTAATTATTTTAACGAGAAAAAAGCTATAAATATGATTTTTTTTTTTCTTTATTTAATTTTATCCAAGCTATTGTTACTCAAAACATAAAAATGAAAATCGACATGTTTAAAGAGCAAGATGGGAAATTTTAAAAAAAAATGTAAATTGAAAAAAAAGAGAAATACAAGAATTTTCTAACTTTCTAATTCCCTTATCTTTTTAACCAGATCATTGAGATATAGATTCCCCATCCCCAATTTTACAATATGGGAAAAGAATAACACTAGTGCGAATCGCATGTCTTTAATTTCAACATAACTGGCGCAAATTTTTTGATTATTCTCTAATTCAAGATACATTTTCTTTAAGCTACTTAATTTTTTCTCACTCCTCACTTCGAATTCTTTTATTATTGAAAATAATGTGTTACTAGGAAGTGAAGAATAAACTACATGCCCTTCTACAGTAAACATTCCACTTCCAAGAATTTCTTTATCATCAACATAACTTCTTAATAGACTTATAATATCTTGAAATAATTGTTGTGAACTTAGTATGGCAGTAGGATCATCCACTTCTGTTAATTCAGTACCACTACTCTCATAAAATTCCATATGAGAAAATTCAAAATCTACTTTTTGATATCCACGGATTTTGAAATTTTTATCAACAAAAGATTGAAACCCATGTTCACATACTGTCCCAGAGGGAATAGAAACAGTTGTTAATTGTTTTGCTTGATTAATGATTTTTGTGGGTATTTTCAATTCTTTTTTTGTATTACAGGTTGGGCAAACTATGACTATATCATGTTCTGCTTGCTTTGAAGTTACTTCTTCAGTGTTAATCATAGAATTCGATTAATTTTCCATTATTGAAAATCTATAATTATAACATAGTTTTTTTGGTTTTAATAACTTATCTTCAAAAAATATAAAGAAATTATTATAAAGAAAATTTTAGATCAGAATAATTTAGGTTAATAAAGGCTCCTTTTCTTTTACAACAAGATCTACATGTCCCACATGGTTGATCTCCATTACTATAACAGCTCCAAGTCCATTCTAAAGGAACCTTTAATTCTTTCGCTAATTTTATTGCATCTAATTTAGTCTTTTGTGCTAATGGAAATAATAATTTTATTGTGGTTTTATCTTTACTGTGTTTTCCTTTATTAATGAGGTCCTCAAGAGAATTAAAAAAATCTGGTGCCGCATCAGGGAAATTTTGTGAGTCATCTGATATGTGTCCACCCATTATAACCTTACAACCATAAGCTTCAGCATAGTATGCTGCAATAGAGTAGAAAATAAGGTTTCGAGAAGGTATAAATCCCTCTGGAGCTTGAATAACACTCGGTATAGGAAGGCCCTCTATGCGCAAATCTATTGATTCTTTTAAAAAAGGGATATTAATTTCAATTAGATTGAGATCTAGACTTTCAGCTAATTTTAAAGCTGCTTTTTTTTCATTCTCTGGTCGGAAACTGTAATTAAATGAAATTGGAATTATCGCATAACCCTTATTATTTGCCCAGTAGAGCGTAACAGCAGAGTCAATCCCACCAGATAATAGAACAATTGCTTTTTCTCCCTTTTTTTTTGTTTCAGGAAACATTTTTGCTCCTATTGCTGCTTTTATAGCTTCATCCAGGTCTGATAATTTATAACCTAACGCTTTAGCTGCAATATCACCATTTGAAGTAATATCACATTTCATAACATCAACCATTTCTTTGCAAATCCCTAGTTGTTCTGGAGCATCTTCAAAGGTTATAGTATTTATTCGAGGATAAGGAATATTAAAACCTAAATCAATTATTTTTTGAACAACAATTTTGATTAATTCAAGCATAGTTATGATTTGTGGTCCGACGAGATCAAAAATTTGATTAATATCTCCTGCACCCTCAGCAGCAGCTAAAAAAGCTTCGATCGCATCTTTAACATATATAGGTTGCATTGGAATTGTACCATTTCCAGCAACTTGAACAATCCCGTTACCAATTTGGTTTATCATTTCTGGGATTAATTCGTCATTAGGGCCTAAGATATAAGAGGGTCTAAAAATTATATATGAAACTTTTCCATTTTTAAGTATTTGTTCAGCTTTATTCTTTGAATAGAAATATGCATTGTTAGCCCATTCTTCTTCACCATATCGATCAACGCCCAAACCAGAAGGAAATATTATTCTAGAAACATTTGTTTCAGCAGCAGCTTCGACTAAAATGCGCATTCCATCAATATTGACCTTTTCGAAAAGTTCTTTAGCCCCGCAAACTAAACCTCTAAAATGTAGAACTGCTTTACAGCCAGCTAAAGCAACTTTTAAGGAGTCAAGATTGAAATCTTTAATAATTACTGCATTAGCCCCAAGAGATTCCACTTCTTTAGCCGCATCATCTCGTCGTACAACCCCAACTACTTGCCATCCTTTTTGGATAGCTGCCTTTATTGTATGTTTTCCTAAATATCCATTAGCCCCAGTAATCGCCAATTTTTTGTATTCCATTATATGAGCATCTTTAAATTTATTGTAAATAGTAAAACTCATATCTATTTTAAAATATGGTTTATTTTTTATTGAAGCTATCTTACGGATTTAATATATCTTGCTTTTATGAATATTACTTACAATATTTATTGTTTTTAAACATAAAATATAAAAATACCAAAGGTCTACTTCAATACAAAAAAATGTAAGTAAAAAAGTAAAAATGGGGGAATTCCATTTATGGGATTTAAAGTAATAGTAGAATCAACCGACATTAAATTTAGTGCTAGTCACTTCTTAAAACAACCTCTTCAGTGTAAAAGGCTTCATGGTCATAATTATTATGTTTATGTTGAATTAAGCGATCATCTAGATGAGAATCATTTTGTCGTAGATTTTACTGATCTAAAAGAAAATTTAAGATCTATAGTAAAACCAATGGATCATTATGTTTTGATACCAACAGAATCAGATGAATTGGAAATAAGAGAAGAAAAAGATTCCATTGAAGTTATTGCATCTAGCAAACGATACGTTTTTCCCCGAGAAGATGTGTTCTTTTTACCTTTAGCAGCTACAACAAGTGAACTTTTAGCAAAATATATTCATGATAAACTGAAAAAAATATATAGTTATAAAAAGATTCTGGTTAGAGTGGGAGAGAGTAAAAGCACAATGGCAGTGTTTGAGGATTAAGTACTAACTTTTTAAAAACTCATTTAAATAAAGAATTAAAAGAAATTGAACATGTTCAGCTAAAGTAATATATTTTTTATATTGTATTAAAAATACAAATAAAAATACATATTAATTTCATTTTAATATTGACTGATAAAAGATATAAACTAGGAGTTCTTTACGGCATTGGACCAGATACAGAGATGTTAACTCAAAAGTTTGTAGGAAATCTCATTAATAATGAGGAATTTTGTAAAGCATGTGAAGATTTAGAGCAAAATGTAAAATGTGATAAATGCCGTGAGCATGTTAAGAGATTTTCTAGTTCAATTTATTATTTTGAAAAAGTAGGAGAAAATGTTCCTGAATTTATTGAAGAGCCAGAAAAATATCTTCCTAAAAGTCTCCCTTCTGTTGACTTTATAATGGTTGTGGGAATACATCAGGATTTACTTTCTGGTCTTCCTTACTATCTCAAAGATAGTGGAGTAAAAGCTGTAATTATACCAATAGAGGATCCTAAATGGGTACCTGTAGGACTTCAAGTTCAAGTATTAGGAGAATTTGAAAAATATGGTATTCAAGCAGTGTTTCCTAAGCCCTTCTGCTCTTTAAGCAAAGATATAAATGAATACAATAAAATCGGTTTTCATTTAACAAGTAAGCATAATTTTATTGATGAATTTATAGATTATTTTAAAATCGGAGAACCAATTGTTTCATTTCTATTAAGCAAGGATGGGGAATCAATTGAAGATACATGTGTCATTCAAAGTGCTCCATGTGGAAGTACTTATTATGTTTGCCAACAATTAAAATCAAAGTATTTTAAAAATGGAAAAAGTGGTAATCTTTCCTTAAATGAAAGAATAAGTAAAGCTCATCATGCTTATCCGTGTAATGCGTCAATGGATCAAGATTCCATTCTAAAGGATTCTATACTTCATGTTGGAGGATATTTAATCCGAAATGCTATCAGGCGAGAGTTAAACCTCGAAGAACAAGAAGGTCAAAAATTAGTTTATGTTATAAAATGAGATATTATTCAAATATTTGAAAATTTGCTTAGTAAAATATCATCCTAATCACTTTTTATATAAAATAAAAATATTATAAAAAAATCGTTAATATAGTTCATACATAGATTCATTCTTTTATACTCCATAAATGTTAAGTTCTAATTGAAGTATATCCAATCATTACATAGGTGAGGAATTATTAGTACCATTAAATGTTCTGCTACAATTTGCGAAAATCTTGGAGAAGAGGAAGAAGAAGAATCTTTTTTCGAAGAAAATTTCTGGTATCTTATCATCCCTGCGGCAGTTTTGCTTGGGATTTCTATATTCTTAGAATTTACATTTGAAATTATATTATTTGCTCAGATTCTGGCAATTAGCTCAGTTGTTCTTTCTAGTTCTGGAGTTGTTAAGGAAGCAATAGAAGATTTAATTGATAAGAAAATAACCGCAAATCTTCTCATGCTAATCGCAGGTGTTGCTTCATTTTTTATATTACATGGCCAAGAAGGCGCAACAGCACTATTATTATATGCAATAGCAGAAAGGTTAGAAGAAATAACAACTGAAAAGTCAAGAAATGCAATTAAAGAACTACTTGAACTTGCTCCTGATGACGCACTATTGAAAACTGAAAACGGATATGTGAATGTCCCATCAAAAGAAGTAAAAATTGGGGACATAGTTGGAATAAAGCCTGGAATGAAAGTCCCATTAGATGGTATTATTATTAAAGGGAGTTCCTATCTTGATGAAAGTGCAATTACAGGAGAATCAATGCCGATTTTTAAAGAAGAAGGTAAAGAAGTTTTTGCTGCTAGCCTAAATTCTGAAAGTTTTATAGATATTAAAGTTATGAGAGAAAGTACAAATACAATTGTAGCTCAAATTGCAGAAAGCGTGAAAGTTGCTCAACAAAATAAGAGCGATCACGAAAAATTTATTGAAAAATTCGCGAAATATTATACTCCAATAATTCTTCTATCATCCATCTTAGTTATGATTATTCCATCATTAGTTGGACTAAATTTTTATGATTGGTTTTATCGTGGATTAGTTCTATTGGTTGTTTCATGTCCATGTGCTCTAACTCTATCTACTCCCCTAGCAAATATTGCATCTTTAACTAAGCTAGCTAAAGAGGGAATCTTAGTGAAAGGGAATAAATTTATTGAAAAACTTCAAGATATCGAGGTTTTTGCGTTTGATAAAACCGGCACGCTTACTGAAGGGAATTTAAAGATTTTTGAAATTTATGCTTATAATGGAGCTAATAAATCGGATATAGTTAGTATTGCAGCTAGTTTAGAAGCTCTTTCAGAACATCCCATTGGAAAAGCTGTTGTTAAACAAGCTAAAGATATAGAAATACCATTTCAAGCTGTTGATAATTTTGAAGTCATAAAAGGAAAAGGTATAAAAGGCAAAATTAATGGAGAGATATTCTATGTGGGGAGTCAAAAATTTATTGAAGATTTAAACTATGACCTTCCGATTAATGATATTAAAAATATTGAAACTTCAGGAACAATACCAATTCTGCTAGGAAATCAAAAGCATTTATTAGGAATCATCTCAATTAGAGATGTATTAAGAGTTTCAGCACCTATTCTAATTAATGGTTTAAAAAAGAGAGGTTATGAGACTGTTTTAATATCTGGTGATAATCAGAGAGTATGTAACACAATTGGAGCTTGCTTAGACATTGATCAAGCCTATGGTGAACAGTTGCCAAACCAAAAGCTTCAGGAAATAGAGAATTTAAAACAAAAATATAAAGGCGTGGCGATGGTTGGCGATGGTATAAACGATGCCCCAGCTCTAGCGTTATCAGATTTAGGTATTGCAATAGGGGCTTCTGCTACGGATATTACATTAGAAACTGCAGATATCATTGTTTTAGGTGATGATTTGAAAAAAATTCTTACCTATATTGATATTGCAAAGAAAACTAATAAAAAAATAAAACAAAATATTTGGACTTCCATCCTCGTGAAAGTTTCATTTGCTATTTTAACCGTTATCGGCTTTATGACTCTTTGGCTCGCGGTGGGGATTGGAGACATGGGCGTTTCTTTATTAGTTTTACTTAATAGTTTAACAATTTTCAGATATAAATTTTTATATAAAGAGCTTTCAACTGAAGAATTAGAAAGTGAGGCTAAGGTAATAATATGTACGAACTGTGAAACTAAAGACATCATTCCTCAACATCATGGTCGTGATATGGTTCAAAAAGGAGATAAATTGATCTGTTGGAAAAATATTCTGAGTAGTGAGGAGTTGGAGAATTGCGAAGAGGAATTGCCACTTCACTGTCCTTATTGTCAGAATAAATTGGAATTAAAGTAATTTCCTTATTATTTCTTTTTTTTAAATTTAAAAAATTAACTTCCATTTATATCCTCTATTGTAAGCTATAAGCAAGCATGATTTAAAGGGAGATTATTTAATTATTAGAAATAATAGTTTTAAAGCACATAAACTAATCGTAATAAGCTAAAAAAGTGTTCAGAAATAAATAGTTTTATATTTTATAAAATTCTTAGCAAGGAAGCAATCGTTTTTGAATTATATTCTTCAAACTTATAATAATTATTAACAAGCAAAATTAAAGCTGTTTATAATTTTTTATTTCTAAAAGAGAAATTGTGATAGAATTGAAAAAGATTAAATTAGGTAAAACAGGCGAGAATATTCCAATCTTAGGTCAAGGTACTTGGGGTATTAAAAGTTATAGAAATAAAGATTATTATGAAAAATGGAAGGAATCAATAAGGAAAGGTATTGAACTTGGAATTACTCATATAGATACTGCTGAAATGTATGGTAGAGGAACCTCAGAATTAATTGTTGGACAAGTAATTTCTGAATATAATAGAGATGATTTATTTATAACAACAAAATTGTTTCCAATGCATACTAGATACAATACTATGAAAAGAGCGGCGTATAATAGCCTTAAAAGGTTAGGGATTAAACAGATTGATCTTTACCTTATACATTGGCCATCTCCTTTAATATCAATTCAGAAACAAATGAGGATTTTAGAGGATCTTGTAAAAGAAGGAAAAGTGAGATATATCGGCGTGAGTAATTTTTCTGTAGAACAATTTAAAGAAGCTCAGATTTATCTAAAAAATACAGAATTAGTTAACAATCAATTACCAGCAAGCATCACAAGACAAAAACATATTGAACAATCACTACCTTTTTATCAAAATGAAGGAATCATTATGACTGCATATAGTCCCTTAGCACATACTGGTTATCATAATTTAAAAGGAGAGTTTAAAGAAAAATTAGAAAGAGTAGCAAAATCATATAATTCAACTATTCAGCAGATTGCTATTGCTTGGTTAATTAACCATGAGAATGTAATAACCATACCTAAGGCATTTAAAATAGAACATATAGAAGCAAATGCTAAAGCTGCTGAAATTAGGTTATCAAAAGAGGAAATTAATTTATTCTATGAAACCAATCAAATTTCAGATAATGTAAAACTATTATCAGCTAAATAAGAAACTTCATTCACTAATTAATTCTTTAAATTCTTTTAAGTCTTTAAGACCATCAAATTTTGTATCTTGTAAAGCTCTCTCAATATAATTTTTATCAAGTGCTATTATTTTTGCTAATATCTCCAAAGCCATTGCATGATTATTTCTAAGAGATTCAAGGGAGGCGATATTATACAAAATTTCACTATTGGCAGGATCTTTCTTCAATGCTTTATTAAGATAATATTCAGCTCTTTCAAAATTTCTTATATTTAAAAATAAATAGCCAAGGTTGTTCTGAACATCAATAACATTAAATTTGTATGTTTTAGGGTCTTCTTTTGCAAAAATTTTAAAAATTTTTAAGGCATCAACATACATTTTTTCAGCTTCTTCAAATTTTGGTAGTCTGGTATATATAGTTCCAAGGGAATTCTGGATAATAGCAACATTGTATAAGTATACTTCTGGATTTTGTTCTGCCAATTGGAGAGAAAATTCTAATGCTTCCCTAAATAATGGCTCTGCATTATCAAATTTATTTAAGCTAGCATATAAATCACCGAGATCGATTAAAGTAAGGATAAGCTCAGGTAAAACTTGATCGGGATAATGTTCCGCAACTTTTCTTTTAAGCTTTAATGCTTCAAGGTGCATCCTTTCTGCTTCTTCAAATCTCATTAATTCAGTATAGACGAGTCCAAGACTACTCTGAGTTTTAGCAATATCGAATAAATACATATCATAAGACATTTTAGCTAGTGTTTTATAACTTTCTATAGAATCAATGGTTCCATCTTGAATATCTTCTAATAAGTCTAAATCAATACCTACATTTCCAAATTCACTTGCAATAGGGGGCTCCTCGGGTATATATATATCATAATATCGCTTTAATAGCTCGTTATATGCCTTTAAGTCATCAAGATATGACTTTTCTATCTTACCATACTCTTTAGAATGAAAATCAGGTGAATGCGCATCATAATATTGTCTTTCTAACTCCTTGTATGAACTTAAGGCATCGCTATATACTTTTTCTGCCTCATCAAAGCGTTTTAAATCTGTATATAGTGTTCCGAGGTTTTTTTGAGTCGCAGCAACATAGGGGAGGTATATTTTGTAGTATTTTTTCGCCAAGTTTTTGAAGATATCTAAAGCATTAAGAAAAATTCTCTCTGCAGTTTCAGAACTGCCTAAAACAGATAATAAATTTCCAAGCACGATTAAAATTGGAGCTTTATATTTATCCTCAAGTATAAATAATTCTTGTCCAACATCAATCAATCTTTTGTGTCTAAAATCAAATTGTTCTATATTATTGGCAATTGTTAAAAATTCATTTACTACTTCCTCAGATGGCTTTAGTTTTGCTTTATGATAAAGAACCTCAATATCATCTAAAATATCAACTTTCCATTTCTTCTTTTTATTCTTATAGTATTTTATAGCTCTTTCATGATTCTTTTCATTAGCTAAGGTTTCTAAAACATCTTTAATTTCTGGAAAGGAAAATTCATATATATCTTCTTTGCCTTCTTTTTTTTTTATTAAGCCTATATTTAATAATTGATTGAAGGAAATCTCGATATTTGGTACTTTATAGGAAGCTTTTATGCTTTTTAAATCAATATTAGTTTCTATCTCTGTATTTATGACAGATAAAGTCTTAAGTAATTCTATAGTTTCTGAATTTGATGAAAAAATTTCATTAATAACTTGCTCATAAAAAGTCTGTACTTCTATTAATTCACTTTCGGGCTTAAAAGGTTTTAATTTATCAATATCTATTTCTTTATAATTTTTCTTAACTAACTTTTTTAAACCAGAATGACCCTCCGGGAGCTTATTAACAAACTCGATTACTTTATTTGGATATCTTACTTTAAATCACATCTTTTTCTTCTTAATTATTAATGTTTAATTTCTCGCTTTATTATTTAATTTTACTTCTAATAAAGAAATTTCTCCACAATCTTCATTTTCTCAAGAAAAATTAGACTCAAAATTTTATACTAATTTAACTTTTTATTAATTAGGCTTTAAAGAAATCTAAAAAAAAAATTCTGAATTACAAACAAATCAAAGTAGAACATTTAATAAAAGCTTAAAGTAATATTAGGTGATTATTAAAGACTTGTACAAAAAGATACTAACCTTAACTCAAAAGTTAAAAAGATTGAAAAAACACCATATATTTGGACTAATAATTATAATTATTGGTGTTGGACTCTCAATAGTACCGTTTATATTTGTACCTCTCTTAAATACAGAAAGAATTTGGAAATCACAACTTTGTATGATTGAACCTTGGTTGTGTGGAGACAGTTTTACACTCCCACAAAACTGTCTTATCCAAAACAAGTATGATGTTATAGTGTTTAATGCTGAAGATGGATATAGATCTAGGTCAATTTCTTTCACATATTCTGCAACAGGTACTACATATACATTTAATTATTATTTATCTATTGAAATGAACTTTGGGAACATGGATTTATTTCAAAAGATTTTGAGTGGTTTGTTTATATTGGGATTATTATTATCTCAATGGTAATAATATTGGCAGGGTTTAGAGAATGTCAAAGTTTTTATCCTGAATATGAAATAACAAACGAAGAAGAAGATAACGTGATATTGAAAGATTATTAAAATTCTGATTTTTATTTTTTTAATTATAAATTTCTTAATCCTCTCTTTCAAAACCTTCTTGAATCTAATTCTAAAAAGAATTTTCTGTGCAATTTTGTTTACTTAAAATTTTATTTCTTTTCTTCCCGCCTCATTTTTACATCTTTCGCAAAATAAGAATCTCCATATGATGTATATAAAACTGCTGCAGGATTGTGTGGGTTTGATCTATCTTTTGCAATTAGAGTACTAACTGGAGCATTTGAGAGCTGTGTAAAAGTAATATCGTGTCCCACACATAAACCGACTATCAAGTTTAAATCTGTTTTAGCCTTGTTTAATAGCATTGCTTGAGCAACAGGGTTACATGTAACAAAACCAAGAGGATATCCCGTTTTCGAGAATATTGTAAACTCTTTAGGAACTCCTACTTCTGTTTTTTCAATTGATCCCGTTTTACAACAAACCGAACATACTTCAAAATCATAATTACCTAAAATTTCTGCAATCCTTTTTGCTTCTCTTCTTAAACCAACGCAAAAAGCTAATCCGATTTTTTTATAACCCATTCTTGTAGCAAATTCTATGGTATCTTTTAAACGAGGCCAATGAATGTATCCTGAAGCTTCCACAATTGATGCCATTTTTGTGGTTTTTTTTATGACCTCG